>Ga0209345_10006226_pt1 | contig 10883 bp, 11 predicted proteins | sample Cruoilmetagenom7_FD_187294 | JGI IMG/M metagenome (GOLD analysis project Ga0209345, IMG submission 187294) | Oil polluted marine microbial communities from Coal Oil Point, Santa Barbara, California, USA - Sample 7 (SPAdes) (version 2) | ecosystem: Environmental > Aquatic > Marine > Oil seeps ...
CTTTTCGACCCAGTCGGGATGCAGGTAAACATGGCATGTCGAACAGGCACAGGCACCGCCGCAATCGGCCTCGATGCCGGGGATATTGTTGTCGCGCGCGCCTTCCATAACGGTCAGTCCATTGGCGACTTCGACAATGTGCTCGGTGCCGCCATGTTCGATATAGGTGATTTTGGCCATGCGTGATGATCCTTTTTTCGGTACCTTTGACAGGTCTCTAGCCAAGCGCATTGGGTGATGCCAGCCCCTTTTTGCCGGGTTTCGGAATGTGGTTGGACATTATTCACATGTGTTCCCTTTTTGTTCTACCACACCTTCTTTCTCAGTCCCCGTCAGCGGGGCTGGCCCCGACCACGCGCCTGCGTGATCAGCCCCTTTGCGCGAACCGGGTTAATGGGGTAGTCTGCCACGCAACGCCCATCAGAGGCCCCTGAGCAGGATCCCGTTTATGACCCCGATCCGTTTTCTAGTATGTGCCACCGCGCTGGCCGGACTGTCCGCCTGTGTGTCAGGGTCGTCGGATCTGGGCGGTTTGGGGGAACCTGAGGTGTCCCGGCTAAATCAGGCCGCGCCGCCGGGGGCGGAACCCGGCACGTGCTGGGGCAAGAACGTGACGCCGGCGGTGATTGAAACCGTTACCCATCAGGTGGTGATGCAACCTGCGCAGGTGATGAGTGATGGCACCATTGCCCAGCCGGCAATCTACAAGACCGAAACCCGTCAGGAAATCGTGCGAGAGCGGACGGAATTCTGGTTCCGCACCCCGTGTACCGACGCCATGACCCCCGAATTCATCGCCAGCGTGCAACGCGCCCTAAAGGCGCGTGGGTTGTATCGTGGCGAGATCACAGGCGAGATGGATGCCCACACCCGCGCCTCTGTGCGTCGGCTCCAAAAACCAGAGGGGCTGGATTCCGGCATCCTGTCGCTGGCTGCTGCGCGGAAGCTGGGGCTGGTAGCGGTCGATTTTGACCAAGAAGGGTAACGGGTTGGCGGTGTGGTTTGCTGGGCTGACTGCTCTTCCGCCCTACGGGCGTCCTCGCAATGCGGGTGGCGGATAGCTGGTTGCCGCCGTGGCAACAGGTACACGATATGCAAAAGGGCACCGGTCAGGGTGCCCTTTTCTATGCCATATGGCGGGTGTTACCCATCCAGGCTAAGCGCCACAAACCGGGGTTCACCGGCGCGGCGCACCAGCAGCAGCAACGATTTACGCCCCGCCTCTTTTGCCTCATTGATGCGGTCGCTCAGATCGTTCAGCGAGGTGACCTTTTGCTGGCCGACCTCAGTGATCACGTCACCAGGACGCAGGCCTTTTTCAAAGGCTTCGGTGCTTTCGTCCACCGCCATCACCAACAGCCCCTGCATATCCTCTGGCAGGCCCATTTCCGATCGCATGTCGTCAGTTAGCAGGCTAAGTGACAGGCCCAGAACCTCTTTTTCCGTCACATCCGGATCGCCGCCATCCATTGCCGCAGGCACTGGGCGCTCGGCCTCTTCGCGCCGACCCAGCGTGACTAAAACGGTCTGGGTGCCGCCATCACGGAACACCACGACGCGCACGGCCTTACCAACGGTGGTGTTACCCACCTGGCGCACCAGCCCGCGGGTGTCTTTTACGTCCACGCCATCAAACGTCATGATCACGTCGCCAGACAGCAGGCCTGCCTCTTTGGCCGGACCTTCCGGTACGTCGGTGATCAAGGCACCCGAGGCCTTGTCCAGACCCATCGCTTCGGCCACGTCATCCGTCACGTCCTGAATGCGCACGCCCAGCCAGCCACGGCGGGTTTCGCCGAATTCCTTCAACTGGTCCACCACCCGGCTGACCACATTAGAGGCCATCGAAAATCCGATGCCGATCGAGCCGCCATTGGGCGACAGGATGGCGGTATTCACACCAACCACTTCGCCGTCCATGTTGAACAGCGGCCCGCCCGAGTTGCCCCGGTTGATTGCCGCATCCGTCTGGATGTAGTCGTCATAGGTGCCCGAAAGGGCGCGGTTACGTGCCGACACGATGCCTGCGCTGACAGAAAATCCCTGGCCGAGCGGGTTGCCCATGGCCATCACCCAATCACCCACACGGGCGGTATCGCTGTCGCCAAAGCTGACAAAAGGCAGCGCGATATCGGCTTCGACTTTCAACAGGGCGATATCGGTGTTTGGATCGGTGCCGATCACCTTGGCGGGCAGTTCCTTGCCCGAAAAGAATTCGATCCGGATTTCATCCGCACCTTCGATCACGTGATTGTTGGTGACAACATAGCCATCTTCGGAAATCACAAACCCCGACCCCAGCGCCGAAGAGCGGCGGGGCTTGTTACCTTCGCCGTCGCGGTTGCGATCCTGAAAATCGCGAAAGAAATCCTCGAACGGCGAGCCTTCGGGCACGATGCCCTGCGGCCCAGTGCGCCCTTCGATCATCGTTGTGGTGGTGATGTTGACCACCGACGGGCTGATCTGTTCTGCCAGCGGCGCCAAGCTTTCGGGGCGGGCCTGCGCGATGGCGGCCTGCGCCAGAACGAACATCAGCGTCAAAGCGCCCAACCAAAAAAACCGGAACCGCTGGGTCAGATCAGCCTGACCCTGTCGGCTATATGTTTGGGGAACAACCTGTGCCCTTACCTGTGCCTGTGGCAATGGAATACTCCTTCAAAAGACTACTGCCCGGACCCGGATTTGAGTCTCGCGGTACATTTCTAATGCCAATGTAGTGGCTCTACCGCCACACGCAAAGAGTGTTGCAGATAATCAAGTGCTTGTGATTTTGGAAACACCATGACGTCAGGCCATTGGCGTAAAACGGGCCACAGGCAGGCGGGCAGCTGCGTATTCCGCAATGCCCGCCCCGCTGTGTCAGGCACCCAGCGCATGGGCAATCCACAACAGGATCAACCCTGTAACCACGACCAGCGCCCCAACCTGACGGCGCGCCGCCTCGGGCAGGCTGCGCAGGTTTTCAAGCATCTGCTCAATAAGCGAAGGGGCCAGTACCCAGACCAGCCCCTCGACAATCAGTACCAGCCCGAGGGCCAGAAAGATCGTTGCCATTACCTGGACGCACCATCGGGCGATTTGAGGTAATTAAAGAACTCGGAATCCGGCGACATTACCATCGTCGAATTATTGCCCTTCAAGGCACGGCTGTAGGCGGTCAAAGAGCGGTAGAATTCAAAGAACTCTTTGTCTTTGCCAAAGGCCTCGGCAAAAATGGCGTTCCGCTGCGCATCGGATTCACCGCGAATGATCTCGGCCTCTTTTTGCGCTTGTGACACCAGTTCCACCACGGTCCTGTCTGCCTGGGCCCGCACCCGCTGTGCGGCCTCGTGGCCACGGGCGCGTTCGTCGGTTGCCTCGCGTTCACGCTCGGCGCGCATCCGGTCAAAGGTAGCGGCCAGGTTTTGCGAGGGCAGATCCGTCGCCTTCAGACGCACGTCAATGATGTCCAGCCCCAGACCAAGCGCCTCGGCAATCGCGCCGTTGCGGATTTTCAGCATCAGCACAGCCCGGTCCGAACTAAGGATATCGTTGGACGTCACCGACCCCAGAATCTCCCGGGTCTGGGCGCGCAGGATCGAATCCAGCCGGTTTTCAGCGGTGGCAATGCCGCCAACACCAACCGCCTGCCGGAACTGTGTCACATCCGCGATCCGATACCGGGCAAAGGCGTCAACCACCAGACGCCGGTCGTCCAGCGGGGTCACTTCCAATGGTTCCACGTCGCGGCTGAGGATCCGGTCGTCATAGCGCACAACTTCTTGGATCAGCGGGATTTTAAAGGCCAGACCAGGGTCTTCCTTAACCGAAACAACCCGGCCAAACTGCAGGACCAGCGCTTTTTCACGCTCGTCCACGATGAAAACAGCCGACAGGGCGATGGCAATGGCGATCACCACGATCGGCAGCATGAATGTCATTTTCCGCATCAGTTCGACCCTCCGTCAGTGTTACGTCGCAGCTCGTTCAATGGCAGGTAAGGCACCACGCCCTGCCCTGCACCACCGACATTTTCGTCCAGAATAATCTTGTCCAGCCCACCCAGAACTTCTTCCATGGTTTCCAGATACAGCCGTTTGCGCGTAACTTCGGGCGCTTTGGTGTATTCTTCCAGAACGGCGGTAAAGCGGCTGGCCTCACCCTGGGCTTCGTTCACCACGCGGGCGCGATAGCCTTCGGATTCTTCCAGCAACTGCGCCGCCTGACCACGCGCTTCGGCGAGCACCTTGTTGGCATAGGCATCCGCCACGTTCTGCAAGCGGTCACGTTCCTGCGCCGCAGCCTGCACGTCACGGAAGGCGTCGATCACCGGCTGTGGCGGGTCGGCCTTGTCAAAGTTCACCCGGATGATGTTCACGCCGCTGTCATAGCTGTCCAATGTAAACTGGATCAGGTCCTGCAAACGCTCGGCGATAGATCCGCGATCCCGGTTCAGGATCGGGGCCAGTTCAGACTGTGCGATAATCTCGCGCATGGCTGATTCCGACACCGCCCGGATTGTCTGGCGTGGGTCGCGCAGGTTGAACAGATATTTTGCCGGGTCATTGATGTTCCAGACCACCTGATAATCAATATCAACGACGTTTTCATCGCCGGTCAGCATCAATCCGTCCTGGGCACCGCGGGCACCGCCCATGTCCTCGGTCTGTTCACGGGTAACCGGGATCACCTCGGCAGTGACCAGGGGCCAGGGGGCAAAGTTCAGGCCTGGAACGCCGATGCTTGAAAATTTACCCAGAAACAATTCAACTGATTTTTCTTCGGGCTTGACCGTATAGAAACTGGCCACGCCCCACAGGATCAGGGCTGCCACCACGCCCAGACCAATGGTGGTGCGGGTAAAGGCCGGCCCACCGCCGCCACCGGTACTGCCAGTACCGCCGCCATTGCCCGAATCACCGCGTCCGCCCATAAGCACGCGCAGTTGTTCCTGGCCTTTTTTCATCAGCTCATCGATTTCTGGAATCTGGGGGCCGTCGCCTTCGGGACGCTTACCGCCACCGCCGCTGCCATTATCGCCGCCGTTATTGCCCCGGTTATCTCCGCCACCGGAACCACCACCCCAGGGACCACCGCTGTTGCCCGCCATATCCTGTTGTTCCCTTCAAATGGCCGCCATCTGCGGCACGTTTCATGTCCCTTGCGGGTGCCCGATTAAAATCAGGCGCGCCGCACCGGGGTTTTCATTGTCACCAGTTCTTCGGACATGGTGGGATGTACCGCCACGGTCCGGTCGAAATCTTCTTTGGTTGCGCCCATCTTGATCGCGATCCCCGCCAGCTGAATCATCTCGCCCGCGCCGGGTGCCACGATGTGACACCCTAATACCTTGCGGCTGGCCTGGCTGACCACCAATTTCATCATCACCCGATCTGCCCGACCGGAAAACGCGGTTTGCATCGGCTTGAAACTGGTCGCATACACCTCAATCGGTTCCAGTTCGGCTGCGGCCTCTTCGCTTAGACCCACAGTGCCCATTTCGGGTTGGGTAAAGATCGCCGTCGGAATCAGGTCGTGATCCACCGGTGTCGGATTGCCCCGGAACACCGTTTCGACAAAGGCCATACCTTCGCGGATCGCCACCGGCGTCAGGTTCACCCGGTCGGTGATATCACCAATCGCATAGATCGACGGCACGGCGGTCTGGCTGTAGTCATCCACAACCACCTGCCCCTTGCGGCCGCGTTCGACACCCAGCGACTCTAGCCCCAGATCATCGGCATTTGGCACGCGGCCTGTGGCAAACATCACCTGATCGAACAGCCGGTTGTCGCCGTTTGTCGCCTTGACGCGGATGGCGTCACCCTCTTGGTGCATCTCAAGAATGTTGGTGCCCAGATGCACATCAATGCCGTTCTGGCACATCTCTTCGCAAACCAGTCCGCGGGCCTCATCATCAAAGCCACGCAGGATCTGCGCGCCGCGATAGTATTGCGTCACCTGCACGCCCAGCCCATTCAGGATACCGGCAAATTCACAGGCGATATAGCCCCCGCCCACGATCAGCATGGATTTCGGCAACTCTTCCAGATGGAAAATGTCGTTCGACGTGATCCCCAGCTCGTCCCCCGGGATTCCCGGTTTTACCGGGCGTCCGCCGGTGGCCAGCAAGATATGCTTGGCCGTTTTGCGGGTGCCATCCGCCAGTTCGACCGTATGCGCATCCACCAACCGGGCACGCATATCAAAGGTCTCCACGCCGTTATTCTTCAGGATATTGCGGTAAATACCTTCCAGCCGGTCCAGCTCGGCATGCATTTTGCCCCGGAAAATGCCCCAGTCGAAATCGCCGTGCGAAATGTCCCAGCCATAGGCGCGCGCATCATCCACCATGCCCGCATATTCGCTGGCAAACACCATCAGTTTTTTCGGCACACAACCGCGAATGACACAGGTCCCGCCATAGCGGTCCTCTTCGGCCAGCGCCACCTTGGCCCCGGTTTCCCCGGCGGCCACACGCGCGGCGCGCACACCACCCGATCCGCCACCAATGACGAACAGATCATAATCAAAGTTCATTGGCAGATGTCCTTAATCCGCAAGATCGGTAAACAGGTTGTCGCTTTCGACGAAATCCAGACGGTCATGCTTTATCGTGCCTTCATTGATGTCGCGCAGCTCGACCCGCCCGTCGCCAAAGCCGATCACCACTATGTCACAGATATCTATGAACAGCCCATTTTCAACCACACCCGGCATCTGGTTCAATACCAAAGCCAATTGCCGCGGGTTGCCGATGCGATTCAGGTGCAGATCCAGAATGTAATTGCCTTCATCGGTGATGAACGGCACGTCGCCATTCATCCGCATCGTGGTGGAACGGCCCAGAACATCCATGGAAATAAGGGTTTCCTCGACCAGCGCCTGCGTGGTCTGCCAGCCAAACGGGATCACCTCGACCGGCAAGGGGAACGCGCCCAGATTTTCCACCTCTTTGCCAATATCGGCGATTACAATCATTTGATCCGAGGCCGTGGCAACAATCTTTTCCTGCAACAACGCGCCACCGCCGCCCTTGATCAGATTCAGATCACCGTCAAATTCATCCGCCCCGTCAATCGTCAGATCCAGCCAACGGGCTTCGTCCAGGCTGATCACCTCGATGCCGACATCGCGGGCCAGTTCGGCGGTTCGGGTTGACGTCGGCACGCCGCGAATCTTTAACCCTTCGTCGCGCACCATTTCCCCCAGGCAACGCACCAGCCAGGCAGCGGTGCTTCCGGTGCCCAGACCCACACGCATCCCGTCTTCGACATAATCTGCCGCGCGCTTGGCGGCAACAAACTTGGCCTTGTCGATTGGCGACAACTCTCCGGACATAGCGGCGACTCCCCGATGGTTTGGGGCGTTATAAGCAAAGCGCGCCCCAACTGCGAGAGTAGATTTGCTATCCAACCGCCCCGCATGGCGCCTTAAGGCGTGGACACCGGGCATTCACTGGTTTTCGCCCATCGGCACATCCGGCCTCAAAGCAAAATTCCCCTCAATACTGCGCGGCTTGTGATTGCCAATCGTATTACACCGCCCGCAGGCGATCCTCGTGTAAACGTCATAGGGTGGGCGATCAGCGCCTCAGCCTTCCAGCCGCCTCACACATCTTTGCTGAAAGCCTGAACTGTCAGAATAATCTCATCAATCGCAACCAGCCCATCACCATCGTGATCCAACCCCATCAACGCCCGCATCACTGCCGCGTGTTCCCGCGTCAGGGTTGCCATCGCGCTAACATCTGCAAACGCGCGCAGTTCGGACCATACAACCACCCCATCATGATTTTCATCCGCCGCACGATGCGCCAACAGTAGCCGGGCCCGCCGACCCACAGATTCCGTCGGGATCAAAACAGCGACCTCATCCCGCGACACCCGTCCGTCATTGTCCAAGTCCGCGAGCAACAAGCGCCGCATTTCCCGTGATCTAACATAGGCCCGTTCCACGCGGATCGCATTTTCGATACCTTCCGGGCCAATACCAACCGCCCCGCCATAGCCAAGGATCAGTTCTGTCGCCGTTTCAATAAACTGTTCAGGTCGCTCACGCAGGGTTTTTAGCGTCTTATCAGGCAGGGTCTGAACCAGATCAGACACATCGAAATCCTGCGCAGTAAACGGTAGCACGTCTTGCGCCATCCCAACCTGTGCGCTGATCAACCAGCCGATTAGTGCAACCCGAACAAACATGACCACGCTCCGCATTAGAGTTGCGGAAATCCTAGTGCGCCCTGGTTAATGATTTGTGAATCGTGAATTTACAGCCGCCGCATCGTCGCAATCACCCGGGCCATCAAATCGTTCAACTGATTCTGTTCTTGCGCGCTTAACCCGGCCAACGCCGCAGTGTTCTGCGCCAATGCAGCCTGTGTCGCCGGGCCTTGCAGGCTGCGCGCCCGGTCCGTCAGGCACACAATCCGCGCCCGCTTGTCACCTTTACATGGACGTCGTTCGACCAGCCCGTCGCGCTCCATCCGGCGCAGTGTGTTGGCCATCGTTGCCTGCTCGACATCGACCCGTTGCACCAGATCGCGTTGGGTCAGCCTGTCCTGCGCCCAAAGCTCTAGCAGCACCATGAATTGCGCCGGGGCCAGACCCAATGGCTGAATACGTTTGTGCAGCCCCGTGGCAAACAACCTAGCCATGTGATTGGCCAGATACCCGGCCGACACATTCTTGGAAAACCTCATACGGTACAGGATTCACTTGCATAGCGCGCTATGCAAATGAGGCCCCCATGATTCCCAAACTTCACGCCGCCGCCGGATCCCTTACCCTGCTCACCATCGCCACCTTCTGGAGTTCAACTATTGTGACAGAGCTGTTTGGCTCGCACGTACTGATCGCCCAGACAAAGGCCCTGATCCTGTGGGGGATGGTGGTTTTGATCCCTGCCATGGCAACTGCGGGCGCCACCGGAGCCGCGCTTAGCAAAAACCGTAAAGGCCCGGTGATTGCGCGCAAATCCCGGCGGATGAAAATCATCGCCGCAAACGGCCTGCTGATCTTGCTGCCCAGCGCCATGTTTCTGGCCTTGCGTGCCGGATCAGGGCAGTTTGATGCGGTGTTCTATAGTATTCAGGCAGTAGAACTGATTGCAGGCGCCACAAATATCACCTTGCTGACCGCTAATCTGCGCGATGGGCTGGCAATGGCAGCGCGGCGCAAAATACCTGCCTGACGCAGAGCGGACACCAGCCCCATACCGCGTTTCCGACTACAAACGTCGGTTTAAGGTACACGCCGCTGTACCCATGCTCTATCTTGCCGGGATGAGCACCCGTTATCGCCTGCACTATGCCCCGGACAATGCCTCGCTGATCATCCGGCTGGCACTGGAAGAGATTGGCGCGCCCTACGAAACGGCGCTGGTTGACCGGCGTGTCAACGCCCAGACATCGCCCGCGTATCTGGCGCTGAATCCCAACGGGTTGATTCCGGTGCTAGAAACACCTCAGGGCCCGCTGTTTGAAACCGGCGCCATCCTGCTGTGGCTGGCTGATACCCACGCAACCCTGGCCCCCACGCCCACTGACCCGGCGCGCGGGGATTTCCTGAAATGGTTATTCTTCACCGCCAATACGCTGCACGCAGAGCTGCGCATATTGTTCTACCCGGAAAAATACACCGGCCCCGACCCGGCACATCAGGCGGCCCTGCGCGCCGGGATCACCCCCCGCCTGCGCCGCCACTTGCAGCAGCTCGACACTCAGGCAGCCAAAACCCCGACCTGGCTGTCGCCAGAAATGCCATCGGCCCTGACCCTGTATATAGCCTGCCTGATGCGCTGGATGGCGCTTTATCCGGCACAGGCCAACCGCAGCTGGTTCACCCTGTCCGATACCCCACACCTGCAACGCCTGCTGGCCGCGCTGGAAACCCGCCCCTCGGTCCACTCTGCCAATCTGGCCGAAGGGCTTGGCCCCAGGCCTTTCACCAACCCAACCTATCCAAACCCACCCGAAGGAACCCCCACCTGAATGTTCCTGTCGGTCTTCGATATGTTCAAGGTCGGCATCGGCCCGTCTTCGTCCCATACGATGGGGCCAATGGTGGCGGCTGCGCGGTTCCTTGACCTGATGCGCGCCTCGCCCTTTGAATTCGCCGGACTGCGCGCGTCTTTGCACGGGTCGCTGGCCTTTACCGGAGTTGGCCACGCCACCGACCGGGCCACCATTCTGGGATTGGCCGGGTTCGTGCCCGAAACATATGATGCCGACGCGGCGGATCAAACAATGGCTACGATCCGCTCCACCCATACTGTCACCCCTGACGGTCTGGGCAGTTTGCACTTCAACCCGGGGCAAGATCTGTTGTTTGACTTTGACCGCGTGTTGCCGGGCCATGCCAATGGCATGATCCTGTTAGCCACCGATGCTCAAGGTGACGTCATCCTGCAACAAACCTATTACTCGATCGGCGGTGGCTTTGTAATGTCCGAGGAGGAGCTTGCCGCAGGCAAAGCGACAGACGAGGGCGCGCCGGTGCCCTACCCGTTTCAGTCCGCCGCCGAAATGCTGGACATGGCCGCGTCCAGCGGCAAATCCATCGCCGCGATGAAACGCGCCAACGAGATTTCTCGCGCCAGCAAGATCTCGTTGGCCAAAGGAACCGCACGCCTGTGGCAGGTGATGAATGATTGCATCGAACGCGGTTTGGCCGGTACTGGCGTTCTGCCGGGTGGCTTGGGGGTGAAACGCCGCGCCAAAGGTATCCATGACGCCTTGCTGGCGGAACGCGGCCTGAACCAGGTCGCACCACATACCATCAACGACTGGATGAGCGTTTTTGCGATGGCAGTGAACGAAGAAAACGCCGCCGGAGGTCAGGTCGTCACCGCCCCCACCAACGGCGCGGCAGGCGTGTTGCCAGCCACTTTGCGCTATTACCTTG
>Ga0209345_10006227_pt1 | contig 10880 bp, 8 predicted proteins | sample Cruoilmetagenom7_FD_187294 | JGI IMG/M metagenome (GOLD analysis project Ga0209345, IMG submission 187294) | Oil polluted marine microbial communities from Coal Oil Point, Santa Barbara, California, USA - Sample 7 (SPAdes) (version 2) | ecosystem: Environmental > Aquatic > Marine > Oil seeps ...
ACCGCACTGTACCATGTACTGCAACAATCCAACAGTCTTCAGGCATACCGATTTTCCTCCTGCATTCGGTCCGGAAATAACCAGTATGCGTGATTGATTATGGAGACTAATATCCAGGGGTACTACACTGCGTTTCTCTTTCTTCAGGGTCTTGAAAAGGATTGGATGAATGGCTTTCCTCCATTCTACCCTTGGATGCTCCACCACCTCCGGCATGATCCCTTTGACATCCCTGGCATATTTTGCTTTGGCCTGGATCATATCCATGCCTGCAAGAAAGCCTGACAATTGGCCCAGCTCCTCTGCATAAGGTTTCAAATCGTTCGTTAAGTTGGTCAGGATCTTAATAATCTCTCTGTTCTCGGCATATTCCAGTTCACGGATCTCGTTGTTGATCCCGACTACTTCTGATGGTTCAATGAATACTGTTTTTCCGCTGGCCGATTCATCATGGACAATTCCTGAAAGCTGTCTTTTCCTGGAGGCCTGAACAGGGATTACAGGTCTCCCATTACGAATAGAAATAGCCACATCCGATTCAGCTGTACCTTCCTGCTGGACAGACTTCAGGATGCTCTGGAGTCTACGGGCAACTTGCTTTTCCTTTCCAGCCAGACCTGCACGCACCTGGGCCAACTCCCTGGATGCGTTATCTCTGATCTTTCCATTTTTCGACAGCACCTTATCAATTCTCTCCAGGATGAAGGGATAGATCTTAACTTCCCTGCTCATTCCGAAAATATTGGGAAATTTCTCCTGGTGATCGGCTTTTTTGAAAAAATTCAGGATCCCCCTGACAGCATCCAGGTTCTTTCGAAGGGCAGATACTTCATCAAGTACCAGGTAACCTCCAATCACCCCTAGTTTTGAAAGTGCCTGGTTTACATCCGGGTAAGGCTCAATGTTGAATTCCTCTTCCCCCATCATCACCATACATTCTTTAGTCCGAAGCAGTTTTTCCCTGATCATGTCATAATCGGTCATATATCCTTCCTCATTCAGCAAGCTCCTGGCTGTTTCCGACAAACAGTTCCCGCTGACCGATTCCCTGATCCTGTCAAAGCTAATTTTTGATTCGAAGTTTTCCGGATAATTCAAGTTTGCAAGTAATTATGGCCTTCAGGCCTTAAAGATAGTTAATTGCCTCGAAAGGATTATCGCCTGACATATGTAAGGTTTTACATCATTTGGAGGACATGGGCCTTAATTGTATTTTTATCAAATAACAATATACTTTCAAAAAATCATGAAAAACAGGTCCTTATCTTTTCTGCTGCTGGTTGTCACCATTTTCAGTATTGCAATGGGATTGCTGGAGAGTGCTGTGGTGATATATATGAGGGCAATACTTTACCCTGAAGGATTTGGCTTCCCCCTGAGCCCGGTACAGGCTGATTTGATGCTGACTGAAATATTAAGAGAAGTGGCAACGATTGTCATGCTGCTGGGGATTGGCTTTCTATCCGGGAGAAACAAATCAGAGCGCTTTGCCTGGTTTCTTTATTCCTTTGCCATCTGGGATATTTTCTATTATGTCTTCCTCTGGCTGCTGATTGGATGGCCATCTTCACTAATGACCTATGATGTATTGTTCCTGCTGCCGTCCACCTGGATCGGACCCGTGATCACACCAATTATCATTTCCCTGACGATGATTGGATTTGCCCTGATTATCCTGGCAAAGAACAGGCAAAATCAGGATATAAAAATACCCGGCATCAGCTGGCTGCTGCTGATCACCGGGTCTGTGATACTGATCCTGGGTTTTATCTGGGATTATTCAGCTTTTATCATGGAATCCATGACCATCAGGGACATATGGACACTACCGAAGGATCATGTCCTAAAGCTGGCAACAGAATATGTTCCACGTAAATTCAACTGGTTCCTATATATACTTGGCGAATTAGTGATCCTGTCCGGGATCCTGTATTTTTACCTGAGAACCTCCAGGCGGTCGTCTGTCTGAAGGCTGTCTACTATACGTACAAGCATATCTATTTCCCCATTCTTTTTGAAATTGGCAAGATAGGTCCTGCTCTTCCCGGTAAGGGTGTCATAAACGATGGTCACTTCTGCCAAAGGCAGGAAATCAACCTCCATGTACAAATTGATATCTTCCTGTCCCAGGTCAACGATCTTTACCTCCCGGCTTTTCATTCCGATAAAACTGAAAGACAGGGTATTGTAATTACTGTAATATTCAGGGATATTTAATGAAAAATCTCCCTTCTCACCTGATGCCGTACCAAAAGTTGTTCCCTTAAGTACAACCGATACTAAATGCAGGGGTATGCTGTCATTTGAACATTTGATCGTCCCCATGATGTGCCTGTTCTGTCCCAGTACCTGGATAATACATCCAAGTAGTAATGTGGCTGAGATAAAAACAATCTTTTTCATGACTTTATCATATTGATTAATATTAGTATAAAGTTATAATCTGAGGATGGGGATGTCTATCAACCTGCTCCCAAATACTGACTGAAATGTAACAAGTGGGTTATGGAACTACGAAGGGAATGCCTTAGGGTAGTTCAAGGATTCCATAACCCCAAGTGATGGTGCTTATCATCCAGTCTTCCAGGGTAATTTCGCTCTCAGTGTTAAAACGGGAGAATGCCTCAAAGTTCAACATCCAGGGTTCAAGTTTCAATGTTTGCTCGCTGAATTCTGCAAAATTGCTAACATCAAGTGTCATCATTTTATCCTCCGGTAAAGTCACCGGATCCAGATCATCGAGCATAGCTTCAACCATCACTGATTCAAATGATTTTGGAGGAGGCTTGTCAGGATTGACTGCCTTCAGGAGTGTCCAGTTGATGACACAGAAAGCAATCACTGCAAAAAGATAGAATGAAAGCTCGAGGGGAGAGGGAAGCCTTCTTTTTGATCTTTTAGTGATTCTCATGAATTGATCTCCTATCTGTCAGCAATGATATTACAAATGTACATAACAGGGAGATATTGATCTAACAAGAATGTAATTAAGATTAACAAAATTGTAACAAGTTCAGTCCCCAAACCTGTTCCATGCATGTTTTTAAGGAGTCTTCCCGGCCAGCTTTAGCAGGAAGCTGTACTCAAAAGCTACCTCCTTCAGGTATTCAAAGCGGCCGGAAGCACCCCCGTGTCCTGCATCCATGTTGGTTTTCAAGAGTAACAGCTTATCATCCGTCTTCAGATCACGCAGCCTGGCTACCCATTTGGCTGGTTCCCAGTATTGTACCTGTGAGTCATGAAGTCCCGTGGTAACCAAGAGGTTAGGGTAGGCCTTTGCTTCCAAATTGTCATAGGGAGAATAGCTGAGCATGTATTCATAGCTGTCTTTGTTATCCGGGTTGCCCCATTCATCAAACTCACCTGTAGTAAGAGGGATCTCATCATCAAGCATGGTAGTGACCACATCTACGAAGGGAACTGCTGCAATCACCCCATTGTATAATTCGGGTTGCAGGTTGATTATGGCCCCCATGAGCAAACCACCCGCACTCCCCCCCATGGCATACAGATGTTCCGGACTGGTGTAGCTATCGGCAATCAATTGTTCGGCACAGGCATTGAAATCAGTGAAAGTATTTTTCTTCTTGAACATCTTCCCGTCCTCGTACCACTGCCTCCCGTTGATCTGTCCGCCACGCACATGGGCTATCACAAAAATAAATCCACGGTCGAGTAGACTCAGCCTGGCAGAATTGAATGCAGGTTCACGGGTATATCCATAGGAACCGTATCCATATAACAGGAGTGGGTTTTTTCCATCCTCCTTTGTACCTTTTCGGTAGACCATAGACATAGGGATCTTTGCACCGTCTCCGGCTGTGGCATAGATCCGCCTGGCCTCATAATTGACGGGATTAAAATCACCGATCACTTCCTGTTGTTTGAGAAGGGTCTTTTTTTGGGATTCCATCTGGTAATCATAGGTGGAATTGGGAGTTGTTAAACTGGAATAGGAATACCTGAGCAGTTTTGTATCGAATTGGGGATTGTATGCAATTCTTGCCACATATACCTCTTCCCCGAAATCCACATAATGTTCATGTCCATTCTCCCACTCAATGATCCTGATCTTCAATAATCCTTCCTTCCTTTCGGAAACTACCAGGTAATCATTGAATAGTTCAAGATCTGTGAGAAGGACGTCTTCCCGGTGGGGTAAAACTTCTTTCCAGTTTTCCTTACTGGTAGAAGTCACAGCCGTTTCCATAAGACGAAAATTCTTAGCTTCCAGGTTGGTACGGATATAAAACTTATTTCCGAAATGCCCCACAGAATATTCCAGCTCCCTTTCCCGCTCCTGAAATATTGAAAAATCCCCTTCAGGATCATTGGCATCCAGGAAGCGGTATTCATCAGAGAGGGTGCTCCCGGATCCTATCATGATATATTTATCACTTTTGGTTTTATAAACAAAGGTGGTGAAGGTTTCGTCAGCCTCATGATGAATCAGTACATCCCCCACCGTATTGGTCCCGAGTACATGCCTGAATATTTTATGGTTCCTCAGGGTTTCTTCGTCTTTCTGGGTGTAAAAGACTGTTTTATTATCATTTGCCCAGCTGGCACTTCCATCTGTAGTCGGTATGGCATCCTGATATATCTCCCCGCTTTCCAGGTTTTTAAAATAAAGGGTGTACTTTCTGCGGCTTACCGTATCTATTCCGTATGCCAGCAATTTATTATCCGGACTTACACTATATCCGCCAAGCTGGAAGTAGGCGTGCTCCCTGGCCATTTCGGGCACATTCAGGATGATCTCTTCATCCCCTTCCAGGCTGCCTCTTTTACGGCATACCAGTGGGTATTCACCCCCTTCTTCATACCTTGTATAATAATAATAACCATTATCCAGGTAAGGTACACTCTGGTCATCCTGCCTTATCCTGCCTACAATTTCCTTATAGAGCTGGTCCTCAAATTTCTTGCTGCCCTCCATCATGGCATCCGTATAGGCATTCTCTGCCTCCAGGTAAGCAATGACGTTTGGATCTTCCCTTTCCCTCAGCCAGTAATAGGGATCGATCCGGGTATGTCCGTGGATGGTAAGTTCTTTCTTTATCTTTTTTGCAACAGGTGCTGTCATATTTTTCTTTTCTTGTAATTGCTGGCATCCTGTTGCCATCGAAAACGACAATAGTAAGGCCAGTCCTAAACGAGGGACAAAAATAAGAATCTTCATAAGATTTTAGGGGTCAGGTGTAACAATTCGGCAAAAATAGTGAATTGTTTTCAGGTCTGAAAACCTGTTTCTTCCGGCATAACAATCCATAAAATGATATATGCAATAATTCCGGGAAACCCGGCACTGAATATTGACACCAAAAGGTAAAGCAACCTGACCAGGGCAATATCCCATCCTATCCATTCGGCGAGCCCTGCACAAACACCGGCAATGACCCGGTTGTTTGATCGTATCAGCTTGCTTTTGTTCACTACATCTTCAGGTTTACTTTCTTTTGGGAATAGTTTTTGTATTGAATGAGTAATCCCAGACAGCCGACGTATTGCTCAATTTCCTCTTCACTGGCCTTACGGGCCACAACATCGACTTTTATAGTTAATGATTTTGTTACATCAAATCCAATGCCCAATGATTCAATATACCTGTCCTTTGCATTATCATACAATACATCCCCTGAATCCGGATCAATCAGTACAAAATGGACAGGATACAGCTTGGCGTGGGTGCAGAATGAAAAAATATAGTCTTTCTGTCCATAGAATATGACATTAAATTCAACGGTGTCTACGGGACTCATACCGACACTTTTTGATTGGCTGTAAATCTTATAACCTTTCTGGCGGTCCATCATGCAATCCCCCAGTTTATGATAATCCACACAATCTTGTGCCATCACAGAAAGGGGAGCAATAAGGAACAGAACAAACAGTATTTGAATTTGGCGGATGTATTTCATGCCTATCAGATTTTAATCATTTAATTATTGACTAGCTTGTTACGCAACTCGACCGTGGTTTCCTTCAGGTTCTCGAATTCTTTCTTGCTGAGTGTGGGCTTACTACCACCTCCGATTACCAGTTTTTTGGGCTGGTTTTCAGCTGCCTTTTCTGATTCTACGGTAGTAGTTCCTGCAACAACGGTTATATCGTCATATATTTCCTTAATGGGTTTCAGATCTTCAATGACAGCTGCCACATTTGGATCCAGGACCTTCATGCTCTCTGCGAACATCATCAGGTTATCCAGGGCATATTTCTGATCAGCCAGGTGCTGAAGTATATAATCAGCATGTCCATTATCCCCGGCCAGGTTAACTGCCAGGAACAAGCTTTCAATAAATGCCCCGGCAGATAGCATAATGACCGTATTGGGACGGTTATTCCGCTCACAGAAAAACAACATATTGATAAATGCCTCATTTGATATATTAAAAAGGGAATCCAGGTATTCAACATTATTCCTGGCTTTTTCCATAAGCTCATCATCGATCGCTCCGGTTACCCTGATCTGTTCAGCCATAGTTCGCACGACATCAAGGTAATCCAGTGTTTCCTCGTGCCGTCCAAACAAAGCAGCATAGGCAAGATCTGTAATATAGATCCCGAGGCTGATGGTTTGGGATTTTGTATCTAAGTAATTATCCATATTGCCTGGCGGATTTAGCAAACCGACATCAAAAGACAGATCAGCAACATCGATGACACTGAGCATTTCAGCAGGAGATGGTGACAGATGGTAAACCTGTTTAATGGTTTCTATCCGGTCCACTATTTCTTCAGCCTCGCTATCATCCAGCAATCCGGGGCTGCGTTTGCCTTTATCTGATTTACATCCAGCAACAAGTATGGCAGGAATGATCAGAATCAGAAGACAGAATTTGTAAAATTTACATTGCATAACCAAGGTTTTAACTTATAATCAGTGTATTAACAAATATATAAATCGTTTTTAATAACTTCCTATCAACTTATAAACAGTCTAACTCCCATTTGTAGTAACTTCCCTCCTCCTTATTCTACCAAAGAATTCAAGGGTCCTCCTCAGGAGGCTAAATTGCAGGATAAGGTAAAAAACAAGGGTCATAATCCAGACCGCCACAATATTAAATATCACAGCCGGCATATATAAATTTCCTACCCGTTTTACAGAGGCAAAGAAATGTGACCTTCCGTTTCTCATAACCGGATACATATATCCTGGTTCCATCTTACGGATCAACTTGTTATCAATTTCTACGATCTTATGAAGATCCATACGGTTGAGCACTAGGTCTGCCAGGCTTTCATTGTAATAATCCCGCTTAAAGTTGGTAACCCCGGAACTACCTTCATATGTATCTTCCAGGTCCATTAATATCCTGTCCTTTTGTGCAACCAGTTTCTCACGGTTCGTGGACAGCCGGGATCGATAAGCCCTGAGCCAGCTGATGGTTGAATCGGCCAGAACGGGAGTGAATGATTCAATAGTAAACCTATCCTGGCCTGGAAATGCTTCAGTCAAATAGATAGCATCAAATCCGCTTCTAACCACCCAAAGCTGGTCCGGCAGCCTGTCATCTTCACGCTGATACATTGTCTCTGCATCTTCGATCTGCTGGATCAATGTGGGAACAAGGAACTGCAGATCATATGTTACATTGCTTTCCCTCATCTCTACATCGTAAAAATGTTGCTGGTAATTATTATAGACAAACTGGTTGACTGCCAGCGCTTCGTAAGCCCATCTTGACGGCATCAGGTCAGCGACAAAGGGAACGCTCTCATGGGAGGCAAACTTATAATGCAATTTGTCAAATTTAACGATCACACCGGCCAGAAGGATTTGTGGGACCAGAAGGAAAGGTACAACGATATAGATAGCCACCACAGATTTAAGCCCATCAGATATATTCAATCCCATAATATTGGCAAAGCAGGCTGTACTGAAAAGTATGACCCAATAAGAAAAGGTCATTCCTTTGATCTCCAGAATGGCATTCCCGATAATTACGAAAAGTAACATTTGCACCGCCGAGAGCAGGAATAGGAAGGCTACCTTGGATAGCAGATACGATGTACGGCTCAGGTGTAGAAATGACTCCCTGGCCAGGATCTTCCGGTCCTTGATAATTTCTTCGGCACTGATTATGAGCCCCAGGAAAAGCGCCACTATCACACTCATGAACAGGTAGGCTGGTAAATTTTCATTCTGGCTGAAAACATACGCATGGGGCTCGGTTTCTGTCCCACTAATATACTTAGTAAAATATCCCAGGATCACAGCTAGCAGTGGGGCAACCAGCAAGGAAATGGATAGGAATTGCCGGTCCGCCACTTTTGACAGGAAGTTTCTTTTGAAAAAGATCAGGTACTGTTTGAATCGGTCTGGAATCTTAAACAGGCTGGCTGGAATAGCTCTTTTTTCAAATTCAAATTCATGCTTGGACTGGATATTTTCAATGTATTTCTGATACCATTCCCTGGGACTGGTCTTCCTCCTGTTTGAGAATTCGCCAAATTCATTGATATCTCTCTCTTCAATGATCTGTAGGATCTCATCGGGGTCTGTATTACCACAGGAAACGCACTCACTTTCACTGGCATCAACCCGGTCTGCCAGCTGCTTAAAATAGATGATCCCTTCTACAGGATTCCCAGCATATGCAGGATACCCCCCCTTATCTAACACAACCAGCTGGTCAAATAGCTTAAACAGATCTGAAGAGGGCTGGTGAATATTTACCACCACCAGCTTGCCCTTCATGGCCAGCTCTTTCAGTAGTAGCATTACATTTTCAGAATCGGTTGAAGAAAGGCCTGAAGTAGGTTCATCCACAAACAGGATATATGGTTCCCTGATTATCTCAAGGGCAATGTTCAACCGTTTCCTTTGTCCCCCGCTGATCAGTTTATGCAGTGGAGAGCCTACTTTCAATTCCCTGACCTCAAAAAGATCCAGGTCGGTCAGGATCATATTGACCCTCTCAGACAGTTCTTCTTCGCTGTATCCGTCAAGGCATAATTTCGCATTAAAATAGAGGTTCTGGAAGACTGTAAGTTCCTCGATCAACAGATCATCCTGGGGGATGTACCCTATCATTCCTTCCAGCTCTTTCTTCTTTGTTGACATGTTATGCCCATTTATATAGATGCTACCGGCATCATGATCCAAAGAACCATTCAAAACCTTTACCAGGGTTGATTTCCCTGTACCACTACCCCCCATGATCCCGACCATCTGGCCGGATTTCCCCTGGAAACTGAAATTATGTATCCCATTGGGTGAATTTTTAAAATGGAATTCAATATTCCTGGCCAAGAAATCTACCTGGTCACCAGTTGTATCTTTGAGGTATCCTGCTATCACATCCGAATAATAGATCGGGCTGATCTCTTCCCCTTTGATTGAATTTCCCCTTGGCATGAAATATACATGGCGGGGAAAAATATAACTACCGTTCAGTTCCAGTCTTTCCTTACCAACATATTGAAAGAGGTAAGTATCCGCCCTCAGAATGCGCAGAACATAGATCTGTCCTGAGAGTCCGTCTCTCTGAGCATGTTTGATCTCTGTGAACTGAAAATTCTTATCATCACTGATCACCAGGAGGCGTTCCTTATTGGGAACTTTATAAAATTTGTCAACAATGAAAGAAGTACAGTTGGCATATTCTTCAGGGGTGATCAGAAGCCCATCAGCAATGGTCTGAACCGCGTCGGTGATGGCATTGGAGAAGCCGGACCAGACCTGGGAATAATCTTCGAAATATTTGGCGAACTGGATCAGGCTTAACAGGATCTGGAAACGATGCCGGATATGAAGCTCTTCATTGATCCTGTCACAAATGGTCAGGATTTTTAAAGAGAGCACCGACAATTTTTTTTCAGGACCCTTTTTTTCCTCCCTGTCCAGTTCATTGAAATATTCCTCAAAAATCAGCAGGAAACGTTCCGCCAGTTTCTGGCTGAACTGCCGGGTAAGGTATGATTCAACAAAATTCCTGGCAAGGACGTGAATGGCCTCCTTGTTGATGCTTGCCATAATAGCAAACAACCTCATCAGGGATTTTAACATAGATTCATTCATGAATCCCGCGCTTCATTTTTTAAATTAATACGAAACTGATCCTGGATGGTTGCATCATTCCTGCAGTGGAAGGACAGATTCCTGGCCATTGAACAACATCTTCACAGAAGCCTTGCTCCCGTTTGATTTCTCGAAAAGGATATTGCCCCCGTGTGCTTCCATGATCATCTGGGATAGAGCAAGATCAATCCCGAGGTCCAGGTTTAATTTATGATCACTAGCATTAAGATGACGGGTAAGGTCTTCCAGTAATTTTTCTGAGTAATTTTTCCCCTGGTCTAAAACCTCACATATAACTTCCTGATCTGATTGGGTGGTTATAATGGTAATGGTTTCTCCTTTCCCTGTATGGTTCATTGCATTTCTCAGGATATTGACCAGGCAACTGACAAGGAGATCCGATTCTCCACTTATTGTCATATCCGGCGTATGATTCTGCAGATCGATTGCTATCTCTTTATCCTTCAAATCCTCTGAAACTTCGATCACACCATATTCAATTACCTGTTTGAGGTTGAGATTTTTCTTATCCAGGGTATGGCCGGGAGATTTAAGGATGGATATCTGCTCAGTCATACTGGAAAACTCCTCCAGCCGGGAAACTGAACTGTCAAGGATATTAATCACCCCGGCAAGTTCCTGCCCTTCCATCTTATCCTTTAGTAGGTGGAGGGTCCCCATGATCCTGTTCAGCGGATTCCTGATCTCCTGGCTGATAACTTTGATGATCTCACTCTTCATCCCATCCAGTCCCATTAATTCCTGGTTGGCTTTCTCCAGCTCGAGCATTATCTCTTTGTTCTTCTTCCTCAGGTAATACATCTCCAGGGAACCGTTTATGGATAACCTG
>Ga0209345_10006228_pt1 | contig 10879 bp, 14 predicted proteins | sample Cruoilmetagenom7_FD_187294 | JGI IMG/M metagenome (GOLD analysis project Ga0209345, IMG submission 187294) | Oil polluted marine microbial communities from Coal Oil Point, Santa Barbara, California, USA - Sample 7 (SPAdes) (version 2) | ecosystem: Environmental > Aquatic > Marine > Oil seeps ...
AAGGCCCCGATCGCCGTGTTGGGCCTGTCCAATTCAGCGCGCGCGGGCTTGACCGGATATGTGGCCGGCACGTCACGGCAAGTCGCCGGATCAGGTGTGACGATCAACAATCTACAACCCGGCATGCACGCCACGGAGCGCGGATTGTCACTGGCACATAAGCGGGCCGAAGAATCCGAAATGACCTTCGAGGACGCTGTGAAAGAGGCCTCGGCCAACATCCCGGCAGGGCGTTATGGCACCTCCGAGGAATTTGGGGCGGCTTGTGCGTTCTTGTGCTCGCAACACGCTGGTTTCATCGTCGGACAGAATATTCTGCTGGATGGTGGTGAAGTAAACGCCACGATGTAAGGGCGCACAATTCTGTGATAATGGGCGGCGGGCAATTGTATGACCCGCCGCATTTCATTAGGCCTGCGTTGAACGCGAAAAGGATCCGGATATGAACCATGAATCAGTGCAGGAATATTACGGCGAAACCCTGCAAACCAGCGCCGATCTGCAAACCAATGCCTGTTGCACAGCGGGCGATGTGCCGGATCACCTAAAGGCGGTTCTGTCCAAAATCCACGACGAGGTCCTGTCGAAATATTACGGTTGCGGCTTGATCGCACCGGACGCGCTGCGTGGTATGCGGATACTCGACCTCGGCTCGGGTTCTGGCCGCGATGTTTATGCGCTGGCAGGGCTGGTTGGCGAGGCCGGCCATGTGGTCGGGGTCGATATGACCGACGCGCAGCTGGATGTGGCACGCGCCCATCAGGATTTTCATGCCCAAGCGTTCGGCTATGCCAATCCCAACACCGAATTCCACAAAGGCCTGATTGAACATCTGGACGAATTGCCGCTGGAAGCGGGCAGCTTTGACATCATCGTGTCCAACTGTGTGCTGAATCTGGCGATGGACAAAGAAGCCGTGTTGCGCGGTGTGCATCACTTGTTGAAGCCCGGCGGCGAGATGTATTTCAGTGATGTTTACGCCGATCGGCGGATGCCCGAGGCGCTGGCCAAAGACAAGGTGCTTTATGGCGAATGCCTGTCGGGCGCGCTTTATTGGAACGACTTTGAAAACATCGCCAAACGGGTCGGCTTTGCGGACCCGCGTTTGGTTGAAGACCGTGTTTTGACCATCGAAAACCCCGAAATCGAGGCCAAAGTCGGCAACATCGGCTTTACCTCGGCCACTTACCGTCTGTTCAAACTGGACGGGTTCGAGCCTGCTTGCGAGGACTACGGCCAAGCGGTGATCTACAAGGGTTCATTGCCCGAGGCTCCGCAGATATTTGCGTTGGATAAGCATCACGAAATTGAGGCGGGCAAAGTCTTTGCCGTCTGTGGCAACACTTACCGGATGCTGAACGAGAGCCGCTTTGCCGAACATTTCGACTTTATCGGTAATTGGGACACCCATTTCGGGCTGTTTGGCGATTGTGGTGGCGAAACCCCGTTTGACGGGGCCGCGATTGGCGATGCGACCACCTCCGGGAGTTGCTGCTAGGTCTTGTCGCGGCAAGCGCTGCCTGTTACGACATCCTTTAATCCCGATGGTTTTGATCGGGTTTGAAAGGGAATGTGCGACGTGGCAGCGATAAATCCGCGCCTTGAAATCAGGAATATCACCCGCGCCTATGCAGGGCGGCAGGTGGTGGATGATGTATCGCTACAGGTGATGCCTGGTCAGGTGACCTGTCTGTTGGGGCCATCGGGTTGCGGTAAATCAACCACATTGCGCATCATCGCAGGCGTCGAAATGCAAGACAGCGGTGAGATTTACGCTGACGGTGAACTGGTTTGCGACACGGTATTTCGGGTGCCGCCCGAGGGGCGATCGATCGGGCTGATGTTTCAGGATTTTGCGCTGTTTCCACATCTAACCGTGGCCCAGAATGTCGGATTTGGTCTCCCTCGTAACGGCAAGGCGAACGCGACGCGGGTCAACGAATTGCTGGAGCGTGTGGGTATGATCCATCACGCTGTCGACTACCCGCACCAACTGTCGGGCGGCGAGCAACAACGCGTCGCTTTGGCCCGTGCCTTGGCTCCGCGCCCAAAAATCATGCTGATGGACGAACCATTTTCCGGCCTGGATAACCGCCTGCGCGACGGCATCCGTGATGAAACACTGGACCTGCTCAAAGAAGAGGGAGCGGCGGTGTTGCTGGTCACCCATGAGCCCGATGAGGCCATGCGCATGGCCGATGAAATCGCCCTGATGCGGGATGGCAAAATCGTGCAACAAGGTGCGCCTTACAACATCTACAACCGCCCATTTGATAAGCAAGCGGCAGGGTTTTTCTCTGATATCAATGTGATAGATGGCACTGTTAAAGGCGCGCTAACGGAGACACCCTTCGGCCAATTCCTCGCCCCTGGCGTGGCAGATGGCACGCGGGTCGAGATCGTCAGCCGCCCCCAGCACATCAAAATCGACTTTGATCGCGCTGGTCAAGGCCCTCGACCAACAGCCCGCGACGGGGTGGCAGCAAAGGCCCGCGTCATGCGAGCGCGGTTCATGGGACGCGAGAGTCTGGTCGAGTTTCGCATGGAGGCTGATGGCTCAATTCTAAAGGCCACTGTGCCCTCTGTCTTCCTGCCAAATGAAGGCACCGTGATGTGGCTCACCTTGCCACGAGACCGCTGTTTCGTCTTCCCAAAGCGCGCTTAGCCCCTTCTTCTTGCCAAGCGCGAGTCTCGTCAAATTGAATTCATCAGTCACACCGAACGCATTCGCATGCTGCCTCTGTGGGGCAGATGAATACACATATTCTAGTTGAACGAGACTTGCACAAAATACCTCCCGCGCGGAGCGCATAAATTCTCTATTCCCCCAGTTGCTCCAAATAATCCGATAATGTCTTACCCACATCATCGCCAAATTGCGAAGGCAACACCGCTACCTCTTGCATTCGGTCGACCCGAAATACCCTGAAATCCTCACGTAATTCGCACCAAGACGTCAGTGTCCAGACCCGCCCCCAATATTCCAGCTGCAAGGGGCGCAAAATCCGTTCCGACGCCTCATTTGCCTCATTTTTATATTCAATCTGTACCTTATGCTGCATCCGGATCGCCGCCCGTAGGGTCGGCATATATTTGAACCCCTTGGCCGCATCCTCAAACGGATAAACCGCAAAACCCCATCCAGACGCGGGCGCAGAACGATCTTCGGGCAACACCACGTCGATCTTGGCCACCAGCGATTTGGCCGCATCAGCCAAATCCTTGTCCGTGGCCTTGGCCACAATATCCATGCCCAGATGAAACGCCTCAAGCTCGGTCATGGTCAGGTTCAGCGGGGGCAAGGTGATGGCGGCTGTCATCATGTAGCCAAGCCCGCGTTCACCCTCCACCGGCACGCCCGAGGCCACCAGCGTATCCATGTCGCGATAAACCGTACGCACAGACACTTCCAAACGATCCGCCATGTCCTGCGCGCGGTGCAAGCGCCCGTCACGCAGGATTTGGATCATTTCAAAAAGGCGGTCAGTACGGCGCATGGGCGCAAACTCCTTGACCTGTGCAAAGAGGTCAAGCGTTACTCCATTTGCCACATCACATATTGATGACGCATCTCCTCGCTTCCTGACGCGATGGCACCCATCAAACTTGGCGCAAAACCTTGTTCTGGAAACGCTTTTCCGACCGCCAGTGCCGATTCCATATCTTGCCATAAAACGTAATCCGTCCAGATTCCGTCATCGCCCTTTGAAAGCTGGCGAGAAATGAAACCGGGGGCTGACCGAACGAAGGCTTCACTGGCTTTGCTGATTTCGACGAATTCAGCATCGCTGACCCCATCGTTCAGCTTGAAGGTGACAATTTCGGCGACAATCGGGGTGGAGCCGGCGGCACGCGCACTGTCGGCAGGGGCAAAGGGCAGAGCGGCGAGCGCCAATATATGGAGAGAGAATCGCATGATATTTCCTTGTGTTTGATTGATTCGTACCCTTTTGATAACGCCCCACTCCTGACATGAACCTGTCAGTTGACATTCTGACGGCGTAAAACCTGTCAATAAGCCGTGGAATGAGGCGGATTTGCTCTTTGATCTTGGGGGCGAAAGCAATACATACAGATGATGAATTTCGTGGCCGTCCAAATTGGACATCCTGACATTGGAGAAGAATATGCTGAATAATATTGGCCTGCCGGGCCTGCTTTTGATCGCTGTAGTCGTGCTGGTGCTGTTTGGGCGTGGCAAAATTTCATCCCTTATGGGCGAAGTGGGCAAGGGCATCACCTCGTTCAAAAAAGGCGTGAATGAAGGCACAAAAGAGCTGGACGACGCCACTGAAGTTGCCAAAGACGTGACCCCTTCCGAGGATAAAGTCAAAGACGACGCCTAATCGCGCGTTTGCTTTGATGACCCTAAATAGGCGGACCTGATATGTTTGACATCGGCTGGACCGAACTCTTGGTTATTGGCATCGTGGCGTTGATCGTCGTGGGTCCAAAGGATTTGCCCGGGATGTTTCGCACCCTTGGTCGGTTCACCGGCAAAGCCAAAGGCATGGCGCGTGAATTCCAAAATGCTATGAACGAGGCTGCGGACGAGGCTGGGGTTAAAGATGTGGCGAGTGATCTAAAGGCGGTGACGTCGAAAAAGTCGCTCGGTTTGGATGCGCTGGACGATGTGGCCAGCAAGTTTGAAAACTGGGATCCGATGTCGCCTGAATCCAAGAAAACGGCCGCTGCAACAAAGGCCGCCGAAACCAAGGCCAAGAAAGCCGCCGCCGCCAAGGCCAAAACAGCAGCAGACAATTCTTCAACCGCCAAACCAGCGGCAAAACGCGCGGCGGCAAAGCCCAAGACAGCCGCCAAGCCCAAGCCTACGGCCAAGCCAAAAGCCGCCACCAAGCCCAGACCTCCGACAAAAAACAAGGCAGCCGCCAAACCAAAGTCCGTCGCAAAGCCCAAAGCTGCCGCAAAACCAAAAGCGCCCACCAAGCCTAAAACGCCAGCCAAACCACGCGCAACCAAACCCAAAACAGGCTCGACATCATGACCGAACAGGTTGAAGACTCCACCGCCCCATTGATTGAGCACCTGACAGAGCTGCGTGACCGTTTGATCAAATCTGTGGTGGCATTTTTGATCGGCATGATCATCTGTTTCACGGTCTGGAACCCAATATTCGATTTTTTAACAGAACCACTTTGCAGCGCGATGGCTGAACGTGGACAAAACAGCTGCGGGCTGATCCTGATCAAACTGCAAGAAGGTTTCTTCGTTGCGATTTCCATCTCACTGTTTGGCGGATTGCTCCTGTCATTCCCGTTTATTTCCTACCAGATGTGGCGCTTTGTGGCCCCTGGTCTGTATAAAAATGAAAAAGGCGCATTCCTGCCGTTTATGTTTGCATCCCCTGTGATGTTTTTTCTGGGTTCGGCGTTTGCCTTTTATGTGGTTATGCCGCTGGCCTATGATTTCTTTCTGGGATTTCAACAGGTTGGTGCGAGCGAAGGGGGCGATAGCGGCACCTCGGTCGACTTTCAGGGCTCGATGCAGGAATACTTGCGCCTGACGATCAAGTTCATTGTCGCATTTGGCTTGTGCTTCCAATTGCCGGTTCTATTGACCCTGATGGGCAAAGCTGGATTGGTCAGCGCCAAGGGACTCAAAGCCGTACGTAAATATGCCGTCGTTGGCATTTTGGTACTGGCAGCGATTGTGACACCGCCCGATGTGATCACGCAGGGCATCCTGTTTGTTGTGGTCTACGGGCTTTACGAAATTTCGATCCAATTGGTCGCGCGGGTCGAGAAAAAACGCGAAGCTAAATTGCGGGCCGAAGGCCTGTGGTTCGAGGATGATGATGACGAGGACGATGCCACCGAAGAAGACCCTTTGATGGACGAGTTCGATGCGGACGAAGAAGATGAAGAGGGCTATTTCAAAGAGGACGACAAGTGAGTGACGCGGCCCTGATACGGATCGCGGCGGCATTAGAGCGGATCAGCCCGCCCGCCGCCAACGCCCCCGATTTTGATGCCGCTAACGCCTTTGTATGGCATGTGGAGCCGGACCATCTGGAGCCTGTCCGAAATGTGAACCGTGTGGCGCTGGACTTGCTGGTCGGGATTGGTCGCTCACGCGATACCTTGCTGGAAAACACCCTGCGATTTGCCCGTGGCCTGCCCGCCAATAACGCCCTGTTGTGGGGGGCGCGCGGGATGGGGAAATCATCCCTGGTCAAGGCGATCCACGCTGCGGTTCTGGAACAGGGACACGGCCTGAAAATCGTCGAGGTGCAGCGCGAGGATTTACCCAGTATCGGACGGCTGCTGGCGTTGCTGCGGCAAACGGATGCAAGGTTCCTGCTGTTTTGCGACGATCTGTCGTTTTCCCACGATGACGAGCACTATAAATCGCTAAAGGCGGTTCTGGATGGCGGGGTGGTCGGGCGACCCGAAAATGTGGTATTTTACGCGACCTCGAACCGGCGTCACCTGATGCCGCGCGATATGATCGAGAACGAGCGTGGCTCAGCGATCAACCCCTCCGAAGCGGTCGAGGAAAAGGTGTCGCTGTCCGACAGGTTCGGCTTGTGGCTGGGCTTTCACGCCTGCTCGCAGGACGAATACCTTGAGATGATCCGAGGCTATTGCGACGCTTACAACGTTGAAATAACGGGCGAAACCCTACGGGCCGAGGCCATTGAGTGGGCCGCCACACGCGGAAGCCGGTCCGGGCGGGTTGCGTGGCAATATTTCACCGATTTGGCCGGACGCAAGGGGGTCAAACCTTAGGCAGGGTGTCATTCATGGCACCCATCCGGGCATTTTCCGTTGCCGCGTCAGGTGATCAAGACTCACAAAATCAAACACTCAGCCTCAAAGAGCGAAAAAGTCCGTTAGGAGACTGATGTGCTATTCCAGATACGGGATCGGATCAACGCTGTCGAAGTCCTTGCGCACCTCGAAATGCACAAACGACGGGCTGGCGGCCCGCACTTTGGCGATACTTTGACCACGGCTGACACGGTCGCCCTTTTTGACGCTGATTGCATCCACATTGGCATAGATTGTCAGCAGATTATCTTTGTGCCGGATCACCAGAATAGGCACCTGATCGGTGTCGCGGGTGATGGCGGCCACGGTGCCCGCATCGGCGGCTTTAACCGATGTGCCTGCCTTTGAGGCAATGTCGATACCATCGCTTTTGCTTGAATAGGCGCGGATGATGTTGCCCTGAACCGGATACAGCAGTCTGGCGTTGCTTGTGGGGGCCGAACTCTGGCCTCCCAGATTGGGAGAGACAGGGGCGGGTGTCGGGGTCGCAGAAGTCTCCTCGGCGGGCAAGGGTTGGGTTGAACTTGGCGGGACCGGTGTCTGGGTGCCGGTGCCGGGTTGGGACGTCGCTGTTGCAACTGCTGTGCCTGTGGCAACTGGGATCAGCAAATACTGGCCCTCACGCACCGATAGGTTGGCACCAAGTCCGTTCCATTCCGCAAGCGAGCGCACAGATACGTTATAAAGCCGTGAGATCGAATAAGCGGTCTCACCGCGCTCTACCTTGTGGCGGACAGGCTCAACCCCTGACGGGATGTTCGCAGTGGAGGTCGGCGCGCTGCCGTTGCCAGCCCGCTGAATGGCCCCACCGGCCAAAGTGGTGATGTCGACGTTTTCGGGTTGTAACGGACCTGTGGTGACCGCCCCCGTGGCGAACGATGGCTCGCTCACACGCTGCGGCAGGGCGATGATCTCGCCGTTGCGCAATTTGGTATCGGCTTTAACACCGTTATATCGGGCCAGTTCATTCGCATCCAACCCAACCCGATTGGCAACACTTGTCACGGTGTCGTCACGTCGTGCGACGGCGACCTGATAGTTGGGATAGGAAATGATGCCACGATCATCGGCTTTGGGGCGCGGCAAAGTGGCCTGTCTGGCGGCGTCGGATGTACCGGGGGCCCCTTTGCCAAAGTCGTTGCGCAGATCAAAGTCCAGATTGTCACAACCTGTCAGCGCGCCCATTGTTGTCAGGGCCACACCGATAAACAATGTCCGCATCATTAGGGCCCGTATTGGGACGTTTTGGCGTTTTGCCATTTGCTCTATCCTCAAAATCACAGCCCGTTTATCCGGACTTTATATTACAATCTGCTCAGTCTTTTACTCAGTGTTACTCTTTGCCCAAACCCTCAAGCAGGGGCACAAAGCGCACGGGCCGAATTTCGTCATAATCATAACCTGTCTCGTGGCGCGTGACCTTTATCAGGCTTTGCACCGTTTGCCCCTGACCCACGGGTAACACCATGATACCGCCAATTTTCAGCTGCGCCAAGAGGGGGCCGGGTGTATCCTCGGCGGCTGCGGTAACGATGATACGGTCAAACGGGGCTTGATCGGGCAAGCCATGACTGCCATCGGCGGTAAAGGCCGTGACGTTGCTCAAATCCAGCTTGCGAAATACGGCCGAGGCTTCGCGCACCAGACGGCTGAAACGATCCACCGTATAGACGCGGCGCGCCAGCTGGCTCAGGATTGCGGCCTGATAGCCAGAACCGGTGCCAACCTCTAGAACTTTGTCGCGGGGTTGCACCTTTAACGCCTGTGTCATTAGCCCGACAACCGAGGGTTGGCTGATGGTTTGCCCACAGGCAATTGGCAACGGCATATCTTCATAGGTTCGGTTTTCAAACAGCCCTTTGACGAAATAGCCACGATCAATGGTTTCCATCGCCGAAAGCACCCGCGCATCGGTTACCCCCTTGGAACGCAAGGCAAAAAGGAATTGCATTTTGCGCTCGGCGTTTTTCATTTTGGCTGGGACCCCTCTAAAGATCCTTGCAAATCGGTGAGCGCATCATGTGCCGTCAGATCGGCCCGCATTGGGGTGATCGAGATGTAGCCATCCAGATTGGCAGCCGCATCTGTTCCGGGCTCGGTCGGGGTGGTTTGAACCCCGCCTTTGATCCACAGAAACTTGCGTCCCGAAGGGGCGAAATGTGGCTCGATGCCAAATTTCACGTCGCGGCGAAACCCTTGCGGCGTGGCTTTCATCCCCTTCACGGCAGCGGCCGAAACGGGGGGGAAATTGACGCTGTGAAACAGACGATAATCATCGGTTTGTGGTGGGGTGGCGGCCAAAATTGCGCGCACTGTGGCGGCACCGTGAATGGCAGCCGCCTCAAACGGATCATCCAGATCGGCGTTTTCTTGCCCAAAGTATTGTGACAGGGCAATCGCGGGCAACCCCTGAAGGGCGGCTTCCATCGCGCCGCCAATGGTGCCGGAGTACAGCGTGTTTTCGGCGGCGTTGTTGCCGCGATTGACGCCGGACAGGATCAGATCGGGCGGGGTATCCTTCATCACGTCGTGCAGACCGGCCAGCACGCAATCGGCGGGCGATCCTTCAGCGGCAAAGCGGCGCTCGCCCAGTTGCGCAATCATCATTGGATGGGTGTAGGAGATGCAATGGGCCACACCTGATTGCTCAAAGGCCGGTGCCACGGTCCAGACCTCGCCATCCGGTCCGGCTATCTCTGTTGCGATGTTCATCAGCGTCAGGAGCCCCGGTGCGTTGATGCCGTCATCGTTTGTGATCAAAATGCGCATGTAGTTTGCCCTTGTTGTTCTGGGGATTGAATAGGGCAAGGGGGCTGCGTGGTAAAGGCTCGCGCGCTCATGCGTCAACACACCCTCCGTTCTGTGGCAGAAAAGATTCTATGCCTGCGGCGCAGGTATTTAGGGCAAGAAGAAGCAGTGGGCCTAGAGTTCGGCTAATACTTTGGCTGCTTCGTCATGGGGATCTGCTAAAGGGGTACGGTCTTCGCCAGGGTAAAAACGGGCGCGTAGGCCAGTGGGCATTGGGGCCGGGTTGGCAATGTGGATGTGGGGGCCTGTTTTAACGGATTCTGATTGCCAACTGCGTGCCAACGCGATTTGGGCGGCTTTGGTAGCCCCATAAGCCCCAAAGAATTTCGCCCCGCGTGGGGCTGGATCATCAAAGAAAATCGCACGGCCAGATTGGCCCAAAAGCGGCGCGATATAACTGATTAGAACGCCTGTGGCGCGGGTGTTCAGGGCAATGGATTTATCCCAATCACCGCCACTAATTTGGCCGGCAGGCGACAGTGGCGCATCATGGATAGCTGTATGCACCCACATGGATAAGCCGCCCCAGCGATCAAAGATCGACCGGCACAAGTGCTGCATCGCCGCGTCCTGTGTGATGTCCATCGGTGCAAGCGTGGCATGCCCCCCCTTGGCCTGAATGCGATCATCAAGGTCTTCCAGCCCGCCTGTGGTGCGGGCCACAGCGACGATGTGATGGGTCGGGGCCAAGGCTTCGGCCATTGCAGCGCCAAGACCGCGGGACGCACCGGTGATTAGGGCGACGGGTTCGGAGGGATTTGTCATGTGATTGGTCTTTACCGTTTGTTGCGATGGTATGTTAACGTCATTTCGATGCAATGCGCCAGTGCGTTATTTGGCAGCGGTTGATCTAGCGGGAACATCACGGCGCGCGAACCTTGATAGGTAAAGGTGTCGGGATAGATATCGCGCATTGTGTCAACCAGCGTGGTTTTGCAGTTCAGATAGATCACCCCATGCCTGTCCTTTTCCCCCAACCGAAGAGTACTGCCGCTTTTGCTGGCCTCGGTCAGATAGGCGGGTTGGCCCCATTTCAAGGTCTCGGTCAGCCGGCCTATGACAGGGTTGGAGGCAGTCGTTTGGAAAATCAGACCGCGCACCTTTAGTAAGACGGCTCGGCCATCCGCAGAAAAGCGTCTAAAGGCAGCGGCCACATTGGCGGGCTGGGGTGCTGAGTAGGTCACGCCACCACCAGCCCGAAATCCTGCAACAGGTCGGCGGCTTGGGTCGTGGAAATGATCGCGCCTTTCATATCGCGTGCCATGTCATGCAGGGCGATT
>Ga0209345_10006229_pt1 | contig 10879 bp, 6 predicted proteins | sample Cruoilmetagenom7_FD_187294 | JGI IMG/M metagenome (GOLD analysis project Ga0209345, IMG submission 187294) | Oil polluted marine microbial communities from Coal Oil Point, Santa Barbara, California, USA - Sample 7 (SPAdes) (version 2) | ecosystem: Environmental > Aquatic > Marine > Oil seeps ...
CACCGCCAGATTTGATCACATCCTTCGCGCGGTCTGTAATCTGCATGGTGCCGTATTCGTCGATATTGGCCACATCGCCTGTATCAAACCAATCTTCATCATCCAGCACATTGCCGCCATCACCCTTGAAGTAACCCGCCGCAATCGCTGCGCCGCGCACCAGAAGTTTGCCAGAGACTTTGCCGTCACGTGGCAATTCTTCGCCGTCATCATTGACGATTTTCAGCTCCACACCATAAGGTGGACGCCCCTGCTTCAGTTTTTGGTTCATGCGCGTATCAATATCAGCGCTTTGCAGATGCGGCGGCAGTGTGCCGAGTGTGCCCAGCGGCGATGTCTCTGTCATGCCCCACGCATGGATCACATCGACATCATAATCGATTTCGAATGCGCGCAAGATATTCTCAGGAATGGCTGACCCGCCGATAATCACCTTCTTCAGATGCGGCAGCTTCAGATTGTTCTCTTGTAGATATGACAGCAGCATCAGCCACACAGTCGGCACAGCCGCCGTGATCGTCACCTTCTCTGAGTCCAGCAATTCGTAGATCGCTTTCCCGCTCATATCTGCGCCTGGCATCACCATGTTCGCGCCTGTTGCCGGACAGCTCAGCGCCAGTCCCCACGCATTGGCATGGAACATCGGCACAACCGGCAACACGACATCATCAGCGCCCATGCCCATTGCGTCTTTGCTCATCGTCACCAATGTGTGCAGCACGTTTGAGCGGTGTGAATACAACACACCCTTCGGATTGCCCGTTGTGCCAGATGTATAGCAAAGCCCACACGCGGTCTCTTCTGGGAAGCCGCCCCATTTCACATCCGTAGAGCGTCCATCGATCCACATGTCGAACGACACTGCCCCAACAGAGTTTTCCGGCATGTCGTCTGCGCCAGCAAAGATCACGAAGGTTTTGACCGTTTCAAGGCTATCCTTGATGGCTTCTACGATTGGCAAAAATGTAATGTCAAAGATCAACACTTTGTCTTCGGCGTGATTACATATCCACGCGATTTGCTCAGGGTGCAGGCGTGGGTTTACGGTGTGCAGAACAGCGCCAATGCCCATTGTGCCATACCAACTGGCCATATGTCGCGCAGAGTTCCAGCCCAACGTCGCCACGCGATCACCCAAGCCAATGCCCGCATCTTGCAACGCCGTCGACACTTGCTTGGACATATCAAACAGCTGGCTGTAATTGGTGCGCACAATCTCGCCGCCCACACGCCGGGTCACAATTTCCCGTGTCGGGTTGATGAGCTTTGCGTGCTCAAGAATTTTGTTAACCGTCAGCGGCCAGTCCTGCATTATGCCTTGCATTGTCGTCTCCTCATTAGCGCTTGTTTTTGCGCGATTATCCCGTTGCGATGATTTCTATTCGCGCTAAACCTATCGCGCAAGCAATCCTGAACGGAAACACAATGATGAAACCGATATGTGCCGCCTTTTTATTCCTCGGTCTCGTTGCATGTGCACCTACCGATGCCCCCCAACTCACCCCAGACGAACAAAAAGTGCTGGATGATTACCGCGCGAGCAAAGCCATCAGCTCAACAGAAACGACAATCAGCGACGCGCCAGCACCAAAGCGCCGTGCGCTCACCCTGCCGGCTTACTTTGATTGCGTGCGTAAGGCTGGCGGCACGCTCATCGCGTCCCATCGCGGCGGGCCAGTGGGCGGATACCCAGAAAACGCGCTCGAAACCCTGCAATATGGATTTGAACAAGGCATCCGCGTTTTTGAAATCGATGTCGCCGAAACCAGCGATGGGATGCTCACCCTCATGCATGATGATCGCTTGAACCGCACCACAACAGGCACTGGCTATGTCGCTGATACATCATGGCCTGACCTGTCCCGCATGCGGTTGGTGGATAACAACGGTGACAGCACTAAATTCAGTCCGCCCAAACTCTCTGATGTTTTGATATGGGCCAAAGAAAGCGGCGCCATCCTCGAACTCGACAAGAAAAACACCACCAGCTTCTCCAATATTGCCAGCGCGGTCAAAGCCGCAGGCGCAGAGGACAATGTCCTTCTCATTTCATACACCGATGAACAGGCGACCCAGATCGCCCGCATTGCCCCCAACATGATGCTGACAGCAACTGCACGCGGCAGCCGCGATATCGACAAACTCATCTCGCTTGGTGTGACCCCTGAAAACCTCGTCGCTTGGACAGGCACACGCTCTGCGGATGAAGCCGCTTGGGCACGCAATGCAAAGGAAGGCGTTGAGTCAGCTTTCGGCACACTCGGCCGGCCCGGTGAACGGCTCGACGATGTCTATTGGGCAGATGGCGATGGTTCAGAGTATCAGGCATTGGCCGACAGCGGCCTCACCATGCTCGCTACCGACACCCCCTACCGCGCCGCCGACGCCATGACCGCCGATGACGTGGCACGCGAGAGTTGCGAACGCTAAACATCGGCAGAGCGAGAGATAGATTTTCACCAAAAATGAACAGCCCGACGAAAAGCTAAGCGTCTGACTTGGAGCAGTTTAAGCCTCTGGGCCAATAACTGCCCTCGGCCATACAGAAGGTGTGAGGGCTTGGTCGCCCCTGCGTGGGTTTGAGCAGGATGCCGATTTCTGGACCACCTAAGTGGGGCAGACCAATTGGCCAGACAGCCAAATACTAAGCAGCGCGTGTTGTTTTGCGAAATTAGATGACGACGCAACCAATAAAAACAAATTGAACGCTGCCCCATACGATTCTATCCTCTCAATAATGAGTATGTGTATTGGGGGACTCTCATGAAATCCATTTTTGCAGCTGCTGTTGTACTCTTTGCGGGCGCGCCACTCGCCGCCGCGCAAGATCAGGACCGTCTTGTGCCGATCGAGCAAACTGTGCCGATCAGCGCGCTAGGGTACGGCCAGCTTCAACCTGGTGAAATCAAACCGCCCGAGCTTGGATACAAGCAACAGACAGCAATGTTCATGACGTCGGAGTCGGCCGCAGCAACAGATGAAGAGAAAGCCATTGTGGCTGAGGCTGACCGTTTGTTCAAAGCGGGTCAAGGACAAGCCGGGCTCGATTATTTGATCGCAAATGTTGATGCGTCTCCACATGGCTTTGTCGAGTTGAGGATCGCGAATTTTTACTTCACCAGCGGCGCTGGCGGTGTGAGCGCCTCTAAGATTGATGGTTACCCATGGCTAGGACGCGCTGGAGATAAAGCCCCCTACTATTGGTATCATGTTGGCAATGGCACATATAATGGCAGCTGGGGCGCGACGAAGGATCCGGTGAAGGCAGCTGAAATCTGGTCCGCGGCCGTGCGTAAAGGTTGCAGCGAATGCGCGGAAGCCATGGGCGACTTCTGGGACGGTAAGCGCTCGGGCGTGACGGTGCCTTTGGAGGATGCCTATCTCTACACTGTGTTTGCATTAGATCTGGGGCAGCAAGTGGGGCTTTGGCAAAGGCTCACCAAAATTCTGGAAAGCCTTCCTAAAAACCCTGAAGGCGTTCTTGCCGATGCGGATGCGGTCAAATGGAAGGCCCTGCAATATTCCGGTGAGATCGAGCTTTTCTATGGCGGTTTGGCGAAGGCAACATTTGAAACTTACCGAACAGGGTTTGTTTCTGAAGACGTCTGGCGCGCAGACCAGATGATCGAAGACGGCGAATTTGGTGAAGCCTTTAATACTATCGGAAACCTTAGCGGTGCTTCTGGTCGGTATCTGTCCCAACAAATGAACAAGCTTTTTCTGACATCCGATAGAGTGTCACCGAATTTGTTCACGCCCGGCAACATGCGCTACGCAAGAACAATCGCACTGGTTGGCGGCGACCTGTCACAATCGATGGTCGTCGGCGAAATATATTTAACGGGGTATGACGCGGAAGGTTGGTTTGGAGATAGCACCAAAACGAGCTTCCGGAACGTCGAGCGCGGAGCAAAGATGTTCAAAGTTGCCCAGCGCAATGGATACTATGATGAACAATTGGGTCGCTTGCTCGCACCCGCTCTCGCCAAGCAAGCTGCGCAGAACGCAAAACAAGCAGCCGAAGACGCAGACAGCGCTTTTAGCCAATGCGTTGTAAATTGGATGGGCGCGAACCATCTTCGTCTCGAAACCACACTCGCGAATGGCAAAAAAATCAGAAACATGAAGTTCATGGAAGCCTGCGAAGACTATTACATGCGCGCGTATGAATTTCCGGAAAACCGCGGTGGACTGCGGATGCAGAATAATAATTACATCAACTGGTTGGCGGCCCTGAATAAAGACCGCGCCGACTGGGAAGAAAAAATGCGCTCGCGCCGCTTCAGAAGCGGTCCGGATTCCAGCAGGACGAACTCATATATGGGGTCGTCGACATCCTCGGCGTCTCCACCCAGCACGATCAGCTCTGCAGAGGCTTACTCCAACGCCGCGCGTAACACGTGCTCGTGGAGCATGAATACCAGCCATCTTTGTAAATAGACCCAGCACAAACCTCCCATACTCGCCAAAACATTGGGAATGTTCAAATGCGCAACAACATCAAAACGAAGACGGATTGTCGCCAACAGCGAACAGCCCGACGAAAGATTGAAGCGTCTTATCTGGGGTGAATGTAAGCAGTTCGCATTTGACAGTCTCTGCTCTAACAGGCGTCGAGATTTATCGACATGCGCGGCAATGCCTATGCATTTTCATGGCATTGACGAAGTTAGGTGAAGGTCTAAACCATATCTAACACTGCTGGCGCATCGCGCCGCGGCACAAAAACTTTGGGGGCAAGATATGACAAAATCCTTTTTACTCGCGGGCACAATTCTCGCCACGATGTTGGCGGCCTGCACGGTCAACCCACTCAGTCAAACCCAAATCGCCGAAACGGCACACGAAACACCTACGGTGGTTGTGAAGGAAGATGTAGAGACGAAACGCTTTGACACGCTTTTAACGGACCACTGGAATTGGCAACTGAAAAGCTATCCGACATTCGCCACCTCATTGGGCGTTCGAGATTACGATGCATTCTTACCTGACCCGTCCCTGAGCGCATATGATGAACAGACAGAGACGGCGAAGGGTTTCCTTGAAACACTTAATGCCATTTCGATTGATCAGTTGAGTGAGGATAATCTACTCAACGCAAAACTTCTTAAACATGATCTTGAAAACCAGATTGCTGCCGCTGAATTTGGCGGCAAGTATATGATCGTAACCAACAGTAGCGGGCCGCATACCGAGATCACAGGGATGCCCAATCGATTACCTTTCTTCAACGCTGCTGATTATGAAAGCTATGTGTTGCGGCTGTCTGCGATGCCGGACTTTTTGGATAGATCCACAGCACGTATACGCGCCGGCATAGAGGCCGGATGGGTTCAGCCGTGCGGGCCCATGAAGGGCTATGAAGCCTCGATCCGAACGCATATTGTAGACGATGTAAACGATAGTACTCTTATGTCGCCGTTCATGACGAAACCACCCAGCATGAATCAGGACGTTTTTGACACGCTCAAAGCGCAAGCTGCCGATCAAGTTGAGACAAACATAATTCCGTCACTCAAAAAATTCGAGACTTTCTACCTCGAAGAATATGCCCCTGCTTGTCGGGACGATGTCGGAACATCTACCATGCCCGGCGGTGGAGCATATTATGCTTATCGCGCCAAAATGTTTACAACGACAGACCGCACGCCGGATGAAATACACAACATTGGCCTATCTGAAGTTGCTCGAATTCGCGCGGAAATGGATGAGGTTCAAAAGCAAGCTGAATTTGAAGGCACGTTTGAAGAATTCCAAACTTACCTGCGCACGAATCCTGACTTCTATCCAAAAACGCCTCAGGAGCGTATGGATGCCGCGGCCGTTATTTTGAAGAAAATGGATGGCAAACTTCCTGAGCTCTTCACCAAATTCCCGCGAATACCCTATGGAATAAAAGAAATTCCCTTGGATGTCGCGGAGAAAACGACAACCGCATATTATTACCCCCCTGCAGGCGATGGGTCTCGCGCCGGGTTCTATTTCATAAATACGACCAATCTCGACAAGCGGCCTTTGTACGAGATGGAGGCTCTGTCTCTGCATGAAGCCGTCCCCGGACATCATTTTCAGATCGCGCTCGCGCAAGAACTCCCCTTGCCCAATTTCCGTAAATATGGCGGCGTGACAGCCTTCATTGAAGGTTGGGGGCTCTACTCAGAACGGCTCGGATTAGATGTTGGATTTTATGAAACGCCCTACACGAATTTCGGGCGACTAAGCTATGAAATGTGGCGCGCCTGCCGCTTGGTGGTCGACACCGGTATGCATTCCAAAGGTTGGACCCGCCAAGAGGCCATTGATTACATGGCACAGAACACTGGGCTGTCGATAAAAAACATCTCGAATGAGGTTGATCGCTATATTACGTGGCCCGGGCAAGCTTTGGCTTACAAAATGGGTGAGCTTAAAATACGTGAATTACGCACGCGGTCGGAACAAACTTTGGGTGAAAAATTTGATCTCAGATTGTTCCATGATGCGGTGTTGGAAAATGGCGCGCTGCCACTGTCTGTTCTTGAAGAAAAGATCGACGCTTGGATTGAGACCCAAAAATAAGACACTGGGTCAATATCAGGATCCCCCTTCGCTTCCATTGGCGGCCTAAGCCGCCGAAGCACGCGGCAGTTGAAAACGCCTTTCAACTGCCGTTCGGCGTGCTCCTAAGCCAAGTCCTCGCTCAGCACAGTCATCTGGAACTGGTATGATGTTTCGCCTTCATCGACATCCTTGTAGATGAGGGCCACAAACTCATCGCCCAGATAGCACTCAACGCTATCATCCGTCTTGTCACGGGCCACCAGACGCATGTCTGAATTGATCTTTCCTTTGAGATACGCCTGTAGACGCTCAATTTCTTCACGCTCCATAACGAGCTCCTATTTTAGATTCTGAACGGCCCCCATAACCTGTCAAAGCTATCGCGCAAAGGGCATGGCCGCATTCTTACAGGTTTGTGTGCTTAATTTTCAGATCGTGCGACGCGGAAGCCGTGATAGTCGAACCCGTCCTGCTCGCGGTCGCCCTCACGCTTGGCAAGGCGCACATAGCTGGCAACTTTCATGTAAGACCCGCCCTTCACAACGCGGGTACGGCATGAATTTGTGCGCACAGGCGCCGGGCCTGCATCACGAAACATGTGGTTGCTGCTCCAACAATCGGAAGTCCATTCCAGCACATTGCCATGCACATCATACAGGCCAAATCCGTTCGGCTTGTAGCGCCCGGTCGCCAGCACTTTGCGGGCATACGGCTCGCCCGTGCCGCCATTGAAGTTTGCGTCCACGCTAGAAAGCATCATGCCCGTTGCATACGCGCCCGTTGCGCCCCCGCGCGCCGCATATTCCCACTCGGCCTCGCTCGGCACACGGTAAGGCGTTCCCGTCACTTTCGTGTTCAGCCAATCGGCATACGCCGCTGCTTCGAGATAAGAAATTCCGCGGATCGGGTAGTCGTCCGGCGCATCCATATATTCAGCGTCTTCAGCGACGCATCCACCGTCATTCACACACTCGGTATAGTCCGCCACCGTGATCTCTTTTTGAGAGATCGCAAACATCGGCACCGTGATTTCAGTCTGTGGGCCTTCATCATCCTTGCGACGCGGTTCATTTTCTGGAGATCCCAACATGAAAGTCCCTGCAGGCACCGCCACCATTGTCGGGCACGTCGAACAATCACTGAAATCGCGTTCCTCAAGCAGTCCACCCGCCGCCGTCGCGGCAAAGGCGCGCTGACGCAGCAAGGCAGACACAGATCCAATTTGCGACAGGATCGACGGCGCCGAGGTCGTCGCCTCTTGTGACCCTGTTGTCCGCGACGCACTGGCATCATCCGGCAATCGACCCGCCGTCAGAATAGGCTTCGGCGCTGGCGGGGCCTGTCCATAACACCCCGCAAAGCACACATCCGCACCTGTCAGGCCGGAATTATAAAACGGTGTCTGCAATCCATTCGTCGAATGGTTCACATAATCCGCCACCCTCTTAAACAACTGTTCTGCGATCAAATTTTCAGTGCCAATCGTCTCCGCCAATGCTTGAGCAAACAGGCTGTTTTCGCCATCACCATCATAAGCCACATAGCCCGGCGCCGTGGAGTAAGAAATCAACAAACCACGCGCAGGTTTCACCTCTGCCAAGCCGCCTGCCCCAGAGCGCGTCGCGCTAGGCAATGGATTGTCCCGGCAGGCATCCAAAATCACAAAGTTCACGCGATTGCCCGCCGCCTCAACATAGCGCAGCGCATCGCCTAATCGCGGGGCTTGTCGCCATAAATCCTGTTCAGATCGTGGGCGTGCATCTACCGGCACGAGATAATTCAAGCCCTGTGACTGCACACCATGACCCGCAAAATAGATCATGCCAACGGCTTCTGGTCCGGCCGCTTTCAACCGCTCACCATGCGCTGCAAACCCGTCTTCCATCTGTTTTTCAGTCGCATCGACCAGTTGCGTCACTTCAAAACCAACCTTGGCAAGCGATTCAGAAATTAACTCGGCATCTTTTGCGGGGTTCGACAGTGCCCATCCGGTTTGCTCATAACCTGAATTACCAATCACCAGCGCAATGCGCGCCTCATCTTCTGCGGCGGCCACATGGCCCAAACCAAGCACAGCCAACATACAGGCAAAAACAAAGCGAAACATGCGCACATCCCCTCTCAACACGGTCGGCCCCCACAGCCTGCACAAGACTATTCAGCCGCATCCACTTTGGAAAGGCCGCAGGCTCAGTTGTCAGTTACGCGCGTGATTTCGGCATATCTATGGCCACATCGGCAGAATATCCGCAGAGATCAAACGTCAGGAATGCCTTGATCCATTGTCTCCGCTGGCTGGCAACATGTTGGTGCGCCCACGGTCTTCGCTGGAACGCCTGCGACCGTACAGCCAGACGGCACATCTTTCAGCACCACGCTGCCCGCTGCAACTTTCGCATTGTCACCAATCGTAATGTTGCCCAGCACTTTTGCACCGACAGACAGCAAGACACCGCGTCCAATCTTCGGGTGACGGTCGCCCACTTCCTTGCCCGTGCCGCCAAGGGTCACGCCATGCAGCAAGGAACATCCATCTCCAACCACAGCCGTCTCACCAATCGTGATGTCCGTCGCATGATCCAGCATCACACCGCTGCCAATCGTGGCGGCCGGGTGAATATCCACCGCAAACAATTCAGACGCTCGGCTCTGGAAATGAAAGGCCAATGTCTCACGTCCCTGCCGCCACAGAACATTTGCGACACGGTAGGTTTGCAGCGCTAGAAAGCCTTTGAAAAACAAAAAAGGCTGCAACATGCCCCGACAGGCTGGGTCGCGCTGTTGCACCGCGCGCATATCGTCTTCAGCCGCTTCGACTAATGAGGGGTCGTCGTCATAGGCTTCAGCCAAAATATGACGCACACGCTGCGCGCCCATTTCAGGCCCGGCGAGCTTTTCCGCGAGATGATATGAGAGCGCCTGACAGATCGTATCATGCGCCAGAATGGCTGCACTAATGTAGCTCGAAAGTGTCTGCTCATCGGCAGCAGCAGCTTCGGCTTCAAAGCGAAGGCGTATCCACACAGGTGGCGGCGCGCCAGTATCAGGGTTGTTCATCATGTCCAAGTCTCCGCACGTCTTCCTAGTTACTCATTTTGCGCATGCATCTGCGCCAATCAAATCACGTTTGCGCGTGCAAAACTGTATCTTGCTTTCGCCCAAACAGGTATACCAACGTCTTGCGTATAGGCTTCAGCGTCATGACGCGGAACACGGCAGGTGTAAAATAGAGCGCCAACAATGCAGATCCCGCCACGCCGCCAGAAATACCCGCTGCCAGTGGCATCCAGAACGAATCCCCTGTCATCAAGATCGGTATAAACCCGCCCATCGTTGTCAGCGTCGTCGCCACAATATGACGTGTTGCATCCACCACCACTTCGCGCTGCGCAATCACATCATCCGCCATTGCCGCCGGGTTTGCCTTCAACAAACTAAGCACAACAATGGAGCCGTTGATCGAGATACCCAACAAGCCCAACGCGCCCAAAATGGCATTAAAGCCCAGCGGCAGATTAAACAGCCACACCCCGAAAAACGCCAATCCCATCGACAGGAAGCCTGTCGTCAAAACCAACAACATCATACGGAATGAATTGAACACCAGCATGATCGCCCCGGCCATAACCAGCACGAGCGGAATGCCCACCCCCGCCAGATTGCCCATCGCGTCACCAGAGTTTTCCGCGTCGCCGCCAACAATCACGTCATAGCCCGCCGGCAGCGTAAATCCGCTGGCCTCAAGGCGCGCTTGGTAATCAACCAACACAGGCGCCGGTAATGTGTACGGATCAAGATACGCGAGTATTTGGTTCACCCGCTGGCCATCCCTGCGGGTAATCACAGCCGTTTCCGGTGTCAGCGTCATCTCGCCGAGTGCTGATAGCGGTGTGCCCATATTGCCCACCCCTGCCCCAATCGTCATAGATCGAAGATCAGACAAGCTGCTACGCCGCGTATTTGGCGCAATCACACGCACCGGTAATTCCTCGGTGCCTTCCAGCACAGATCCTGCCAACGCGCCTTCCATCTCTGCGCTCAGATCAGCGGCCAACTCGGTTAAGCGGTCGCCCGCAATCGCGGTGACCGCCTCATCCGCTTCCAGCCGAATGGTCGGTGCGCCCAATTGTAATGACGCCGCCGTATAGGTAATGCCGGGCGTCTCGCTCAACACTTTGCGTGTTTCATCACCCAGTCGCGCCAAGGTCTGAAAGTCATCTCCGCGCACGAAGAACTCAATCGGCGCATTCGCAGGCGGGCCTTGCTCAAACGGCACCACTAGGAACTGCGCAGATGGGAACGCCTCGCGCATATCCGTTTGAATACGCTCTACCAATTC
>Ga0209345_10006230_pt1 | contig 10875 bp, 12 predicted proteins | sample Cruoilmetagenom7_FD_187294 | JGI IMG/M metagenome (GOLD analysis project Ga0209345, IMG submission 187294) | Oil polluted marine microbial communities from Coal Oil Point, Santa Barbara, California, USA - Sample 7 (SPAdes) (version 2) | ecosystem: Environmental > Aquatic > Marine > Oil seeps ...
TGTGCAATATATTGATGTAAGAGATGTGGCAGAATTTATGATTAGATTAATTGAAGAAAAGCACACAGGAACTTTTAATGTAGTTGGTCCTAAAGAATTTCAAAGTATGAATGACTTTGTGGAAGAAGCAAGTAAAGCATTTGATGTTGATCATACGCTTATAAATGTTAATGATTACGAGTTTTTAAAGGCAAATAAAGTACCTTATTTAGTGCCATTTATTATGCCAGAAGGAAATAACTATGGATCTGCAAGAGCAAATTTTGATAAAGCTATAGCCGTTGGATTGACTTATAGAAACTTAAAGAATTCTATCAAAGAAACTTATGATTGGTGGCATTCTGATGGTGTAACAGACGAAATGCGTCAAAAGTTTGAAGGAAATACTAAGAATGTTTTTAACCGAGAGGCTGAAATAATTGACGCTTGGAAGCAGCATAAAACAGCTAAGTAATACAATTATTGATAAATTACTAAATGATAAAATTTAAGTCACCTTTAGAAGCCTTTCTTTATTGGGAAGCTAAAATTCCAGAAACAGTATTTTTAAAACAACCAATAAATGGTAAAATAATAAACTATACCTATAAAAAAGTAGGTGAGGAAGTACGTAAGGTTGCAAATAAAATTAAAACATATAATTTGCCAGACCGCAGTCATATAGCTTTATTATCAAAAAATTGTGCACATTGGCATATGTCAGATTTGGCAATTATGATGTCTGGACATGTTTCTATACCAATTTATCCTACGCTTAATGCAGAATCTATAAATCAAATACTACAACATAGCGAAGCTAAGGCAATAATTATTGGGAAATTGGACGATTTTGAGTCGCAAAAAACAGGCTTGACCGATATTCCAGTTATTTCGGTTAATCTATACGATCTTGACGAAGGAGAACACTGGGAAGATATAGTAATAAGCGAAAATGTGCTTACCAATATTTATAAGCAGAAACCTGACGATTTATTAACTATTATTTATACCTCAGGAACTACAGGTAACCCGAAAGGAGTTATGCATTCAGTCAATAATTTTATGGTTAGTGTTGAAGGTTTAAGAAATTTATTTCGATTAGAAGACAACTGTCAGTTGTTTTCCTATTTACCCATAGCGCATGTTGCAGAACGTCTTTTAGAAAACATAAGCTTTGTAGTTGGAGCGACGGTCACGTTTCCGGAATCATTAAATACATTTGCGGTAGATCTTGAAAAAACACAGCCAAGAGCCTTTTTTGCGGTACCTAGAATATGGGCAAAGTTTCAAGAAAAGATTCTAGAAAAAATCCCTCAGAAAAAACTAAATATACTTTTAAAAACTCCAATACTTAAAGGAATACTTAAAAGCAAATTGCAAAAAAAACTAGGATTAAAAAAAGCCAAATTTATTTTGTCTGGAGCGGCTCCAATAGCACCAAGTTTAGTGTTATGGTATCAAACTATAGGAATTTCAATTCAACAAGTTTACGGAATGACTGAGGATGGATGTATTTCGCATTGTAATGCTCCAGGTGCAAGCAAAGTAGGAACTGTAGGTAAAGCACTAGAAGGAGCAAAAATTAAATTGTCGCCAGAAGGAGAAATATGTATAAAGAATAATTGTTTAATGAAAGGGTATTTTAAGTCTCCAGAAATTACAGCAAGTGTTTTTGACAAAGATGGCTTCTTTAAAACTGGAGACATAGGAGAATATGATCATGACGGTTTTTTAACAATCACTGGACGTGTAAAGGACCAATTTAAAACAGACAAAGGGAAATATATTTCGCCCGCACCTATCGAATTAGAACTATCTAAAAACACAGATATTGAACAAATTTGTATTGTAGGTACAGGAATACCACAGCCTATTGCATTAATTACACTTTCGGAATTAAGTAGAGCAAAAACTAAGGAAGGTTTATCTGAAGGGTTGATTGCAACTGTGAAAAATGTAAATTCTAGTTTAGAGAAACACGAAAAAATCGAAAAAGTGATAATAATGAAAGAAGATTGGAGTGTCGACAATGGGTTAACAACGCCAACTTTAAAAGTAAAACGAAATAGTATAGAAAAGATTCATCAAGAGTTTTACAAAGAATGGTTTGAAATGGATGATAAGGTGATTTTTGAATAAAAAGTATTTGACAATTCAGTAAACACTATTTTTTCGACTATATTAGAAGTAAAAAGACAGCTATCTATATTACTTAACTTTTTAAATTTTCAACAGATTAGTAATGAAATTCTTTCCTTTTATGGTTGGTGGCAATTTTCAGTATATCTTTTACGATTATTATTGTAATGTTTAATATGGATGGCGCTTTTGCTTATGGAGATGTAATAAATGGGCAAGTTTTAATGGCAGATGGTTCAAGGGTTGTTGGTGTTAATTTAACATCATTAGCTTTTGATAATGCCATTCCTGGATCATCTAATGTACTTGTGGTTGCGGTTACTTTATTTGCGTTTTCCACTATTCTGTCTTGGTCTTATTATGGTTTACAGTCATGGAAGTACTTATTTGGAAGAGGTAAATTAATTAATCTTTCATATAAAATCATTTTTTTAATGTTTACAATATTAGGAGCAGCAATAACTTTAGACGCTGTTATTAAATTCTCGGACGCCATGATCCTTGCTTTTGTGTTTCCCAATATGATTGGACTGCTACTATTATTTCCAAAAGTTAGAGAAGAAATGCAGCGTTGCATGTCTACCATCAAAGTATTTAAGTTAAATAAAAAAATAGATAATTTGTATGACAAAAATCATCTAAGTATTAAAATAAGTCTAGTATTTTTATACTATTGTTAAACTTAATACTAAACACTATGACAATTAATATTCAATATGTGCATATGGCAACAAGTGAAGCTATGGACGAATATGTGACAGAAAGATTAAATAAACTAGGTAAAAAATATGATTGGATTATTGGTGCTGAAGTGCATTTCGCAGTCGAACATAATGATAAAGCTAAAGGAAAAATATGTAAAATGGAACTTAGTTTACCTGGCCCAAGAATTTTTGCAACATCAAACGAAGATAATTATGAAGATGCAGTAAAAAACACTATTAAGGATCTTGAAAAACAACTTAAAAAACGTAAAGAAGTATATAAATCACATTAATTTTAATAAAAAGGGAGCTAATTATTAGCTCCCTTTTTTTATCTGTGATGATAAGGCTCATTTCTTAAAATCGTAAATCCACGATATAATTGTTCTATAATAAATAAACGAACCATTTGGTGAGAAAACGTCATTTTAGATAGTGATAGTTTTCCCTGAGCCTTTTGATATACCTCATTAGAGAAACCATAAGGGCCTCCAATAACAAATATTAATTGCTTAATACCAGAGTTCATGTGTTTTTGTAAGTAGCTAGAAAATCCAACAGAATCTAGTTGTTTGCCATTTTCATCCAATAAAATCAGCACATCTGTGGGTTTTGCTTTACTTAAAAGTAATTCACCTTCCTTTTGTTTTTGTTGAGCTTCACTTAGGTTTTTGGAGTTTTTAATATCAGGAATAATTTCAATATTAAACTTTATATAAAAGCCTAAGCGCTTAGTGTACTCGTCTATGAGCTGCAGTAATTGTTTGTTATCAGTTTTACCTATTGCTAGAAGAGTGATTTGCATATATTAATATTTCCTTCCAAATATAATAGAAACTATTTGTTTCAGCTTTTTATAATCCCAAAATAGCAGATACAAGTTTGCCAATAACATTAACCCTGCAATTATGGGTGTTCCTTTAAAACTCATAGATACTACAATGATAAAAATATTAATGATTATTGGTAAGTAGAGTATAGCTCCAAAAAACGACGTTCTAGGTATTAATAACAATACACCTACTAGAAGCTGCATAAAACCTAAGAAATTCCAATAAAACCCAGTTCGATATAAACCTTCAAAAAAGAAACCAACAGATGTGTCTATTCCTAAAATGGTAAAGCGTTCGCCTAATACCTTTTTTAAACCTGAAGGTAAAAATGCTAAGAATAATAGTATTCTCGTTCCCCAAGTAAAGAGTTTAAAAATTCTTTTGTTGTATATACGATTATGAAGTTTTTCAATATTAGTCATTGTAATCGTTTATTTTAAGACGAATAATATGAATTGTTGTTACTTTTTGAGAGTAAATTATGAAAATCTATTGCTATTTTAGCATTAAAGTTTTAGTAAATGATATCTCAAGCTCAATTTCAAGAAGAAATAGATTTAATAATAGCCAATGCCATTAGAGAAGATGTTGGAGATGGAGACCATAGCTCATTATCGTGTATTCCAAGTGAAGCCAAGGGGAAAGCAAAATTGTTGGTTAAAGACAAAGGTGTAATTGCTGGTGTAGAATTTGCGAAGCAAGTTTTTGCTCATGTTGATGAAAACATGACTATTGAAACATTGATTGAAGATGGAAGCAATGTAAATTATGGAGATATTGTTTTTTATGTTGAAGGTGCTTCACAATCCATTTTAAAAGCAGAACGATTAGTGTTAAATGCAATGCAACGTATGAGTGCTATTGCCACTAAAACTAAACAGTTTGTTGATTTGCTAGAAGGTACTGGAACTAAAATATTAGATACTAGAAAAACCACTCCTGGAATTAGAGCTTTAGAAAAGTGGGCTGTAAAAATTGGAGGAGGCGAAAACCATAGGTTCGCATTGTACGATATGATTATGCTAAAAGATAATCACATAGATTTTGCTGGAGGCGTCACAAAAGCGATAAACAAAACCAAAACATATCTTAAAAACACCAATAGAGATTTAAAAATCATTGTTGAGGCTAGAAGCCTTGAAGAAATTGAAGAAATTTTGAAAAGTGATTGCGTTTATCGTATTTTAATAGATAATTTTAATTACGAAAATACCAGAAAAGCTGTAGCGCTAATAGGTGATAAATGCTTAACAGAATCTTCTGGAGGGATTAATGAAAAAACTGTGCGCAAATACGCAGAGTGTGGTGTAGATTATATTTCGAGTGGTGCCTTAACGCATTCAGTCTATAATATGGATTTAAGCTTAAAAGCTGTATAATGACAAAGCACATTGAAGAACGATTAGATAAGATTCCAGTTATAAATTTAGTAGTTAGGTTTTTAAAAAACATTAAACTACCAGGTTTTGAAGGACTATCAATTTATGACCTTCTTGAAATGTATACCATAGGTATTGTGCAAGGCGCTTTAACAACACGCGCAAGTGCTATTGCATTTAATTTTTTTACGGCTATATTTCCTTTTTTATTATTTATTATCATCATTATTCCAGTAATACCTTTTGAGAATTTTCAAAGAGATTTTTTAGATTTTCTTGATTCTTTTTTGCCTCCTCAAACATCAGTTTTTTTTCATGAAAACATTTTTGACAACATTAATGTAGATAATCAAGGAGGTTTACTTTGGGCCATATTAATACTATCCATTGTTTTAATGGCTAATGGTGTAAGTGCTGTGTTTTCTGGGTTTGAGTATTCGTATCATAAACAACTTACCAGAAGTGTGCTTAAGCAGTATTTATATGCTATAGGTGTTGCAATAATTCTAGCGTTTTTATTAATTATTACGGTTGGAGTATTTGGGTATTTCCAAATTTATATTATTCAACCTTTATATGAAGGTATAAGTGGTCAAGATATTGAGAGTTCTCAATCCGGTTTATCATGGATAATTTTTGGAAAATATATGTTCTTTACGGTTATGTTGTATATAGCTACAGCAACTTTGTACTATTTTGGAACAAAGGAAGGAAAGCATTCTAAATTCTTTTCAGTAGGTGCATTATTTACAACCTTGCTAATACTATTAACATCCTATCTTTTTGGTGTGTACATAGAAAATTTCTCTAAGTATAATGAACTTTATGGTTCTATTGGGGCTTTGTTGATCTTGTTATTCTACTTATGGTTAAATTCAAATATTTTGCTCTTAGGGTATGAGCTTAATGCTTCTTTACAGCAATTAAAGCGTAAGATATAGCGCATGTACAACTCAAATTATTTTATTGATGTAATACTTCCAGTTCCTTTAGAAAAGCAGTTTACATATGCTATAACTCATGCTGAGTCTGAGTTTTTAAAAGTAGGTATGCGTGTTGCTGTGCCTTTTGGAAAACGTAAAATATATACAGCTCTTGTTTTAAACATCCATCAAAACGCTCCAGATGTTTATGAGGCAAAAGACATTCACCAAATTTTAGATGAGCAACCTATTGTTAAAGAGTTTCAATTGAAACTTTGGCAATGGATGGCCAATTACTATATGTGTACTCTTGGAGATATTCTAAGAGCTGCATTGCCTAGTGCTTTTTTATTGGAAAGTGAAACTAATATTATTTTAAACAAAGACGAAGAGGTTGACGATTTACAATTAAAAGACGATGAATTCTTAGTTTATGAAGCGTTGCAGCATCAGTCTAGTTTAAAGATTGAAGATATTAGTAATATCCTTGATAAAAAAACCGTGTTTCCAGTTATAAAAAGACTTCTTGAAAAAAGCGTAATAAATGTTGAAGAGGAGCTATATGAGAAATACAAACCAAAGCTAATTAGGTACGTAAAACTAAATGATACTTATAATGTACAGGACGCTCTAAATGAGTTGATGGAAACTTTAAGTCGTGCACCTAAACAACGACAAATAATTATGTCGCTTTTTGTGTTAAAATCGACTTCAAAAAAGCCAATAAAAGTATCCGATTTATTAGAAAAGAGCGAAGCCACTTCAACGCAAATAAAGGCGCTAATTGATAAAGAAATTTTAGAAGAATACTATTTAAAAACCGATAGGGTTTCTTTTGAAAAAGACGAGATATTAGAGTCAAAGTCTTTAAATTCAGATCAAGAAAACACTTTAAATGAAATAGCTGAATCTTTTGAAAATCAAAATGTTACTTTATTACGTGGAGTAACATCTTCTGGAAAAACGGAAATCTATGTAAAGCTTATTGAGGCCATTTTAAAACAAGAAAAACAAGTGTTGTATTTAGTGCCAGAAATTGCGTTAACCTCTCAATTAGTAAACAGATTAAGTACGTATTTTGGTAACCAAATTTCGGTGTATCATTCACGGTACTCTTTAAACGAACGTGTTGAGGTTTGGCATCATGTGTTGAATAATTCTGATAAGGCAAAAGTGATTCTTGGAGCTCGATCATCTGTGTTTTTGCCCTTCAATAATTTAGGGTTAATTATTGTAGACGAAGAGCATGAACAATCCTATAAACAATTTGATCCTGCACCTCGCTATCATGCACGAGATACTGCTATTGTTCTTGCCAATTTATTTAAAGCAAAAACACTTTTGGGTTCTGCAACACCTAGTATTGAGAGTTACTATAATGCAGTAAAAGAAAAAAAATATGGGTTTGCAGAGCTAAAAACACGTTATAATGATGTGTTAATGCCTGAAATTGAACTTGTAGATATTAAGGATAAGCAGAAACGTAAGCGTATGCAAGGTCATTTTAGCGATAGACTTATTGAGGAAATGACTGAGGCTTTAGACAATGACAATCAAATAATATTATTTCAAAATAGAAGAGGTTTTTCTCCAATAATAGAATGTAACACATGCGGACATTCACCACAATGCTCCAATTGTGATGTGAGTTTAACTTATCATCAATATAAAAATCAATTACGCTGTCACTATTGTGGTTATGCTATTGCCATGCCAAAAAACTGTGAGGCTTGTGGTAGTAGTGAGCTGGATAATAAAGGTTTTGGAACTGAACAAATAGAGGAGGAGGTTAGAGCGCTATTTCCTAAGGTGAAAGTCGCCAGAATGGATTTAGATACAACTAGAGGAAAATATAGCTATGAGCGTATTATATCGTCTTTTGAGCAGCATGAAGTAGATGTACTAGTTGGTACACAAATGGTTACCAAGGGGTTGGACTTTAGAAACGTTAAGTTGGTTGGTATTATGAATGCAGACAGTTTATTGAATTTTCCAGACTTTAGAGCACATGAGCGTAGTTTTCAACTTATGCTGCAAGTAGCTGGAAGAGCAGGTAGAACAGATGAAAGAGGAAAAGTGCTTATTCAAACATACAATCCTTATCATAAAATTTTACAGCAAGTTTCTACTAATGATTATTTAGGAATGTTTTATGAGCAATTGGATGAACGTTATAATTATAAGTATCCTCCAATTTATAGACTCATTAAAGTCACCTTAAGGCATCGGGATTATAACAAAGTAAACGATGGAGCAGAATGGATGGCTAAATCCTTTAGACAAGTGTTTAAACAACATGTATTAGGTCCTGAATTTCCACCAATTTCAAGAATTAGAAATCAATATCACAAAAATATTTTGATTAAGATTCCGCAAAATCAATCGTTATCAAAAACAAAAGAAGCTATTCTTAAAATAAAGAACAGCTTCTTGAGTATCAAAGATTTTCGTCCGATTAAAGTAATTTTAAATGTCGATAATTATTAGTATTAACGTTTAAATATTATTTAAAGCATCTACCAATTGGGTCTTTTTATTCCTACTTAAAGGAATTTCGTAAGCTCCAACTTCAACATTTTTACTATTAAAGCGATCAATTTTATCTAAATTAACGATATAAGATTTATGAATTCTTAAGAATTTACCTTCAGGTAATTCTGCTTCAAAAGCTTTCATAGTAGATAATACTACCAAGCTATTTTCTTCAGTCACTAATTTTACATAGTCACCAAGTGCTTCAATCCATTTTATATCCTTAATGTAAACCTTTCTCTTTTTTAAATTACTCTTTACAAAGATATGCTCACCATCAGTTTCTTTAAAGTCCAGCGTTAGTTTATGCTGCTCTAAAGCTTTGTCTACTGCAGTATTAAAGCGTTCTCTTGTAATTGGTTTTTGTAGATAATCTGTGGCATCGTAATTAAATGCTTTAAATGCATACTCTGTTTTACCTGTGACGAAAATAATTTGGGGTTTATTATTTAATACGTCAAGTAACTCAAAGCCATTTAAAACAGGCATTTCGATATCCAGAAAGATTAGATCTACTTTGTGAGTATTGAGTCCGTTTTTGGTTTCCAGGGCGCTACTATATTCTGCTATCAAGTTAAGAGAAGGGTGATTCTCTATAAGCTTGACAATAGATAAGCGTTGGATTGCGGAGTCATCTACAACAACACAGTTTAAAGTCATAACATTTCTTGTTTTAGGTTAAGATATCGACAATAGTACAAAAAATTCGGTTAAAAACCAAAAAACGTCGATAAAGTGTTTTGATTAACAAAATTTTAACATTTCATTAAGAGTGAAAAAATACCTATAAATTTGTTGGCAAAACAATAATAAATACCTATTTTTGCAGCCATTTTAAACATAAATAAATAATTTAATATGAATCATTACGAAACTGTTTTCATCTTGAATCCCGTTTTATCTGAAGATCAGATAAAGGAAACAGTAAAGAAATACGAAGATTTTCTTGTTTCTAAAGGTGCAAAGATGATAGCTAAGGAAGATTGGGGACTAAAAAAGTTAGCCTACCCAATCCAAAACAAAAAGAGTGGATTTTATCACTTATTTGAATTCACTGTAGATGGTGAAGTAATTAACCCACTTGAGGTTGAATTTAGAAGAGATGAGCGTTTTATGCGTTATTTAACGGTAGCGTTAGATAAACATGCTATTTCTTGGGCAGAAAGAAGAAGAGTTAAACTTAAAGAAAAAGCGTAATTATGTCATCTATAGAACAACAATCTAAAGGAAAAAAAGAAGGAGAAATTAGATATTTAACTCCTCTTAACATAGATACTAGTAAGAAAAAGAAGTATTGTATGTTTCAAAAATCTGGAATCAAATATGTTGATTATAAAGATCCAGATTTTTTAATGAGATTTATAAACGAACAAGGTAAAATTTTACCAAGACGTCTTACAGGTACTTCATTGAAATACCAACGTAAAGTAGCCGTTGCTGTAAAAAGAGCACGTCATTTGGCTTTAATGCCTTACGTAGCAGATTTATTAAAATAAAATACGATAACAATGGAACTTATATTAAAACAAGACGTTGAAAATTTAGGATTTAAAGACGATGTTGTAACAGTTAAGAACGGTTATGGTAGAAACTTTTTAATTCCTCAAGGACAAGCAATATTAGCTACAAGCTCTGCTAAAAAAGTATTAGCAGAAAACTTAAAGCAAAGAGCTTTTAAAGAACAAAAAATTGTTGATGATGCTAATAAAGTAGCTGAAGCAATAAAAGCATTGGAAATTAAAATTGCTGCTAAAGTAGGATCTGGAGATAAGTTATTTGGATCTGTAAATAACATCAATGTTTCTGAAGCTTTAGAAAAAGAAGGACAAGAAATTGATAAGAAATATATCACTGTTCCTGGTGGTAGTATTAAGCGTTTAGGAAAGTACACTGCAGTTGTTAGATTACACAGAGAAGTATCTGTTGATTTAAATTTCGAGATTGTACCACAAGCTTAATTAGCTTTTTACAATATAAAATTAACCGTTTAGATACTTTTTCTAGACGGTTTTTTAATTTTTAAACATTACACTATGTCACGTATTACTGTTTTTATAGCCTTTTTAATCATCTTTTCTTGCAAGGGAAAACCAGACGAAACTAAAGAAGTTGTTGCCAACGAAGTAAAAAAATCAGCTTTAATAGAAAATTTTAAGTACACCGAAGGTAACAAGCCAATGATAAGTGTACATCGTGGAGGTGTTGGACTTGCAAATTATCCTGAGAATTGTTTAGAAACTATAGAATATGTAAACGATAATATTTTGGCAGTATTTGAAATAGATGTAGCCAAAACCAAAGATGGTGTTTTGGTATTAATGCATGATAATACACTTGAGCGTACTACTACAGGAACAGATAGAATAGAGAAATACACATATCAAGA
>Ga0209345_10006231_pt1 | contig 10874 bp, 9 predicted proteins | sample Cruoilmetagenom7_FD_187294 | JGI IMG/M metagenome (GOLD analysis project Ga0209345, IMG submission 187294) | Oil polluted marine microbial communities from Coal Oil Point, Santa Barbara, California, USA - Sample 7 (SPAdes) (version 2) | ecosystem: Environmental > Aquatic > Marine > Oil seeps ...
ACGTCCTGTACATAACCGGTTTTTCTCTCCTGCAAAACCGGCATATCGTACGTCCTGTACATAAGTTCCGTACTCGAATCCTCATGTATTCCTTATACACTCCGGTTTTTCGTGCAGGCTTTCTTGATCTCACGAGAAAACCACTATTTTTAGAGGCACCTTTCATCAATAGCGCCAGTTAAGACCTGATGGTATAATCTCCAAAAAATCCGCTCAGGCTATTAAAGTCAGAATATCTCTCGTAATTAATCTTTTAATTAAACTAATATGAAACCGGTCATCGCTTTAGTTGGGCGCCCCAATGTGGGCAAGTCTACCCTGTTCAATCGGCTCACAAAGAGCCGTGACGCCTTAGTGGCTAATATTCCAGGGCTTACTCGCGACCGTCAATATGGCGAGGGTCGTTTCGATGATCATAGGTTTATTGTTATTGATACCGGTGGCATTGGCGAAGAAGAAGGTGGGGTCGATACCTACATGGCCAGTCAATCCTTTCGGGCTATAGAAGAAGCAGACATTATTTGTTTTATGGTTGATGCCCGTGCAGGTGCAATTCCCGGTGATGCAAGCATAGCAAATCAATTGCGAAGTTATGATGAAAAAAAGATATTCCTGGTAGCCAACAAAATTGACGGCGTCGATGCCGATGTGGCATTGGCGGATTTTTATAGTTTTGGATTAGGTGAGCCAATCCCGGTGGCAGCAAGCCAGAGCCGTGGTATTAGTAACCTGATGGAAACTATTTTATCTGAATGTGAAGCTGATTTTGATGATGAAGCAGAAGATAAATCCAGGGGTATTAAAATTGCGGCGGTGGGAAGGCCCAATGTAGGTAAATCCACTTTGGTTAACCGCATGTTGGGTGAAGAGCGGGTCGTTGTTTACGACATGCCTGGAACCACACGTGACAGTATTTACAGTCCTTATGAACGTCGCGGTAAGGATTATACCTTAATTGACACGGCGGGTGTTCGGCGGCGTGGAAAGGTTAACGAAACAGTAGAAAAGTTCTCGGTGATTAAAGCCCTGCAAGCCATTCAGGACGCACATGTGGTTATTCTGGTACTGGATGCACGAGAAGGCATTGTGGACCAGGATTTGCATTTGCTGGGTTTTGTGCTTGAAGCGGGACGAGCACTGGTTATTGCGGTGAACAAATGGGATGGCATGGAGCCTAATGAAAAAAATGCAGTGAAGCGTGAGTTGCAGCGCCGTTTGAATTTTATAAATTTTGCCAAAATTCATTTTATCTCTGCTTTGCACGGCACCGCCGTGGGCGATCTTTATGGATCAATTGAAAAAGCCCATAAAAGTGCAGAGATAGAAATGACTACCAGTGAGCTAACCCGAATTCTTGAAAATGCGGTGAACGCCCATGCACTACCACTGTCCAGAGGGCGAAGAATAAAATTACGCTATGCTCATCAAGGTGGCTCCCATCCACCCACCGTAGTGATTCATGGAAATCAAACCGATAATGTTCCGGATTCTTATAAGCGTTATCTGGAAAATACTTTCCGGGAAGCTTTACGTCTGGAAGGTACGCCCATAAGGATTGAATTTAAAACGGGACGTAACCCTTATGCAGGTCGTAGAAATATTCTAACCCCGCGTCAGTTAGCTAAAAAACGCCGAATGATGGAGCATGTAAGAAAGACTGATAAAAAGAAAAAAAATAAAAAGAAATAATTAATCTGTTTTTTCCTGCTGGGGGGAGACCTCTTGTTTTAAAAACAACACCGGATCCACCCTGGTGTTATTCAAACTGACACTCCAATGCAAATGCGAACCGGTTGCGCGCCCGGTTTTACCCACTAACCCGAGAGTATCTCCCGCTTTAATCTTTTGGCCTTTATTAACGTGAATTTCACTTAAATGGCAGTACATGGTAATCAACCCCTGACCATGATCAACTAATACGGTATTGCCATTAAAAAAATAATTACCCGTGACTACAACGCTTCCCTGTGCCGGGGAAATAGCGGGTGTTCCTTCCGGGGCCGCAATGTCGAGACCGCTATGAGGGTTCCTGGGTTCATTGTTGAAAAATCTGCGTAAGCCAAATGGACTTGAGAACCTGCCCGGGGTGGGTAATATAAATTCTGTTACATCATCGGGTTCAGCTTTCCAGTTTTTAAAGGCCGCTACCATCTCTGATTTTTCTTTTTTAATTCTATCCAGGTCTTTTTTATCAGGGTTTACGTGACGTTTATTAGTGATAGTAATGTACTGGCTTTGGTATTCTTTCTCAAGAACAGTAAAAGGAATTTTTAAAGAGCTTGCTTCGCTGTTTGTTGAGTTATCTTTTACTAACAAAGTGTGCGTTCCTGGTTTTGCTGACAATGGAATACCGACAACGGCAATCCATTGTTGCTTATGTTGATGCACCATGATTTGCCGCTCACCATAAAAAACTATGGGCGCTTGTGCTGGTGTTGATTTAGATGAAACAATATCTAAAGGAACCAGCGCCACACCTCCAGGTACTGCGGCATCCTGCGGTAATGCATACGCCATACTGCAAAAGATAATATTGATCAGGGTAAAAGCAGGTAAAAACAAGCGGCCTGTTTTTGTATGAATAGATTTCATTTTTTTATGGTTTCTTTTTGGGTTCGACAATATCAAGGACTTGTGCAGTAAATTCACCGCTTTGTAATGTGGTATTGATGACTTCGCCGGGTTTAACTTCACTGCTTAGTTTAATGATCTTACCCTGATTATTATGGACAATGGCGTAACCACGTTCCAAAGTTGCCAAAGGGCTTACGCTATTAAGTTGTTGGCCAGATAACTTGAGTTGCTGACGGGAATGTTGAAGCTTTTGCTTAATGGCAAGTTTTAGCCTTTGATAAATAACCTTATTTGCAGCACTAAATTGCAGAATTTTATGCTCTGGGGTGAATACTTTAAGGTGGGTAGCCGAGGTATTAAGATCGGATTGTTTATGCTTCAACTGATTTAACATGCCGGTTTGTATCCTGTATTCCAGCCCATCCAGGCGCTGGTTTAATTCCCTGAGTCGTTGGCCAGGATGCCGGGTTCTTTTTTGCAGGCTAAGCAAAGCGTGCTTTGCCTGAGTCAGTTTGTTCTTAAAATGAAGGCTCAGGAGTTGTTCGTAATCAGCCAGCATATCCAGTATGTCTATCTGATCAGGGCTGATCATTTCTGCGGCCACGGAAGGGGTAGGGGCTCTTGTATCCGCAACCAAATCGGCAATGGTGAAATCGGTTTCGTGGCCTACAGCAGATACAACTGGAATTTCACTTCTGGCAATGGCCCTGGCTACGATTTCTTCATTAAAAGCCCATAAATCCTCGAGAGAGCCGCCACCACGACCAATAATAAGCACGTCGCAAAGAGCGTGGGCATTACTTTTATCGATCGCCGCAACGATGTCCGGTGCGGCCTGGGCACCCTGTACTGCTACTGGATAAAGTCTGACAGGAATTGCAGGGAAGCGTCGTTGCAATACACTGAGTATGTCGTGAAGCGCGGCACCCGTAGGGGAAGTGATAATGCCAATCTGTCTGGGAAAATTGGGCAAAGTCAGTTTATTGTCTTCAGCAAACAAACCCTCTTTGGCAAGCCTTTGTTTTAACTGATCAAAAGCTCTACGCAGGGCACCATCTCCGGCGTCTTCCATCTGGTCAATAATTAACTGATAATCTCCACGCGCCGGGTACAGGCTGAGTTTTGCTCTGACCAAAACCTGCATACCGTTTTCAGGAGAAAAGTCGAGTTTTTGATTACGACCTTTGAACATTGCAGCTCGAATCTGAGCCTGGGAATCTTTCAAAGTCAGGTAGATATGTCCTGAAGAGGGCTGAGCCAAATTGGATATTTCGCCTTCTACCCAGATCATGGGGAATTGGCTTTCCAGTACGTCTCGCGCTAGGTTATTGAGCTGGCTAATGGATAATATATCTTTGTTTGTGGGAGATTTCATCAGTGAGTTAAGAGGTGACTAAAAGTGTTTCTTGAGTGTTTAAACCGGATTTTTTCAGGTTAACATCAGCTATTTACCTGAGCCAGTCATTTTTATATAATGAGTTGCTATCTCAACGGTGGGTGACTGCCTCAGATGGTGTATATCTATGCTACGTATGACACAAGAAGCGCTCACTTTTGACGATGTCCTCCTGGTACCGGGTTATTCTGCAGTGCTGCCCAAAGACGTAAGTCTTAAAACTCGCCTGACCACTAATATCGACCTGAATATACCGATTCTGTCTTCTGCAATGGATACGGTTACTGAATCGCGCTTGGCTATTGCCATGGCTCAGGAAGGTGGTATTGGCATCCTGCATAAAAACATGACCCCTGAAGATCAGGCTCAGCAGGTTCGACAGGTTAAGAAATTCGAAAGTGGTGTTATTCGAGACCCGCTAACCTGTACCGCAGAAACCAGTATTGGTGAATTAATTGAATTAACTCAACGCCATCAAATTTCCGGACTACCCGTGGTAAAAGGAGATGACCTGGTGGGTATTGTTACCAGTCGTGATTTTCGCTTTGCTACCCGTTTTGATGCTCCGGTTTCCAGCATTATGACTCCCAAAGAGCGCCTGGTTACGGTGAAGGAAAATGCCTCCTCAAGTGAAATTAAAGAACTTTTACAAAAGTCTCGTATAGAAAAAATTCTGGTAGTTGATGACGATTTCAAGCTTAAGGGTATGGTTACGGTAAAAGATATCCGAAAAGCCGAAGCCTATCCCAATGCCTGTAAAGATAACCTGGGTCGATTAAGAGTTGGCGCTGCAGTAGGTACGGGTGAAGGTACTGAAAAGCGAGTGGACGCCCTGATCAAAGCAGGTGTGGATTTGCTCGTTGTGGATACAGCTCATGGTCATTCCAAAGGTGTGCTGGATCGGGTGAAATGGATTAAAAGCAATTATGCAGATGTTGACGTCATCGGTGGCAATATTGCTACTGCGGAAGCCGCTATAGCATTGGCTGATGCCGGAGCCAACGGCTTAAAAGTGGGTATTGGACCAGGGTCAATATGTACTACTCGCATAGTTGCCGGAATCGGGGTTCCTCAGATTACGGCGATTGCTGATGTTGTAAAAGCAGTAGAGGGCAGGAATATACCTATTATTGCAGATGGCGGTATTCGTTTTTCCGGAGATTTGGCCAAAGCCATTGCAGCAGGTGCCCATTCGGTGATGATAGGCAGTTTACTTGCTGGAACCGAAGAAGCACCAGGAGAAGTTGAATTGTTTCAGGGGCGCTATTATAAAGCGTACCGAGGCATGGGCTCATTGGGAGCCATGGCGCAAAGTGAAGGCTCCAGTGATCGTTACTTTCAGGATGCGTCTGCCGGAGTAGAAAAACTGGTTCCGGAGGGCATAGAAGGCCGGGTACCTTATAAAGGACCTATTTCTGCCATTATTCATCAGTTGATTGGCGGCATTCGTTCCAGTATGGGTTATACCGGCTCTAAAGACATTGAAGTAATGCGTACTGTGCCGCGATTTGTCAAAGTGACGGCGGCCGGCATGAAAGAAAGTCATGTACATGATGTCACTATTACCAAAGAAGCACCTAATTATCGTCTGACCTGATAGTTATCAGCAAAGTGGTTTTTGAAAATGGCAGTACGTTCCAGTGCTGCTTTTTTTGATTTTACTCATCTTTTAGATAGAGTGCCTCCAAGAATTTAATTTTGGAGGTGCCCTTTATTCATCAAATAAAGTGGTCCAATTAATATGGCTGACAATATTCACCAGCATCGTATTCTTATTCTGGATTTTGGTTCCCAGTACACCCAGTTAATTGCCAGAAGAATCAGGGAAATCGGTGTCTACTGCGAAATTCATCCCTACGATATGGACGATGCGGCATTAAAATCTTTTCAGCCAAAAGCCGTTATTCTTTCCGGTGGACCCGAAACCGTTACAGCAGAAGCAACTCCAAGAGCATCAAATCTGGTATTTGAATTGGCATGCCCGGTACTGGGTATTTGCTACGGCATGCAGACTATGGCAACTCAATTGGGTGGCCAGGTTGAATCTTCGGATAAATGTGAATTTGGCTATGCCAGCATTAAGTTAGAAACAGAATCATTATTACTCAAAAACATTGAAGACCATGTAAGCGAGCAGGGTGAATCCATGCTGGATGTTTGGATGAGCCACGGTGATAAAGTCACTCAGGTTCCTGAAGGTTTTAAAGTCATCGCATCCACCGACAGCGCCCCTATTGCCGCCATAGCCAATGAAAAACGGAATTTCTACGGTGTGCAGTTTCATCCAGAAGTAACTCATACCTTACAGGGCGGGCGTATTCTTGAGCGCTTTATTATAGAGGTAGCCGCCTGCGACACCCTTTGGACATCCGCAAATATTGTTACCGATGCTATCAAAAAGGTACGCAAAGATGTAGGAGCAGATCATGTGATTCTGGGTTTGTCCGGCGGTGTTGATTCTTCGGTGGTAGCCGCCTTATTGTACAAAGCCATTGGCGACCAGCTGACCTGTGTATTTGTAGATAATGGCTTGCTGCGCCTGGATGAAGGCGATCAGGTCATGAGCATGTTTGCAAAACACATGGGTATTAAAGTAATCCGTGTATCAGCAGAAGATAAATTTTTACAGCGACTAAAGGACATAGAAGAACCAGAGCAAAAAAGAAAAATCATCGGCAATACATTTATAGATATCTTTGATGAAGAAGCAGGAAAAATAGATTCTGCAAGTTGGCTGGCCCAGGGAACAATCTACCCCGACGTAATTGAATCTGCCGGCGCAAAATCCGGCAAAGCCCATGTTATTAAGTCCCATCATAATGTCGGTGGGTTACCCGAAGACATGAAGCTGAAGCTGGTGGAACCGCTACGTGAATTGTTCAAGGATGAAGTGCGTAAACTGGGGCTGGAATTAGGTTTGCCCTACGACATGGTATACCGACATCCGTTTCCAGGCCCTGGCCTGGGTGTGCGCATACTGGGTGAAGTAAAAAAAGAATATGCCGACTTATTGCGTCAGGCCGATCATATTTTTATTGAAGAGTTACACAAAGCCGATCTGTATCATAAAACCAGTCAGGCATTTGCAGTTTTTTTACCGGTCAAGTCAGTCGGTGTAGTGGGCGACGCCCGACGGTATGAATATGTGATAGCACTAAGAGCCGTGGAAACCATTGATTTTATGACCGCCCGCTGGGCTCATTTGCCCTATGATTTTCTTGAGCAGGTATCGGGGCGTATTATTAATGAAATCTCGGGTATTTCCCGGGTTACCTACGATATATCTTCAAAGCCACCGGCCACTATTGAGTGGGAGTGACCGGTACTGATTGCTCTATAGCCTGACCAGGATAAGATATTTCCAAGACAATACACTCAACATCACTATGAAATGGACCATGCACCTCGCCCGGTGGTCTACTGGCGTAGTCTCCCGTTTCAAGCCATGTATCGAACGCCGCATCGTATAATCTGCCCGTCACAATAAACACTTCTTCGGGAAATTGATGGCTTTTTGCACCAGCGAAACTGGAGTCCGCACCGGGTTTAAATCGAGTAAGCCGGGTATAGTTCCCTGAGTGTTTATCCATTGCCAGGGTCAACTGCTCTATCAGACCATTGGAATTTTCAATGACCTCCCATTTATCATCGTTTTCTACGGCCAGTGGGTTCCAGTAGGTATTGGTTGTTTTGCTCATTTCTTATTATCTCCAAAATAAAGAGTCAATTCTTCGGGGAGATTAAGCTGTTTTCTAAGTAAGTGCATCCCATGCTTCAATGGTTTTTTTATCGAATGTAACACTATCTCCAGATTGTTCCAATGCTTCAATGGCGGCAGCGATTTCCCATGCTACATGGCAAGCCATCAGAAAAAACCCCGTTAGTCGAGGCCTCATGCCGGTGAACCACAATCCTGGGTAGTCTTGCAGTTGTTCAGCACCTTGAATAGTTGGTATGCCGGTGTCATCCAAAATATCTAAATGCCCGAGTATATTTTCCAAACCGGTTCGGTAGCCGGTGGCGCTGATCACAACGTCGGGTTCGATGCGTTGTTTATCGACCAGTTGTACGGCAGTTGATTCGAATTGCTTCATTTCTGCTACCACTTCAATCTTGCCTGCCTTTAATGCGGCAAGAAACCAATATCGATGGCCGGTGTTGTTCCCGTTTCAGCGAGCCGCGTAGCACCACCAAGCGGATGTCTATGCAAACCCCATTTTCTAAGATCACCAAAGGCAATCTTTTCAATGAGACATAAAAAACGGTCAACCGCAGGTATCGATAGCCTGACGAGAAGGGGCGATAAGCGCTGAACCGGCACACCAAAAAGACGCTTAGGGAACACGGTTGGCCCATCTCTGACGGAGACCCATAGCTTATCGGTGTCGATCGTGGATAAGTGATTAAGCACATCTGTCCCAGAATTACCCGCTCCGACAACCAGTATTTTTTTACCCCGATATCGAGAAATATCGCCAAGGTCTGCAGCATGAATAAGTTCTTTTTCAAACTGTTTATGCCCTTCCCAATAGGGTATATGCGGAACCCGGTCATGACCCGTCGCGACGACGACATGGTGAGTGGTGTAAACCCCCTTATCAGTTTCGATCGTCCAGCCTGAACTTGATTGACTAATGCGCTCCACTGTTACGCCGTAATCAATGGGTGCATCCAGTTGCTTAGCGTAGTCATCCAGGTACTGAATAATTCTATCGCGTGATGGAAACGGCCCTGCCGTTTTTGGGATTGCCATGCCCGGCAATTTAGACAAATGACGGTGGGTATTCAGGTGTAGTTGAGGGTGGCGATGGTACCAGGCGTCGCCCGCACGGCTGGATTTTTCAATAATTTGCACCGCTATTCCACGTTTTTGTAAAGCGTAAGCGGCGGCCAATCCACTCGCACCAGCGCCGATAACAATGGCAATGTTGTGGCTTTGATTACCACTTTTTTTGTCGTGGAGCGTATTTTGCTTTTGTCTACTCTTCATGGGAGGCCTCCTTGCGACTGATGAACCACACATTCATGGTGTCATGGGGCAAAATCTGGCGTTCGACACTCGCAAAACCAACATCTTCTAGCATTGCTTGCGCCGTTTCCCAGCCCCACATGGTGCCCAGTCCTTCTCCACCCTGACCAATGGAAATGGGGGTGCAATGGCTGCACGACAAGGAATAAAGCAATGATGCCATGGGGAAACTCATGTTGTTTTCCAGGTGGGCAGAACCACCAATATCCTGCATCAAATAGACACCGGATGGTTTCAGCGCCCGATGAAGGTCGGTAATCAAGTTCTGAGGGGTTTTCTGATCATGCACGGCATCGAATGTGGTAATCAGGTCGTATTGTGCCTGTTCGTTAAAGCTGGACAGATCTTTGACCACAAAACGAATATTTTGCAGCCCCTTGGCATCGGCCATGCGGGTCGCCTCTGCAATGGCATCTGTGCACAGATCGTATCCGGTAAACCGGCTTTGAGGATAGTGCTCAGCCATAGCGACTAAAGCCTTGCCCTGACCACATCCGGCATCGAGAACATCCAGGCCAGCCTCAAGCTGCGAGTCAATTCCGTCAATGAGTGGCAAGATCACATCAAACAGCGAAGCGGCGACAGATTGCTCGCTATCTTCAGCCATAATCTGGTGGAAACACGGGTAATCACCATAGTGTGTACCGCCGCCTGTTTCCAGACAACGCAGGGTTTGCTCTTCGGTGACACCCAGCAGGGATACAAATTGTGCATAAACCGCAAAGTTGCCCAGTTCAGCACCGCGAGTCAGGCAGGCGGCATGGGCTTTGGGCAGATGGTAGGTCAGCTGGCTGGGATCATAGCTAACAATCTCGGCGGTTACCATCACTGCCAGCCATTCGCGAACATAACGTTCCGCCAATTCGGCGCTATTTGCAATCTGCTGACTGGTGCTGGGTTCAAGTTCGGCCATCACATCAAATAAACCAGCTCTATGGCCGATGGAGATCATCACTGACTGCGCGCCAGCATTGATGACGTCACCGATACGTTCAGCAAAAATAGCGGCGCTGCTGTCTTCGCTTAAATGATCAACGGCAGGGATGGGTATTTCGATTGTTTCTAACATCGCGTGTTTCCTCTTTTCAGGTTTGTGAAATGAAATACAATGTTATAAGGCTTTAACCTCTTTTCTTAGAGCCTGAATGGACAAAAACAGGCTATATATGTCATTCTGTGTGACATGACAGACTCATACACGCAGGTATCATGACAACTTCTAATAAAAAACAACCCACCATCTGCATCCTCGCATTGCCCGAAAGCTCTGGGGTTGTGCTTTATGGGCTGCTTGAAGTCCTCTCCACCTATAGCGACATCTGGACGCAGTTAACCGGTGAAAACTCCGACCAGGCGGGCTTCGATGTCAAAATCGTCGCGCCCGCTAAAGAGCCGTTTACCTGCGTGGCGGGTGTTCCGGTGGCACCCCACGCCGCGCTGGCGGATATCGAACAAGCCGATGTGGTGGTTGTTACTGATCTGGCGATTGATCCCGAGATCGATCACGGCCAGCGCTGGGGCGACCTGGGTGTATGGCTCAATCAAATGCACGATGCCGGTGCCTATATTTGTTCCGTTTGCTCGGGCTCGACCTTGTTAGCGAGTAGCGGGTTACTCGCCGATAAAGTGGCCACCACCCATTGGGGGTTTGTTGACTATTTCCAACGGTTTTACCCGGAGATAAAGCTGGAGCCGAATCGAATTTTGATTCAGCCCTGTGGCGAGGACCGCGTTGTGACCACGGGTGGTATGGCTGCGTGGGAAGAGTTAGCCCTGTACCTGATTGCTCTGTTTTACGGTGAAGCTGCCGCGATCCACGCGACAAAAGTCTTCCTGTTGGGAGACAGAAGTGAAGGGCAGCTTCTTTTTGCCGCA
>Ga0209345_10006232_pt1 | contig 10873 bp, 10 predicted proteins | sample Cruoilmetagenom7_FD_187294 | JGI IMG/M metagenome (GOLD analysis project Ga0209345, IMG submission 187294) | Oil polluted marine microbial communities from Coal Oil Point, Santa Barbara, California, USA - Sample 7 (SPAdes) (version 2) | ecosystem: Environmental > Aquatic > Marine > Oil seeps ...
GTTAAACTCGAAGTTGCATGCAGTGTGTGATGGTAACGGCAGGCCGGTAATCCTGTGCCTGACCGAAGGGCAGACGAGTGACCATATCGGTGCAAAGCTTACATATCCAGCCCTTTCAGAGCATGCCTCCTGCATGATTGGCGACAAGGGCTATGACAGCGATGAATACCGAGCGGCGCTGGAAGCCAAAGGCATTGCACCGTGTATCCCGCCGCGCAAGGGGCGGCTGTTACCCGCAAATTTCGACAAATCCCTTTACCGCCAGCGCCACAAAATCGAGAACATGTTTGGCAAACTCAAAGACTGGAGGCGTATCCACACCCGCTATGATCGCTGTGCACACACCTTCTTGTCAGCCATCGCAATCGCTGCAACCGTCATCTTCTGGCTCAGTTCATGAGTCCTGACCCTAAATTGGAAGTAGTAATAATTTTGTAAATTGGCCGTTGCAATAATATAATATTGCAGTAAGTTCATGTACATAACTTTCACGTCCGGGAGAGGATCCACTTTATTTAGAGGATCTTGCATGAACTGGAAAGACTTTGCCGTTGAGCGCCCCGGGATTACCCTACAGTCGTTGAAATTACGGACTTTTTAGGGTGGGCGGCAGTATCGGCTACGTCTGGCCTATCATCGCTTTGTTGACCGCTGGTTTGTTCGCAGGATTTGCTGCAGGGTTATTTGGAATTGGCGGCGGCTTTGTCGTTGTCCCGGCACTGATCGCCACTCTGCCTTTACTGGGTGGAGATGCTTCTGAGCTGGCACATGTCGCAATCGCCACATCCCTTGCTACCATCATCATAACGTCATTGCGCTCTGTCTTCGCCCATGCCCGCCGGGGGGCGGTCGACTTTCAAACAATCAAGGTCTGGAGCCCGTGGATCGTCATGGGTGTCGGCATCGGGATCGTGATTGCTGCCCGCATTCCCGGTACAGTTCTGGCCTTTATTTTCGGGGTTGGAGTCATCATTATGGCGGTGCACTTTCTGTTTCCGTTCCTATCGCGAAAAACGATCGGCAACCAAATGCCGAGAGGTGGATTACGGGTTGCGATTGCGGGATCGGTCGGTGCATTTTCCGCAATGCTGGGGATAGGTGGCGGGACGATTGTCACCATCGTAATGACCTTATGCGGACGTACTATCCATAACGCCATTGCGACAGCGGCGGGCTTTGGCTGCGTTATCGCTATCCCGGGTATGATCGGCTTCATGATCATTGGCTGGGGGCAGCCCGGATTGCCATTTGGATCGTTGGGATATGTCAATATTCCAGCGGCCGTTGCGATAACCTCAACCTCGATTTTAACCGCGCCCCTGGGCGTAGCGGTCGCGCACCGATTGAATCAGGCCATGTTGAAGCGCGTTTTTGGCATCTATCTCATATTCGTAGGCATTTTGATGATCCGGAATGCTCTATCCCTGCAGCCGCTTATTTAAATGGAGAATGCATATCATGACCATGGAATTAAATAGAAGATCACTATTAGGTGCAGCCAGCGTTGGCACAGCGCTTATGATGAGCGACAGTGCTGCTATTGCGAAAGTAGCCGAAGCTAAAAAGCCGCTATTTGGTCCCGCTCCGGGGATAGCGTTACTGTCAAGGAACGAAAATCCTTATGGCCCTGCGCCCAGCGCAATCAAGGCAATCTATGATACTGCATCGAAGGGATGTTATTATGCCGATGTCGGTCTGAAAACATTAACCGAGATGATTGCCGAACGTCATGGCGTGGGAACTGAGAATGTTGTTGTAAGCGCAGGTTCTACCGAAGTGCTTTGCTCTGTCGCGCTGGCTTGGGTCGATAAGGGTGCGATATTATGTCCCGAACTTTTCTGGGACACGACCGTTAATTATGGAGCAAAAAAGGGGGCTAAGGTCGTCCGTGTACCGCTCGCCGATGACATGGGAATTGATCTGGATGCCATGACGGCGGCCCTTAGTCCGGAAATCGGATTGGTCCATATCTGCAATCCCAACAACCCGACCGGTATGGTTTTGGATGGTGATGATTTGCGCGGGTTTATCAACAAGTCCTCTGGCAATGCGACCATTTTGATCGACGAGGCCTATAATGAGCTGACCGACAAGCCCGAATATAGTTCGGTCGTAGATTTGGTGAAGGAAGGGCATGACATCATCGTCTGCCGTACCTTCTCGAAAATATACGGCATGGCGGGTATGCGCGTCGGCTATGCGATTACCTCGCCCGAGAATGCAGAGAAAATTCGCGGCTATTTGATGAGCTTTGGCGGTAATTCGTCTGGTCTGGCCGCTGCCATTGCTTCCCTTAATGATACCGGTTTCACCCGCTATTCGAAGAACCGGATCGTCGAAGCGCGCAGCAGTATAATGGATACGCTCAACGGACTGGGAATGGAGGTTTTACCATCCCAGACCAATTTCCTTTACGTCAAGGTTCCCGATGCGGACGCCCTGCAGGCACAAATGGCGCAGCGCGACATCCTGATCCGGGGTTCATATGGCGAGCAGTGGAAGAACTGGTCGCGCGTCAGCACCGGAAAGGTCGAGGATGTAGACCGCTATAACGCTGCCTTGACTCAACTATTTGGTACATAAAAAAATAAGTCACGCAATTGGGAGAGGTCGGCACGGATAAACCCCGTGCCAAGTCTGAAAAGTATTTCCAGACCGAATAAGGTCGTCAAAAAACAGGGGTCTTTGTCATGACATATTCTATGATTACATCTTTCGGTTCTACCACAGCCTTGAGCGCGAGCGGGGCCGCTTTAGCGATGTTTCTAGCTGTTGGGATTGCGCCGCTTCATGCACAGGAAGCCGAAGCGGAAGCCAAGGAGGAGGAAAGCGTCGGAATAGTTGTTACAGGACGCCGCGTTTCCAAGGCCGATCAATCAATCGGCACGGATGAAGTTACCAATACTGTTGCCGTCACCCGCGAGGCGCTTTTGTCTGCGCCATCGGGAGTTTCGGGACTGAAAATGCTGGAATCCCTACCGGGTTTCAACGTCCAAACAGATGGTGCATTGGGCCTTTATGAATTTGGTAATAGTGTGCAGGCTCGCGCCTTTAATCTCGACCAGGTTGGCTTTGTCGTTGACGGTATTCCGACCGGTCGCTCCGATGCCTTTGGCGGCAGTCCGGTCTTTAGATATGTCGACAACGAAAATCTTGCCGCTGTCGAAGCTTCTCCCGGCGCTGGCGGTGTCAGTCTGCCTAGCTACTCATCACTTGGCCCGCTTGTCCAATATTTGTCTATCGAACCGCAGGATGAGCTCGGCCTGTTTTTGTCGCAAACATTTGGCGATGATGATCTCAAACGCACGTTCGTTCGCTTTAACACGGGAGAAGTCGGTCCGTTTAAGGCCTATGTCAGCCGCACGAAGCTCGACAGTGATTTGTGGCGCGGTGACGGCTCGGTTGACCGAGAGCATTGGGAAGGGCAAATTTATGCTGATCTCGGCGGCGATAGCTGGGCGCGTTTTAAATATGTCAGAAATGACTTCTTCGACTATGACTCACCGTTTCTAACACTGGGCGCATACCAATCGACTACACCTGACCGTGAGGGCAATACCGGTCGTGATATCGGATATTATGAACTTCCTGACCCCACCACGCCCGGCCTCATGCCGACCACCCCAGGGATTGATTATTCAAACCCTGCATATGCCAGCACCTATCGTTTGGCGATCAATGCGCGTAAAGATCAGCTCTTTGGCCTGACGTTCCATGCAGGAATTGCTGACAATTTTTCTGCAGAGACGACGCTCTATTGGGAAGACAAGAGCGGCTATGGCGTTTCACCCGAAAGCTACGACAGCGTTCGAGGCCGCTATGACCGTCAGCTAGAGGCTGGATTGCCGGTCACCGCTCCCAAGGGCGTTGCTTATGGCCTATCGACCGTGGGCGGTGATCGCTATGGCATCGTCACCAAATTCAACGCCGAAATTGGTGCACACAGCATCCAGGCGGGCGTCTGGGCCGAGCTCGACGAATATCACCGCGGACAGCGGCGTACTAATCTCACCGGGGGCAATCCTGCAGGGGACCCGCTGCTAGATGAGATATCTTATTTTCGCCGCGACTATGATTCCCAGCGCGATACAACCCAGTTGTTCCTGCGCGATACGATCTCTTTGCTAGACGACAGTCTGGTGGTCGATCTCGGGGTTAAGGCGTTGATCCTTGATTATTCGCAGAGCGGATTTCGCGATTATAACGACTATTACCTAGTGGAGAATGGCGTTGGTGTGCCCGGCTATGGACCACAATTCAACACAGCCCATTATGAGGATCTGTTTCTGCCAACCGCGGGGCTTCTCTACAAGATTGACGGGCGAACCCAGGTTTTCGCTTCCTATGCTGAAACAATGGCGTTGCCTAAAGGATTGGACGACATCTACTCAGTGGCAACCATCCCGGCAGTGCCGGCACCTGAAGCGGAGACAGCCCAAAATTACGAGATTGGTATCCGCACCAACCAGCCGGAATTTTTCGGCGCACTCGCAGCCTATTATACAAGCTTTGATAACCGGATTCAGTCGATCTCGGGTATTTTGCCGGGATCAGGCGGGCGAACCGAAACCTTTTTCCAGAATGTCGGCGGAGTTGAGGCTTATGGCGCTGAATTTACGGGATCGTATCGCCCATATTTCCTGAACGGGTTGGCTTATTTTAACGCCAACGTCACCTATAACATCGCGAAGTTCCAGGATGATCTGCCAGCGGTCAATTTGGATGGCAATTATCTACCCGACAGCGCAAAATGGATTGTCTCGGGCGGGGTCACGGTCGAACCCGCATCATGGCTGATTGCCAATGTCTCCGGCAAATATACCAGCAGCCGCTTTGCTGATCTGGAAAATACCGACGCCTTGAAAACTGACGATTATGTCGTCTTTTCCGGCTATATTGATATTGGTGATGGCTTTTCGCTTGGAGCGCTCAAAGGGTTACGGTTTCGGTTAAACGTCGACAATATCTTTGACAAAGACGTCCTATCTTTTATCCTTCCTATCGGCACCAACTTTGCGGTATATCGACCGCTGGCACCGCGAACGGTACAGGGTACTTTGAGCGTGGAGTTTTGATCCTATGAGATATGACCTTACCATCTGTGCCGCACTGGCCATATTTTCGACGCAGGCTGCAGCAGCACCGGGGGCAGAGATGCCCCCGGAGACCAGGGCGCTCCACGAAAGTCTGATTACTCTTGATACACATCTTGATACGCCTGCATCGCTTGACAGGCCGGACTGGGAAATCGCGGATGAACATGATGTCCATCGCGATCATAGTCAGGTTGACCTGCCGCGTATGGAAAAGGGCGGGCTGGATGGTGGCTTTTGGGCGATTTATACGCCGCAAGGACCGCTGGACACAGAGCATTATCAAAAAGCGCGGGATTTTGCGATTATGCGCGGCCTGAGCATTCGTGAAATGGTTGCCGCTGATCCTGCCCATTTCGCCCTTGCCACGCAAACAGAGGATACGGCTGCCATTGCCGCCGATGGCAAGCGGATCGTGTATATGAGTATCGAAAACGCCTATCCGCTGGGCGAAGATGTCAGCTTGATAACCTTGTTTCATGACATGGGCGTAAGGCTGGTCGGGTTTGCCCATTTTGCCAATAATCAATTTGCAGACAGCTCTACCGATCCGAAGGGGGAACAATGGGGAGGCCTGAGCCCGCTAGGTAAAGACCTGCTTGCGGAAATGAACCGGCTGGGAATTGTTGCGGACGCTTCGCACAGTTCCGATGCTGTGCTCGATGACATGCTCGAACTTTCGACCAGTCCGGTCATCCTGTCGCATTCGGGCTGTAAAGCGATTTATGACCATCCGCGCAATGTTGATGACGATCGTTTACGGGCGCTTGCAGCAAAGGGTGGAGTTATTCAGATCAATTCTTTCGGTAGCTATTTGCGGGAAACCGAAAAGAACCCCGAGAGGATGAAGGCGCTGGGTGCATTATTTGGCAGTCGCGGCGAGGGAAAAATGACACGCGAAAGCTACAAAGCATTTCTCGATAGATGGAACGAAATTGATCGTCTTTATCCCGCCAAGGATGTGCCGGATTTTGAGGATTTTATGGCTCATTTGCTCCACGCATTGAAGATTGTCGGACCGGACCATGTCGGCATCGGTCTTGACTGGGATGGCGGCGGTGGTGTTGCCGGTATGGAGGATGTAGCGGCGCTCCCCAAAATCACAGAGGCCCTTCTAAAAGCAGGCTATAGCAAACAGGATCTGGAAAAAATTTGGTCCGGAAACACATTGCGTGTTTTGCGTGCTGCTGAAACTCACGCCGAACTTGGTCTTGTAAAAGAAAATTAGCAATATGTGCTATCAGTATTGCTCAACTGATACCTTTCGAACGCAAAATATTCTAGTTTGAGGAAACCGGTATGTGGAATGGATCGATTGGTCGCCCTGTCCGTCGTCAGATAAAATGAGACAGATTCTGACTTAAAATAGGCGAGTATTTGGTTCCATCAGGTTGGTTGATATTAGGCGGCGATCTTGCGGTATTGCAAGCGCCGATTTTCGATGGTTTTTCGTTTGATCCTTTCTCTCTGTTTGATGATAGATTCTGGCCTGCCGAAGTAGGCATCGGCGGGTGTGACGTTTTTCAGGCTCTCGTGATAACGCTGGTGATTATAATGCCCGACGAACGCCTCGACCTGCGCTTCGAGATCACCGGGCAGATAATAATTTTCGAGCAAGATGCGGTTTTTGAGGGTCTGATGCCAACGCTCGATCTTGCCCTGGGTTTGCGGATGGAACGGTGCACCACGAACGTGGCGCATCTTCTTATCGGCCAGATAATCCGCAAGTTCACCCGCAACGTAACTCGGCCCGTTGTCGCTGAGCAGGCGCGGTTTGTGCAGCACATGCGCAGACGCACAGCCTGATGCCTCAAGAGCCAGTTCCAGCGTATCGGTGACATCTTCTGCGCGCATGGTCCTGCACAGCTTCCAGGCAATGATGTAGCGCGAGTAATCATCAAGGATGGTCGACAGGTAATACCAGCCCCAGCCAATGATCTTCAGGTAGGTAAAGTCCGTCTGCCACAACTGGTTGGGTGCAGTGGTTTTATCCTTGAACTCGCTGGCGGCCTTCATCACGATGAAGTTCGGGCTGGTGATCAGGACGTGGGTCTTGAGCAAGCGGTAAACGCTGGCCTCCGACACGGATTCGTAGCAAAGCGGAGAAGGGCAAGCGAAGCGCGCCCAACTCGCGCTGTTCATCGGTGAACGTCACCGCCAGCTCGCGGGGCGATAGCTCACAGCGTTCCAGCGCCATATCCAGGATATTGTCCTGCATCTCCTCCGGTATCCGGTTCCATGCACGCTTGGGGCCTGGACGCCGATCTTCCAGCGCATCCTCGCCAAAACGCTGATACAGATCATACCAGCGGTAAAAGGTAGGCCGGGCAATGCCCAGCCTGTCGAGCGTCTGCTTGGCAGGCAGATGGCTTTTCTCAACCAGCCTGATAATTTTCAGCTTTTCTGATGCAGGATATCTCATTCTTCGCCTTCCCCATCGGTAATGTATGGGCCGATACAGCTTATCGCTCGCAAAAGAACGAGCGGTGGCTGGCGCGCAATATGCTCAAGAGCTGCATCCATCACCGCAAACCCAAGGGCAAAGCCATGCCAGAGCGCACCGTCAGAGCTAATGCGGCAAAGTCAGCGGTGCGGGCCAGGGGCGAGCATGTCTTCGCACATCAGAAAGGACGATATGGTCTGTTCATCCGCACTATCGGCCTTGCGCGTGAAGAGGCTAAGCTCACACTCGCCAATCTCGCCTACAATTTTGACCGCCTGACCTTCTATGAACGACGGGCGGCCACAGGGTAGGTGCGTCTGAAATTTGCAAGAACGCCGAGAGAAAGGCGAGAAACAGGGGAAATCGCCGCTAAAAAGCGCACCAAAACTGTCAACTGAACAACATGTGGCTCACGGCGACGGCAATGCGCCATCAGCGCCAGTTATTGCGGGTGTCCAGATAGCTACCTCGGCTTGATCCAACTCGTCTCAATCCGACTGTGGATGCGTGAATTTGTTAATACGCCCTAAGTGAAAAAGATTCTAGTACTCGAGAAATAGCCTCGTTGCCAGAAACGCCGGTCCCAATAGCGTTTGCTAATATGCTCGGACTCTTGCTGTAACTTACGCGATGAGCAGCCTTTGGTTGTGCGCACGAAGTCGCTGATCGCAAGATGGGACGGGATCATGCGATAGAGCACCGTGGTATCCGCGTGAATAGGGCATAGTGCTAAGCAAACAAAACAACAAAACGGTTGAAGTCTATACCAGCTACAAGCTGGCGAGTTTACTCCGACATTGAACAAACGTCTGATGGAGGGTTTTCAGGGTAAGTGAGGGAAAGATCGGACGCGCCTGCGATCTGTTCATCGATCCAGGCGCGAAATGCTTTTATTTCGGGCCGTGCTTCCTTTTGGGGAAGCGTGCTGAAGTAATAGGATGGCGCGTTGTAATTAGGCAATTTAATGTCGAACGGTATAATCAGCCTGCCTTCGCGTAGCAGATGATCCGCATTGTATCTATTGGTGAGGGCTACTCCATGCCCCAATGCGACACTGCTCATAGCCTGATAAGTATATTGTACAAAAAGCATGCGGCATTGCGCGCGCCATGGAAACTCCCGTAGTACACTGTCCCAAGAGAAAACGCGTTTCTTCGTTTCGATCAACATGCAGCGCTTAATGTCTTCGAGCGAATGCAGTTGCATTTCCTGCGCATAAGCAGGCGACGATATGGCTACGACATTGTCGTCGAACAGTTTAGTTGAACGCAGACGTTCATCGGTCTGAAGGCGATACTCGATGGCACCATCGATGTCCTCCCGCATAGGATCAAGGATAAGGCTGTCATCGAAGGAAAACGTCAACTCTGGATGTCGCTCGAGTAGCGATGGCAGGCGTGGTATAAGGAAGAAAATCAAGAATGTTGGCGGCACGGATATACGTAGATATTGACGACGATCGCGCCGAGAGACATCGCGCGTTGCCTGCCCGATCTGATTAAGCGCTCCACTCAACTGTTCTAGATAGTGATGGCCTGCTTCCGTTAGTACTAGGCGCTGTTTGTGGCGATGGAAAAGCTGGGTGTTGAGAAAATCCTCGAGTTTGCCAATTTGATGGCTTACCGCAGAAGGCGTGATGTGCAGTTGATGTGCGGCAGCGCGGATGGTTCCACTTCGAGCCGTTGCAACGAAATATTCGAGCGCGAGAAGGGGAGGTCGATCGTACATACCGTTTTTAGTAAATTGTTCGAAAAAAATAATCAACTCGTAAAGCGGTATCGTATTTATCTGACAATGATAGCCTGTTACACGTCTTTTATTCAAATTTGAGCCGAACATTGCACTTCAGATCCGCATCCAAGATAGAGGCTGACTATGACAAACGCTTCAAGTACTGAGAAAACAGCCCCGATTAGCCGTCGCAACCGCGATGATATACGCGCAGATAGGCCGTCATTCGAGGTGGCTGAGGCGGGGAACACGGCTACAAATCAGCTGATCACATTTGTCGCCGGTCTGTCGGAAGACAATATTCCCGATCATGTTGTGGTCAGGGCAGAGGAGCTGTTCCTAGATTGGGTCGGCTCGGCGCTTGCTGGCTGGACTATGCCGCCAATACCGTTGTTCGATGCCTTTGCGAAGAAAATGGGCCCCGCAGACGGACCATCTGAAATATTAGGAAACAAAGGAACGACAAGCCCGTGGTTTGCAGCCTTTGTTAATGGTGCATCATCGCATGTAGCTGAACAGGACGACCTTCATAACGCGTCTGTGCTTCACCCTGGCGCCGTAGTCTTTCCTGCCGTTCTAGCTGCGGCGCAGGATCGCGGTGTATCGGGTATGGAAATGCTAGTGGCTGCTATAGCTGGTTATGAAGCAGGGGTTCGGATCGGAGAATATCTGGGACGGTCGCACTATCGCACTTTTCATACTACCGGAACAGTCGGCACGCTCGCGGCTGCCGTTGCGGTCGGTAAATTATTGAAACTTGACGCTACAACCATGATGGAAGCACTCGGTAGCGCCGGAACGCAGGCGTCCGGTCTATGGGAGTTCCTTCGTGATGCTGCGGATTCCAAACAATTGCACGCAGGCAAAGCTGCGGCAGATGGTCTTCTTTCGGCTTATATGGCGCTAGATGGCCTCACTGGTGCGCGAAATATTATCGAGGGTGAGCAAGGCTTGGCAGCGGGCATGTCGACCGACGCAGACGCTAGGCGGATCAATGATCGCTTAGGCACCCGCTGGGCGACTGCAGAGACGTCGATCAAATATCATGCATCCTGTCGCCACACGCATCCGGCGGCAGATGCACTGCTTGCTCTTCTTGAGCGGGAGGACATTGATCATCACGAGGTGGTGCAGATAAAAGCGCGAGTGCATCAAGCGGCAATTGACGTGCTGGGAAGGGTGATTGTCCCAGCCACCGTTCATCAAGCGAAGTTTTCGATGGGTACAATGCTCGGTCTGATCGCAGTGCATGGCAGAGCTGGTCTCGATGAATTCGAGCAACTAGCGCTTACCGATCCTGATGTTGAGCGGATCAGATCGATCACAAGCATGGAGCGGGATGCCGAGGTTGATAAGGCCTATCCCGTGCGCTGGCTAGGGCGTGTAGAGGTAAGGATGCGAGACGGTCGGATATTGCAGAATGCGATTGACCATCCGCGTGGCGATCCGGAAAATATGCTTACCCGCGCTGAACTGGAAGCCAAATGCAAAAAGATTGGCATCCGTGCGCCTGACTGGTCCCCCGAGGAATTGGATGCATTGATTGTAAGGATTCGATCATTGCGAACGGCTGATATGGCGGGGACACTATTGTGAGCCGCGTCAG
>Ga0209345_10006233_pt1 | contig 10872 bp, 5 predicted proteins | sample Cruoilmetagenom7_FD_187294 | JGI IMG/M metagenome (GOLD analysis project Ga0209345, IMG submission 187294) | Oil polluted marine microbial communities from Coal Oil Point, Santa Barbara, California, USA - Sample 7 (SPAdes) (version 2) | ecosystem: Environmental > Aquatic > Marine > Oil seeps ...
CTCCTTGTTGGAGAACTGCCTTACCCTAAACGCCGGACATTTCAGGGGATCAGGTCGGTTGTTACACCGAACCGCAATTTAGACCGCATTAACAGTGGATGGCTGCAAAAGGCTTTTCGAGTGCATCTACGAAAGAGAAATTACCACGCCAGCTCAGTGAATATGTTGTCCTCTACGCGCGAGCTTGGTTTGAAAGCCTCTTCGGAAATTGGTGCGAATTCCCGCAATTTGTTACCAATGGACAACCCGGACCAGAACCGTTGATCTGAGACCAATTTAATTTTGCCTTTCGGGGGGCTCAGCATGGCTGTCGCCTTTTGATCCCAAAGCACTGAGAGCTCCTGATCGAAGCGATTGGTCAGCTCTGAAGTATCAATTCGTTTTCGCCCATGAATTATGCCGACAAAACATCCTTTTCCGACATAAGCTATTTTTGCAGCCTCCGCTCCCATCACAGCAGAAAACGCTTGGGCAGAGTGCCTGAGCCCCTCAAGAAACAGTGACGGCTCTTTCGGATTGAAAATGTGCCACAATGCGTCGACCTTAAAACTTATGAGCGACATCGCGTAACATCCGGGCGGATATCGTAACAGGTGGTTCTCCAGAGTTCGAATGTCATAAACACCTTCTACGCCTATGTTTGGAATGTAATCGAACCTCATGTTCATGAGTTTGCTCAGCTCTTGTCGGGCATCATTTGCAGTGGCAATGCTTTCGTTAAGCATGCCGGCACTAATGACCCGTGCTCTCAATTCAATTGCATTAAGCGGCTTTGGAAGGAAATCAGTGGCGCCAGCGTCGAATGCACGCTGCATCAGACCGGGTTCACGATTAGCGGTGATCATCAGGATCGGGGTAGCACTATACTGCTTCATCCCACGTAAAACCTGACAAAATTCAATCCCATCGGTGCCAGGCAACATGATGTCCAGCAGGATACAGTCATAAGTTAATTGCGACGCTTTCAGTGACGCAAGCGCGCTCTCCGCCGTGGCGTGACAGTCCAGCACATAATTCTGATCTTCAGGTAGATAGTGGTTAATAGTGTCAAGAATTATTGGGTCATCATCAATCGCCAGTATCCGCATGTATAAAGTCACCTTCATTGTGTACCGTTATAGTGAAGTGCGATTCACTAAGAACAACCTATGCGGGCATTCTTGTGGAGCAATTATGTAAAATATGAGGCACCTTGACATTTAGCCTATACCGAAGGCTCAATTTGAGTAGTCGGTTGTTCAACGGTTGTGGGTCGGCGAATGTATGCATGTCACAAAAATATTCGCAGGCCGTTCCTTGACCGAAACAGACATCCGGCCCTGAAGTTCCAGAATTTGATATCGCTCTGCCCCACAAGATCCAGACAAGAACTGGTGCATTCATCGAGCAGATGCGCAACAGCATGGCCTAGATCGTTTCTGATGCGGTTTCTAACGCGCAAGCGGCGCACAATCGGCAGATGAATTTGGCGGTGCGGGATTGGTATGCAGCAGGCGTTGAACCGTACCTAAAAATCCGCGATCAGAACCCTCGAATTTTGGCGACCCCAACCATGTCGGTATCTGTTTTGGACGTTCTATCCTCGCCTATCGTTGAAAAGGGACAAACACTGCCGCGCCCTTCTGTTTGTCCTGACCCGGACAGCGTCATTAGGCGATTAGCCCCATTGTCGGGGGTGGCATCGTATTGAATTACTCTGTTTCCGAGTGTCATCAAGGCAATGCAGGTGCGCTTGGATCGCTGCGCAGTGTGTACCCTGATGGCGAGAGCCGGCAAAATAGGCGTTCTCGACGTGCGCGGTCATCGACGTTGAAGCTGTTGTGATTGATGGGGCCTGCCGCCAAAAGTCAAACAGACGTTGGCAGAGCGGACCCGCAGATATATCGCGAACCGAGATACGCGTGGATTGATCCCGCTCAGACTGAGGCAGCCACGATGGGCCGCAAAGTGCCGATAAACTTGAATATAGCAGATTTGCGAGGTATCGAAGAAAGGCAAGGAAACTCTTGCAACGCGCACACTTCGGTCGGAAGCATTTTGTAGGTCAATCAATCGTGAATGTGATAAAATTTATCGGGCCTGCCGTCCTTGGCTTAACACTTGCCGGATGTGCAGGCCAAGCTGTCGAGAACGCCGATCCAAAACGCCCATTGGCCGTTGATCGCAATGTTGGCGACGTAAAAATCTCTACCAGACCGCTAAGCGTTGATAACGCGGTTCGGCTGGGCATTTTGAGGTCTACAGAAGTAGTCGCTGCTGAGTTGGATATTCGTCAAAAAGGCAATGATATCACCATTGCGCGCGCGGGCTTCTATCCAGAACTATATGCCAATCTATCACCAAGCATTGACGAAGACACATTTGCTGTTGCGAATGCGGGCATCCGTTACACCCTGTTTGATTTTGGTGAGCGCGCGGCGAAGCTGAACGGTTCAGTGGCTGCAATCAAGGGATCGCAGTTTGACCTGATCGTAGAGATCGAGGATTCTGTCGAAGAAACGCTGGAAAGCTACATCGCAGTCTCTGTCGAAAATTCAAGAGTCGATTCAGCACATGACTACGTCAGCAGTGTTCGGTCACTTGAGCAGGCCGTTCGCGGCCGAGCGGAAATTGGGTTGGCATCAAGCGTTGATGTGAACGAAGTCGAAACCGCTCTGATCCAGGCCGATACAGCATTGATCGAAGCGCGTTCCGAGCAATCAAATGCTAAAGACGCATTGGCATCCAAACTGGGCGTGATGCCAAAAAGCGTTGTTCCGATCAGTGGCGTACGCGAAGCCTTATCTACCAAGAAAATACCACTTTCAGAAATTGAATTCAGCTCTTTTCCGCGCATCGTATCGCTCCAGACCAAGGTGGAAGAAGCGCAATACGCGCTTGCAGCCGCGTCTGCCGGTATACTTCCGCGCATCGGCGTAAAGCTTGGTGTCGGGGTTGATCTACGTAAGGGCGAAGGGATCAATGGAACCGGCTTATCAGCAGGTCCGGAAATTTCAGAAGTGTTCTCTCTTGGGGGCGGTAGGAAAGAGCGCGTTAAGAATGCTGAGATCGATGTATCGATTGCCCAAAGCCGGCGGTCAGAAGAAATTCGTTTGGCCCGCCTTGAAGCTGTGCAATCCGTTACGAGTTTGAATACGAGTGAGCAGCAAGTTCAACAACGCAAAGAGATTTTGCGCCTTAGCATCAAGACACGCGATGTCATGTTGAGTGAGTACGAAGTCGGAACCAGGTCGCTGCGAGATTTATTGGACGCCGAGGAGCGTATCTATGAAGCGCAGGTGGATCTGGATGAGGCGCGTCGAAAGAACCTGATTGCTCAGCTGCGCTACGTGATGGCCACAAATCTCGCCTCGAACAAACTTTACCGAGCACCTAAATGACGTCGACTTCCACCTCTGCTGCCAATGCGGGGTCGCTCAATAGTTGGCTGATAGCGGCTGAAACTTTGGCCGCGCATTTCGGCACAAGCTATGATCCTAGAAAAATATCTGATCCCGTGTCGCGCCTCATTCAGGAAAACGGTGCGATGTACCTTGCCGCGCCTGCGATTGGCGAAGCCTTTGGCAAAGACACAGTGTTTATCGAGGTCAAAGACCTAAAACGCGCCGCGCGGAATGCGCCTTTGTTGTGCTGGAGCCATGAGAAGTCCCCCTTTGTTATTATCGGGAAAACCATGCGCGGCGACTTTCGGGTCGTGCAGACCAATTCCGAAGGCGTCGCTGAAGAAACCACATTGACGCACAAACGGTTGCGCAAGCTCTTCGCGGGAGGGATCGCATTCGACGATAAGACACCGCTTGATGTCTGGGATGCGGACACTTCATTTGACAACAAAAAGAACTGGTTCTGGGGTTCCTTGAAACCTCTGAGCAAAAGTTTGCGCTATCTGATTTTGGCAGCGTTGATTGGCAATCTTTTGGCGGTCGCAGCATCACTGTTTGCCTTGCAGGTGTGGGACCGGGTGATCCCTGCACAATCTATCAACTCGCTGACAGTACTGGCGGTTGGCGTGATTATTGCCGTGATTTTCGAGCTGATATTGCGGCTACAGCGGGCGTCTTTGATTGACGACATCGGGCGCGAAGTGGACCTGAAAATTTCCGGCGGTGTGTTCGCGCACATGCTGGACCTGAAAAGCGACGCACGCCCTCAAAGTCTGGGGTCAATGGCTGCACAAATCCGCGAAATCAACCAAATCCGAGAGGCGATTTCTTCTTCCATGCTCAGCGCGGCAATCGATCTGCCATTCCTTTTTATCTACGTGATCGTCATTTACATGATCGGCGGCTACCTTGTTTATCCGATATTGGCCGCGATCCCCGTCGTTTTGTTCATCGGGCTGATTGCTCAATTCCCGTTAGCGCGTTTGGCGAAAGCCGGTTTGGAAGAGGCATCATTGCGCAACGGGCTGATTGTCGAAACCGTTCTGAAATCCGACGAAATCAAGCTCAACCAAGCCGAAAACACAATGCAGTTGAGGTGGGACCGGACCATTGGCGTGGGCAATGATATCAACAACCAACAGCGCAGATGGCGCAATTTCCTTACGAACTCCACTCAATCAATTCAACAGCTTGCCTATATCAGCGTTGTTATCCTTGGGGCTATCAATGTCATTGGCGGCGATCTTACGATGGGACAGGTGATCGCCTGCTCTATTCTGGCGAACCGATCCATCGCACCGCTTGCGCAGGTTTCTGCGGTCATGGGTGCAATACAAGGCAGCATCATCGCCAAACGCAGCATCGACGAAATGATGAAGCGCGACGCGGACACGCCGGGCGCGCAGCACATGCGCCGCGAATTACAAGCGCCGGACATCAGCCTGAAGGGCGTTCGGTACTCTTATAATGAAACTGAACACTTATCCTTGATCATTCCCAAGCTCGATATAAAATACGGAGAGAAGGTCGGGATCGTGGGACGTATCGGATCGGGAAAATCCACGTTATTGCGCCTGTTGTCCGGTCTGGCGGAACCATCAGACGGCACCGCCCTACTCGACAACACAGAAATGTCTTTGACCCATCCTGCTGATTTGCGGCGCGCAATTGGATATCAGGCCCAAGGATCGTCCCTTTTACGCGGGACCATTCGGGACAACCTTTTGATTGCACGACCGTCTGCTACGAATGAAGAAATGATGGCTGCCTGCGATGTAGCGGGTGTGCTGACACTTATCAAAAGCAATCCGCGCGGGCTTGACCTCCCCATCAACGAAGCAGGCGCCGGTCTGTCCGGAGGGCAAAAGCAGTCACTGTTGCTGGCGCGGGCGATCCTGCGGGACCCAGCCATTCTGCTGCTGGATGAACCCACAGCCTCAATGGATGACCAGACAGAGGCCACTTTTATTGCTTCATTGAAGGAATGGGCCTCCAGTCGGACAGTCGTGATCGCTACGCATCGCCTCAAACCGCTTGAGATGTGTGACAGGTTGGTCGTGATCAACGAAGGACGGATCGTCCTGGACGGTCCGAAGCAGGAAATTCTTGATCAGCTCAACAAGCCGAGGACCGCTTAGAATGGCCAGTTCAGCAGAATTCAAAAAAGTCGCTGGCCGCGGCCAAAAGCGTATTATTGTGACGATTACCGTGGTGGTGATAGCATTTTTGCTTTGGGCCTCGGGGTCAACATTGGACGAGGTCGCGATTGGTTCCGGTCGCGTGATCCCTTCCTCACAGAAACAGCTGGTACAAAGCGTGCAAGGGGGCCGCGTTGTGCAATTGTTGGTGGCCGAAGGCGATGTTGTTGCCGAAGGTCAGCTGCTGGCCGTTCTTGACACCACCCGCATTGAGGCTGAACGCGAAGAAATTCAGGCGGGCCTCAATGATGCAAGAGCGCAGCAGCAGCTTCTGACCACCTTGCTGCAGGACAAAAGCACCCTATCGCTGTCAGAAGACTTACGCCAAGAAGAAGATCTTGTCCGGCAAAAGACTGCCCTGTTCAATGAGATGCGTTTTTCACATACCCAGAACGTGAGCGACCTTGAAGGCGAACGCGCTTTGCTTCTTCAGGAGCAAGAGATTTTCCAGCGGGCGTCGGCCTTGGGAGGAAGTACCGAGATCGAGCGGCTGCGCCTTCAGCAAAAGATCGCATCGATTGAGACAGATTTGAACAATCTGCGCCAGTCTTACAAAAGCGACTTACAAATCCAATTGGACGAAGTGAACCGCACGGCGATCCAGTTGAATATCAGGCTGGCCGCTCAACGTGAGCTGCTTGTTGGCAACGAACTGCGGTCCCCACGACGCGGTGTGGTGCAAGAAATTCTGGTCAGTACCGCGGGCGGTGGCGTATTGCCTCCTAACGGGACGGTGATGGAGATTGTCCCGATAGAAGATCGCCTGTTGATCGAAGCCCGCTTCAGCCCGCGGGACATCGCTTTTATCGCGCCGGATCAAATCGCGCGGATAAAAGTCACTGCCTATGATTTTTCAATCTACGGGGATTTGGAAGCAAGGGTTCTGCGCGTTTCACCGGATTCATTTCAGGATGAACTGCAAAAAGGTGAATACTATTTCGCCGTCACGCTTGAATCGGAGCGTACTTTCTTCACAACGCCCGACGGAAAAGAGCTTTCGATCATTCCCGGCATGACTACTTCGACCGAAATCCTGACAGGAAGCCGGACGGTTCTGCAATATTTGCTCAAACCATTGAACAAAGCGGCCGAGGCATTGCGAGAGCGTTAAGGCGTGCCTTCTAACGTGATCGACATCTCGCCCGTTTGCAGCATCTTCCCATAGCGCGCCGGAATGTTTGCTGTCACCTTTCCACCCTGTACCTTGCCTTGATAGCGGCAAATCACATGTGCTGTCTGCGGACGGCGATCTGTCAGCACCCAGTTCAAATCAGTACCGTCGGGATGTTCGGATGTGATAGCCATAACCATCGCTCCTTCAGCAAAACCGACGTGGAAACCATCGGGGCGCTCCCCATCGGGAAATGGTTTGGCATCCAAGAATCCAAAGACGGAATCGTGCTGCGTGAGGCTATTTCTCGCGTATGGCCACACATAGGATCGCAGGAAATATTGATCTGCAAAGTGCGAGTCTTCCACCGGCTTTCTTAGAAAATCAGTGACCATATCGGCCATCAATGGCAGCGCACCTTTTTTCACCCCCCACAACCCTGCCAGCAACAGTTCTGTATGTGTGCCAATATCGCGCATCGCATGAAAACCTGTTTCGTCGTCGATCCACTCTTTTACCGCAGCTGCTTCCCGCTGGGAGATCACAGAGTCTGCATCGCGAAAAATAACGCGGCGCACGTCAGGATCATCATAGGCTGCAAAACGCCACATAGGCCCTGGCCAAGCCGCAACATCCTGCGCAACCTCACAGACTTCGCCACCGGCTGATCTGATCCGCTTGATCACAGTAGCGGGGACGGTGTCATCGACGTAAAAGCGGCACACCCAGTCAGGGTATAGCCTGGGTTGTTCGATACAATTCAGGATTGCCGTCTCGCAATATTTCGAGTTTCCGCCGAACAACGAAAAAGCGATGACATCCTTTTGCGCTTCTTGGGCCAGTTCCGCCAATGGCAGATCAACGGGCTTATCTCGCGGGACCAATCCGTCCCGCAGTTCCAACGCCTTTCGCCCAACGATCGCAGCTTTTTCCCATTGCTTTAACGCTCCGTGTGCGTGTGCTGCCGCATCAGCAGCGCTCAAATTCGATGGGTCCAACGCCAATGCCTTTTCAGCGTAGACAATCGCGTCAGCCCACTTTCCCAAGTAAATCGAGGCAACTGCAGCGTCTGAAAAGATGTTCGGATGCGCAACGCCACGCCTGATTAACGCAACAACAACATTAAGCGCCTGATCAAACCGCCCTGCCCTATAGTGAGCCAGATACCGTGCCTTGGCCGCCTCCATATCCGGAGCTGCCTTTTTCACGCGCTTGGATTTTTTCTTCGCCATTCAAACATCCTTGGACATACCAGAGTGCCATGACAGCGGTTAGCTTTATGACGCAAAAGCAACCTGACCCAGTCAACCTGCGATGACAAGGAAAACGCGTCATGGACGGCCTCATGCACCGATGTACCAGAACAATTCGCTCCAATAAAAAACGAAAAAGGGCGCGTTACTTATCCACAACGCGCCCTCTCACTCAAGCCTATGAGAGCTTAGCTTTCGATCACGCTGACTTCTGTGTCGATGATCAGAGTGGTGTCATTCAACCCGACATATACGTCATAAACCTCACCCTCGATGGAGCGCTGGTTATCTGTTGCCGTGTATTCGCCAGTCGTCAGGTTAACCGTGTCAAAGGCATCACCACTGATGATCAATTCACCACCTGAAGCAACGGCAAGAACATCGGCAGCCGTCAGGGTAACATCCTGTGCGTTCACGCCGTCATCCATATCAATATAGACAAGACCGCTACCCGATACATTCCCAAGATCAAGGTTCAGACCGTCATCGCTCAGGATTATGTATGGATCTGCCAGCGTTACGGCACCCACTTCGCTTGCATCCAGATCAACCTCGGTGCGATCTGTTTCTCCGTCGCCGTCGCTGTCTTCGGTCAGATAATCCGCCAGGCCGGTACCGCTGGTGTTGGTCGTGCCCTCATAGGCATCCCAGATACCATCGTCGTCAGAGTCGATATCAACAGAGTTCAGAATGCCGTCACTGTCGATATCATCCTGTGCTGGTGTACCGGATAGTTCGACTGCATCACTGATACCGTCAGCATCGTCATCTTCATCAAACGTGTCGCCGAACCCGTCACCATCGGTATCTATTACCGCGGTTGTCAGCCCAATCCCACTCGTTCCTACTCCATCAGTTTGGGTTGCAAACAACGTGGCGCCATCTGCAATTGCCGCAGCTGTCACAATCGACCATGTCCCATCGGCAAGAACAGTTGCACTTCCGATAGCTCCTATTGAGAAATCTGAAAGCGCAATAACAGCTCCGGCCTCACCAGTCCCGGAAACATAATTTGCTTGATCACGGACCGACGCATTGATCTTGGGAGGAAGTGGACCCGTAAGGTTGATGTTTTCGATTTGCGAATAGTTGATCGTGACAGAACCTCCGGCAGCGTTATCGAAGGTCACAGTCCCTGACTCCGCACCACTTGCGGTTACAACAACATTGTCCAATCCCCGAAGGTCGAGAACATCACCAAAGCCACCATTGCTGGGATCACCAAGGTCTTCGCCCGTTTCACCACCGGTGATGGTAATGGTACCCGTCCCCGCAAGTGTGCCATCCACACTGAATACATCGTCGCCGCTGCCACCCAAAGCTATGTCACCGGCACCAACGATCAGGTCATCGTCACCTGCACCACCATCAAGGCTGTCAGCATCCTCACCACCGACAAGCGTATCACTACCGGCACGCCCCTCAATGGTGTCTTCACCATCGCCCCCATCAAGATAGTCATTACCGGTGCCTGAGTCTTGGAAAACCATGGCAAGACGCTGCGCTGCCAAGTCACCATCAACGACCACATCAAGCAAAGTAAACGAAAGGATTGGCTTGCTCATCAACAAGGCAGAATCCGCATTAACTGCGAACTCCGGAGCAAAATAGACCTCTCCATCAACAGTCTGAATGATAACGGCTGTGAAAGTACCTGATGTGCCATCTTCGAACGTAACAATTGCATTATAAACAGTAAGCGCATCCAACGTTTTGCTCACGCCGCCAATAATCATCTGTTCATTCGCAGAGTTGGTATTTTGAGGGCTGGTAAGACCAGATACAAAGCCCGCGTTGTTATCAATTTGACCGTCACCATCCGCATCGTTCGTCATCGCGAGCAAAACCCGTTTGCTTAGCGGACTATTCGCAGTCCCATAGGTCTGCCCCGAAGGATTGGAAGCATTCGTACCGAGGCTGGTGTTGTTTTCATTTACGATATTGCCCTCTATCGGGTCAATATCCGCAAAATTACCAAGCGAGATAACGTTGTAGTTCGCGGACTGCACGACACTCGGCACGGGCGCTGCGTCGTTGTCACCAACGATGAAGTCGTTCCCGATACCGCCGTAAACAGTATCATCGCCCTGACCCGCATTAACGGTATCGTCACCGCCGTTGGCATTTATGACATCGTTCAGGCCGTCTGTTCCGTCGATTTGATCACCTTGGACATCTGTGTAACCAGCGCCCATCACTTCGGCAGTATCAAGCCCGTCAACAACGCCATTCGGTACCGCGTCATATGCTTCGGAGACAGTGCCAGATGAAACACCGTTAATGTCTGTCGCAACTGCGGTCGCATTGCCATCCGGCTCAACTCCGGTTGAGGTTGCCTCATAGGCGCCGGTTCCGTCCGCTGTCACAGTGACCGTCTCACCCGACGGCATTGTAACCAGGACCGATGCGCCGGGTTCTGTCTGCCCCGTCACAGTCAGCGTACCGTCAGGGTTTGCCCCGTCAGCAGCAGAGATGGTGATTGCCGGCGCTGTCGCATCAACAAACGGTGCGACTGCCGTCGCTTCATTGCCGTTATTGTCGGACACTTTAGCCGTCACATTGCCGTTAGCCACCGGCCCAGCAACGATTGCAGTATAGCTACCACCTGCTTGAACCACCGCTGTCGCAGAAGACCCGTCGTCAAACGTAACAGTCACAATTGAACCGACAGGCGCAGTCGTCGTACCAGGAACAGTCACATTTCCTGTGTCATCCGATGTAAGTGTTCCAATAGTCAGCGTCGGTGCCGTATTGTCGTCGATCACACCTGTGGCCTGTGTCGCCGCATTGCCGTTGTTGTCGGACACATCCGTGGTGATGGCCTGGTTATCCACCGGACCCGCCAGCGTGAAGCTGTAGCTGCCGTCCGCCGCTGAGGTCGTCGTGACCGTCGAGCCGTCCGCAAGCGTCAGCGTCACAACCTCGTT
>Ga0209345_10006234_pt1 | contig 10872 bp, 8 predicted proteins | sample Cruoilmetagenom7_FD_187294 | JGI IMG/M metagenome (GOLD analysis project Ga0209345, IMG submission 187294) | Oil polluted marine microbial communities from Coal Oil Point, Santa Barbara, California, USA - Sample 7 (SPAdes) (version 2) | ecosystem: Environmental > Aquatic > Marine > Oil seeps ...
GCTGTCCCAAGCCACTTCCTGTTGGCGCCATCCACCTCTATGCTTGTGACAATCTGGGTGCCCAGTAAGGGATCGGCATAGCCGCTGCCGTCCTTCCTTGGAATAAGAATCTCCTGAGCATAAATGGACCCATCTGTAAATAGTCTGTAAGGACTGTACATCACCAGCACCCCCTGATTGGTCCCAAGCCAAAGATTTCCATTGTGATCCTCTGCAAATGAGTATACATCATTGGTGATCACCTTTCCATATTTGTCGACCACACTTACCTTTTGGTAAACATCATCGGTGATATCATCAATGGTCATATTATCATCCATGGCAAACAGGCCATTCCCTCTGGGTATGATAACCCATTTATGACCTGCACTGCTAACCAAAATATCTCCCAGAGCGTTAAAGCTGGAGATGAGATTATTCACCCGGAAACTTTTCCAGCTTCCATCCGCTTTCAGTACCGAAATAGGTTCGGCCACATTGGAATTGGTCATCCACAGATTTCCTCCAGGATCCAGTGCTACTCCACCGATCCTGACATAAGGTCCTGGAATAATCGTTTGAAGAGAGCTGTTGCTTTCATTGTACCTGCTAATCTCCTTCCCGTGATATTCCAGCAGACCTGATCCCCATGAACCCGCAAATACATGAGTGGGATCATCTGGATCAATGGTCAGAGAAATCAGGTCCCTGTCATCCCAGCTATGTGTCCAGCTCCACTCTTCCTCTGCAAAAGTCTCAAGAGTGGCCGTTTTCCATAAGTTGTTCCATGATCCGGAAATCGCTCCAACAACTGCGTGAAGGACCCCCGCTGAGCATTCCATATCAAACACTGACGTTGCATAGGGCCCATCTGGGATAATAGCCCAGATTCCCCCTCCCTGATTGGTCCTCAAACCCTTACCAAAATCCGCCAGCCAAAGATCGCCCCGGAAATCTAAAGTGGCAGAACGGGGTCTGGAGCTGTACATTTGTTGAACAACAAGGAAATCATCGTTAATCAGATGAACTGCTGTATCATCCACCAGGCTCAGAAAGTCCCCCTGGTTAAGGATCTCTTGGCATATATTTCCAGTAAAATAGGGATAAGGATTCCATCCTGTACCACTGCTGTAATAAACCTGGTCCTGTTCCTCAGTTGGATCATCGAAGGAGGCAAAGAGATGATCTTCAAAATAGGCGACGGATCCAAATGCTCCATTAGATCCTGGGATATCTGTAAGCATTTCCCAGGCATTGTAATCAATCAGGAAAGGATCGGAAAGCAAGCCCCTTCTGATCCCCTTATCAGTGGCAGCATAAAGGTAGGCACCATCGGAGGTGACCTGATTCACTTTGAGCATCTGACCATTATCCCCAATCAGATAAGTTTCACTGATTTCATTCTTCTCCAGGTTTACCACAACGATACCAAACCCCGTTGACAGGTATGCTTTCATTCCTATGTAATAGATATCATATATGGTTTTGTCTCCCGTAATCTGCTTTTTCATGATATCAGGTAAATTCACCACAGAACCGCCCCTGATAATATCCAGGTTGGAGCTCTCATAAGCCAGGATCATGGTCTCAAGTTCTCCGCTCCACCGCATAGCTGAAACCCCGTTATCGGAAAGTCCATCAATCTTGGAGATCTTCTCTACCAGATTATCATCCAGATTATAGTAAAAGAGACCGCCTGTGGTGGAGCAATATACTTTGTCATTGGTTGACTCCACCAGGGAACAGTACTGGTATGGAAGATGGGTCCTCCACTGTCCCATGGTAATCTGTCCCGAAGAAGATAGCGCTATCCAGGTAGTAAGTCCAAGAAGTAATAATAGTAGCCTGCTCCGCATCTCCATTGGTTTCTATATATATACGCAAATTGCATTGACATATTACATCGCTCTCAGAAAATCTACCAGCAACTTTACTGCCTGGGCACGATGACTGATTTTGTTTTTCTCAGAAAGATCCATCTCTGCAAATGTAATGTCATATCCAGTTGGAATAAAAACAGGATCGTAGCCAAATCCCTCATTCCCTGAAGTTTTTTGGGTAATCGATCCCTTCACCACGCCCTCAAACTGATGTTCCTCTCCATCCAGAATCAATGAGATTACTGTCCTGAAACGGGCAGACCTCTCCTTGCTTCCCTTCATTTGCAGTAAAAGCTTCCGGATATTCCCCTGGGCTGCTTCCATCTCAGGAAAGGTGGGATGCCCAATTCTTGAATACCTGGCTGAATATACTCCCGGAGCTCCTTCCAGAAAGTCTACCTCTAAGCCGGTATCGTCTGCAAAACAGTTCCTCCCCGTCTTATCAAAAATATACCAGGCTTTCTGGGAGGCATTCTCTTCCAGAGTTTCATGGTCTTCAGGTATCTCCTCCTCTATCTGGAGCTCTTTTAATCCCAGAAGTTGAAAGCTCTCCCCTAACAGAGAGCTGATCTCCTCAAGCTTATGAGGATTGTTGGTTGCAAACACTATTTCCATTTGAACAAAAAAAAGGCCGCAACTATTTGCGGCCTTGAATTTACATATTTTGCTGCTCTTATGCGCCTCCACCGGCTCTGAATCCACCTCCAATTTTAGCAGGTCTTGGATTCATGCACATAACAGGAAGATTTTCCGGATTAGCAAGGATATACTGTTCAGGAGCTCCCAGCATATAGTCTACCCAGCGAATATCACGAGTAGCCATGATAAGAACCAGATCGGCACTATGTTCCTTCGCAAAATGCACAATCTCTTTTTTGAATTTTTCTTTGCCTGTTGCGGTAACTATTTCATACGCTACATCGTGTCCTTTCAGGAAGGTCTCTACATATTTGATATTGGATAGGATCTTCCTCTTGAATCCTTTGTCCTTGGCCCGCGATTTCAAAATGATGAATTTCGATCCGAAATTTCGCGCCAGATAGTAAATCCAATTGGCTTTCTCCTTGTTCTCACGTTTGAAATCAATTGGAAGCAGAATGGTTTCAATCTTCTCTTTTGCAGGTTTATCCTGGACCACAAGGAATGGTATCCGGGAGGAAACCACTACCTTCAGAGCCTTGCTGCCTAAAAGTTTCTGAGCACCCTTCATTCCATGAGTTCCCATAATAATCATTTCAGCCTTCAGCTCCTTGGCAGTCTCCCCAATGGCATGAAAAATGGAACCAATAACCACCTCGAAATGAGGTTTTTTGCCATACTCCTTCCCAAGTTTATCTATGGAAGCTTCCAGCTCGCTGGTTTTGGAAAGCTTATCGTGCTCTTCATGCACAACGTGTAGAAGAAGTATCTCTCTGTTTAGCGCTTTTGAGATATTTACAGCATGCTGAAAAGCGTTCTCAGCTACTTGCGAGAAATCCCAAGGTACGATAATAGGCCTTTCTAATTTTTCCATGAAGATCCTATTGTTTGGTTATCAATATAGGGTAAATATATTTTTTTACTTTTGATAATGTCTTACGAAGGAAGCACAACCTGAGTTACACAAGTTATGAATTTATTCTTCAAGTCATACAGAATTTACTTGATTTTTTTTCTCCTTAACACTTGTGTAACCTGCATGAACTGTGGATTCGCACAGGAAGTTAGGCTCCAAATGACTCCCTGGATCCAGGAGATAAACCTCCCTTCGCAGTACAGTGAAATTCCAAATGAAGCTTTCTACCGTAACCATAGGGGCACCTTGTTTATTGGGAAAAGTAACGGGCTTTTAATTATTGATGGAAAAGAGACAAGTTATTTTCATATGGATGGCCCTGTTTTTGTTTGCGGTGATGGTTCCGATACCTTATTCTATGTCTCCCCGGATGACCTGGGATTTATCGTCCGTGGAGAGGGCCACTCTTATCGCACCATTTCCCGTAAACTTCTACTGCCCACTTCCCACCGGACTTTTACGCCAACAGGATTTCAGTATAAATCCGGGGCAATTTTTTTCAATTCTGATAAAGGGCTTTTTCTGTTCTCCAGATCAGAAATTAAGTATCTGGGCATACAGGATGAACAGATGGATCAGCAAGCTTTTGATACAGTTCAGAACCTGGAATTTACCAATATGATCGTAGAAAAAATCGGCATCTCTTCCGACGGGATTAAGCAGATTTTTATCTGGAACAATAGCGAAATATGGATAATGGGTGCTTATACCCTGCACCAGATCTATGATCCATCCCCACTGAACCTGCTTGAAACCGGAGACTTCAACACAGGACGAATCCTGAAATCCTTGAATTTAAATGATCATATCCTTTTGGGCACTTCCCGTGGAATTTTCTCTATTTCAGAAGATAGGGTAAAAAAGGGCCTATGGTCCATTAACAAGCTGTTACCAGAATCCAGTCCATCCATTCATCTCTTTTCAAGCATCGCTGATCAGACTTTTGCTGCAGGTTCCGATGGCCTGTTTTTTATCTCTGAAAAGAATGCGAAAATCATTGACAAAGGATCTTTCACGGGAATCCAGGCATGCAGAAAAGGGTGTGTTATAGCATCAGGAAAGGAGGGAACTGTCAGGTATAACCTGTACAACGGTGCGTGGAAGTCCACCCCCATGGACCCCTTATTACAAAACTCACATTCCTTTGTGGTTTATAATAACATCACCTACTTTTTGTGTAAGAACAGTGTGTTCAGGATCAATAGCAATGCCGAAAGGATTATACCTGTTTCCTTTCATACAGATGAGCTGCTATATAAACTCTTAAAGGTGGGAGAGGACCTGCTTCTGGTAGGCAGTCAGCAGGTGTACCGCTATGACAAGATTGAAGAGACCTTCCAACCGATGCCATCAGATCACAGATCAGAACTTTTTGCAGAATCCGATATGATACTTCCAGCCACCGGTGGTAACTTCTGGATCCTTCAAAACAATGGTGATTATCTTTCCCGGGTATTGTACACAGATGATCTGAATAAGCCGGAAACGGGCTTTAACGCTTTTCCAGTGATGCAAACCCTGGGAGAGATAATTGATATGGCTTTTGTGGATAGTGTTCTGATTCTGACCGGAAAGGACAAAATCTCATTCTTTGATCTGCATTGTCTGAACAGGAAATCGGCAAAGATTTCTGTTAGCCGTCTGGAATCAGAGGATTTTGAACATGGTCAACGATTTCACTTCTCTGGTCTTGAACTCCAGCGTTTACCTGAAGCTCTATTCAGATACAGAGTTACACCTGGGAATTCAAGCTGGTCCAGGTGGAATTCCAACCGGAACTATACTGTGCCTGGCTTAAGGCATGGTAAGTATGCCATTGAAGTGCAAGCAATGGACCTCTATGGAAGAGTAAGCGACACAGCAGAATTGTCTTTTCAGATTGCTCCCCCTTTCTACGCCACCTGGTATGCTTATACGGCATATGGAATCCTCTTCCTGCTTCTCCTCTTCCTCCTGCAAAAATGGCGTTTTCTGGGTTACCGGAGAGCTGAGTCCAGGATTTCAGAAAGAATGGAAATCAAGATACAGAACCTGGCTGCCGAAAAGGAGAGATCGGACAAACTGGCGGATGAATTTCTTACTAAAAAGACAGCCGATCAAATCAAAAGCAAGGGGAAGGCCAAATGGGAGAAATATGAGAGGGCAACAGTACTATTTTCAGATATCCAGGGATTTACAAAGATAGCTGAAGAGATGAATCCAGAGAAACTGATCGATGAACTGGATACCTTCTTTTTTCACTTCGATTCGGTGGTTGAGACATACAATATTGAGAAGATTAAAACCATCGGTGATGCCTATATGGCTGCCGGTGGGATTCCTCTTAAAAACAGTACAAATCCGGTGGAGGTGGTGCTGGCAGCACTGGAAATGCAAAGCTATATGCAACAACTGAAATCCACCAGGGCCAAAATCTGGGATTTGAGAATCGGGATCCATACCGGGCCGGTAATTGCAGGGGTTGTGGGTCACAAAAAGATCTCTTATGATATATGGGGTGATACGGTTAATACCGCTTCACGGATGGAATCATCCGGCACTCCGGGAAAAATAAATATCTCCGGGATCACCTATGGCATGGTCAAAGACTATTTCATTTGTGAATACAGGGGCAAGCTACCCGTTAAGTATAAGGGTAACATCGATATGTATTACGTCAACGGACTGCGTCCGGAGCTATCGGTCGACCTGAAGGGTATTCCCAATAAACGGTTTTTCACCAAACTTCAATTACTCAGGTTAGGTGACCTGGAGGAGAGAGTATTCGAAGAGATTTTGACCAACTTGCCCGAAACTCTTGATTTTCACAGGGTAGAGTTCGCCAAAAAGGTGTATAACCATTCTTTCCTGCTCTGCCGCTCGGAGGAGATTGAACAGGAGGACCGGCTTCTGGTAAGGACCGCCGCACTGATGCTCTATACCGGGCTCACTCAGGATTATCAGAATTTCGAGAATCGTTCCTCGGTAATCAGCAGGGAGGTCCTGCCTGCTTTTTCCTACTCAGAAAGTCAGATCGACCAGATATGCAATCTTATACTGGCTACCAAAAGTCCTTTTAATCCCAATAACCGCCTTGAAAAAATCCTGATAGATTCCAGAATGGAATATCTGGGCCGTCCTGATTACAGCGATCAGATCAAACTCTTGTACCAGGAGTTAAGGAAGGTCGGCTTAAAAATCAACGGTCAACAGTTTAAGAAACAGCAGCTGGAACTATTGTATGATTTTCAATTCTATACCGTTGCGGCCAAAAGGATGAGAGAGGTCTCAGGAAACGATCAAATGTCCATCCTGGAGCAAGAGAGATGGATATAAAACATCCTTTTATAACATCCTTTCATTATTGTTGCAGAGGCTTAGTTTGATTACTTTTGGTCTCTTACTAAAACCTCTAACATATTATCATGGAACTTGACTGGAAAAATCTTGGCTTCGGCATCATGCAGACCGACTATAATGTGAGATGTCAATATAAAGACGGTAAATGGGGTGAACTGGAAGAATCCTCAGATCAGTATCTGCCCATTCATATCGGAGCCACCTGTCTCCATTATGGACAGGAGTCATTCGAAGGACTGAAAGCATTCACCGGCAAAGATGGACAAATCAGGCTGTTCAGGCATGAAGAAAATGCCAAGAGAATGATCCATTCTGCCAAAGGAATTTTGCTGGCTGAGGTTCCCGTTGAGATGTTTATGGAAGCTGTGGAGAAAGCGGTAATGTTAAACAAGCGTTTTGTACCCCCCTATGGTACTGGAGCATCCCTCTATATCCGTCCCCTGTTAATTGGTACCGGTCCTGAAGTGGGTGTAAAACCAGCCACAGAATATACCTTCCTGATTTTTGTAATGCCAGTCGGACCTTATTTCAAAGCCGGATTTAAACCAGTGGATGTGATGATCTGCAGGGATCATGACAGAGCTGCACCACTCGGTACGGGACATCTGAAAGTTGGAGGCAATTATGCAGCCAGTATGCAATCCATAGCTCAGGCACACCGGGAAGGCTTTGCCACTGCCTTATACCTGGATGCCAAAGAGAAGAAATACATCGACGAGTGTGGTCCTGCCAATTTCTTTGGAATCAAAGACAACACTTTTATCACGCCGGAATCTCACTCCATTCTGCCTTCCATTACCAACAGGAGCCTTCAGGATCTGGCCAGGCAGATGGGTATGAAAGTGGAAGTACGTCCCGTTCCTGTGGAAGAACTCAGCACCTTCGAAGAGGCCGGGGCCTGTGGTACAGCTGCTGTGATATCACCCATTGGAAAGGTGGCTGATGTAGAAAAGGGGCTCACCTATTCGTATGGAGATGGGACCACCCCCGGCCCGGTATCTACAAAGTTATACGAAACCCTTCTGGGGATCCAAAACGGTGATCTGGAGGATTCATTTGGGTGGACCAAAATCCTCGATTAAATTCCTATCTTTGCGACAGCCATTTTTTCAGGCATGTCAAAGAAGGAAAACAGGACATATTCCCGGAGAATTCGAAGCTCCTACATTACCTCGATCATTAGTATCTCACTGGTTTTATTACTGCTCGGGATGGTAGGGTTATTGCTGATCAACGGACGCAATATCCGCAAGCAGGTGATGGAAAGCATTGGTTTCAACGTTATTCTAAAAGAAAACGTCAAAGAAGCTGACATCTACCAGCTTCAGAAAATCCTGGATTCCAGGGAGTTTATCCTCTCAACAGAGTATATCACAAAAAAGGAAGCTGCTTTAGAAACCGAGCAGATGCTGGGGGAAGATTTTATTCGATTTTTGGGCTACAATCCCCTGCCCCCTTCCATCAGAGTCAGGTTGCACCAGCCCTGGGCCAATCCCGATTCGGTGATGATCATTGAGCAGGACCTGATGAAGTACGACTCCATTGAAGAGGTTTATTATAAAAAGTCCCTCTTGTATGCAGTGAATGAGAATATCAGGCAGATCACTTTGATCATACTCGGCTTCTCCATTCTGCTCGCATTGATCTCCGTTACCCTGATCAATAATACCATCAGGTTATCGATCTACTCCAAACGATTTATTATCAATACCATGCAACTGGTCGGTGCGACAAGAGGCTTTATCAGGAAGCCCTTTTTATTCACCAGTGCGGCCAGTGGATTTACAGGAAGCCTGATAGCCCTTGCAATCCTTTTCGCTCTGATCTACCTGCTTCAGGAAGAGTTCGAAGGGGTTATCTCCCTCAAAGATTACGACATGCTGTCGATTCTGGCCCTGGGAGTCATTCTCACTGGAATTATCCTCAATTGGATATCCACCTATTTTGCGGTGAATAAATACCTCAATATTAAAACAGATAAGCTTTACTAAGAAGTTAATATGAGTAAAAAAAGCACGGACAAAGAGAGCTTTGCTCTGGCCAAGGAAAATTACATACTACTGATTATTGGTTTCGCAATCATCGTCTTAGGATTCGTCCTGATGATTGGCGGGAAATCCGAGGATCCCACCATTTTTAATGAAGAGGAGATTTTCAGTTTTCGCCGGATTACTCTGGCGCCCATTATCGTACTGGCAGGATTTATCTTCGAAATTTGGGCCATTATGAAAAAGCCCAAATCATCGGATAGCAAATGACCTGGTTTGAAGCATTGATCCTTGGATTGGTCCAGGGGCTTACAGAATTCCTTCCTGTAAGCAGTAGCGGACATCTTGAAATCGGAAAAGTACTTTTAAATGTGGAGGTAAAGGAGAGCCTCTCCTTTACGATACTGGTCCATTTTGCCACTGTATTAAGTACCATCACCGTATTCTACAAGGATATACTGAAACTCTTTGGCGGATTGTTCCTATTCAAATGGAACGAGGAGACACATTATGTTTCCAAAATATTGGTTTCAATGATCCCGGTGCTGATCGTTGGGATGCTATTCCGGGAAGAGCTTGAATCGCTCTTTTCAGGAAATCTGGTACTGGTTGGAAGTGCCCTGATGGTAACAGCGCTTCTTTTGATCTCCACTCAGCTGGTAACTTCAGGGAAAAAGAAAATTCCCTTTCTGGATGCATTTCTGATGGGTATTGCACAGGCCATCGCAACCATCCCTGGAATCTCCCGTTCAGGAGCTACCATCTCTGCCGGGCTCCTGTTAAGGAACGGACGCAGTGAAGTGGCGCAATTCTCCTTCCTTATGGTATTGTTGCCTATTATCGGGGCTGCCATGCTGGATATCCTCTCCCTTTCATCCTCAGGATCAGAAGCCACCATAGCCACATCTTCTCTGATTATTGGTTTCCTGGCAGCCTATCTATCGGGTTACCTGGCATGCAGATGGATGATCAATCTTGTAAAAAAAGGTAAGCTATACTGGTTTGCCATCTATTGTGCCATCGTGGGAATCATCTCAATAATTTTTGCCTGATTTTATGGAGTATACTCGTCCCGAAACATACCAGGATGGAGCGGTCCTCTATATTGATAAGCCACTGACCTGGACTTCATTCGATGTGGTCAATAAAATTCGTAAATCCCTCAGGCATTACCTGGGTATCCAGAAAATAAAGGTGGGTCATGCGGGGACACTGGATCCCTTGGCTACCGGACTGGTGATCATCTGCACCGGGAAAGCCACTAAACAGATCATGCAGTACCAGGATATGGATAAAGCCTACACTGCACAGGTACGTTTGGGAGCAACCACACCTTCTTTTGACCTGGAAACCAAGATAGATCATACCTATCCCTGGGAACACATAACTACCGATCAAATTGAGCAGGCCCTGTTAGAATTATCAGGTGACCAGGAGCAGATGCCTCCTCTTTTTTCAGCGAAAAGTGTGGATGGAAAACGGGCTTATGCCATGGCCAGAAAAGGAAGGCAGGTGGAGTTAAAGCTCCAGCAGATACACATTTCCCGGCTGGAATTGTTGACTGAGAAATTACCCGAACTTGCTCTCCATGTCGAGTGCAGCAAGGGAACCTATATCAGATCTCTGGCCAGAGATCTGGGTTTAAAGCTCCACTCAGGGGCCCATTTAAGCGGTCTCAGACGTACCAGAATCGGACCCTATAATATCGACAAAGCTATTTCCTTAGAGAACTTTATCGAAAATCTTAAACTTTTGTAACTTTTTTGTGTTTCTTACGTATAACGAGGCTCGCACAAACAAAAAATCACAATCTATCATATGAAGCTATCCCAATACAAATTCAATTTACCCACTGACCTGGTTGCTAAATTCCCGGCTAAAAATCGTGATGAATCCAGGTTAATGGTTTTGCATCGCGACACCAAAACTATTGAACACAAATCGTTTAAAGACATTATCGACTATTTCGACGACGGGGATGTAATGGTATTCAATGACACCAAAGTATTTCCAGCTCGTTTGTATGGAAACAAAGAGAAGACCGGAGCAGAAATTGAGGTTTTTCTTTTACGGGAACTTAACAGGGAGCAGCGCCTTTGGGATGTTTTGGTGGATCCGGCCCGAAAGATCA
>Ga0209345_10006235_pt1 | contig 10871 bp, 10 predicted proteins | sample Cruoilmetagenom7_FD_187294 | JGI IMG/M metagenome (GOLD analysis project Ga0209345, IMG submission 187294) | Oil polluted marine microbial communities from Coal Oil Point, Santa Barbara, California, USA - Sample 7 (SPAdes) (version 2) | ecosystem: Environmental > Aquatic > Marine > Oil seeps ...
AGGCACTAGTTCTGATTATCTAGAAGGTGGTGACGGCGATGATTTTTTAACAGGTCGAGAAGGTATTGACATTTTATTTGGTGGCTCCGGCAATGATTTTTTGATTGGAGGTAGAAGTGCCGATACATTTGTTTTTGATTTCTCTGATACCGGTGGTTTTGTTGATACGATTTCAGATTTCGATTTAATGGGCCGCGATAAAATAAAAATCAGAGGTGGCCTGTCTTTTGATGACCTTACGATTACTGATAATGGCATAGACGCCCAAATTACATATTTAACCCATACCATTATCTTGAGCGGTGTTTCAGCGGCTCAATTGGTCGAGAGTGCATTTATATTTACGGGAACATCTCAGGAAGTTCAGGAAAAAGAAATCGTATCAGAGAACGATGATGTTATCGAGAAGACTATCGTTTCCGAGCTTCCGTCAGTCTCTGATAGTTTTGATTTTACGGGTGATAAAACCGTTATTCCGGTTAGCGAAGATTTGATATTTGATCCTTTGGTTTATCTGGATGATGTGAATATCGCGGAATTGCGGGCAGCATTTTTGGAGGCTTTTGAGAAAGTCGACGTCTATTCGGATGTTGAAGTGATTAATGATGTGGCGTTTGATTTCTCCTTTGATTATTGGGGTTAGACGTTTCCTTTATATGGGTCGCTGAACACACCGTCCTGATAGATAGTGCGGCCAAATAGTGGGTGGGTCATGGTGAGACGGAAGCGAAACTTGCCATTCCGTTCATCGATGTGTTCTACCAAAGTGCGGCCCGGAGTTAGCCACAGCGGAATGGGGAGGCGTAGCTTGCCCCAGCGGATAAAATAATTTGTGCTCGCAAAAATTAAGGCGCCGTCTTGTTCATATACACGTAACCCCATGCCGATACCACCGAGACGCCCGGGGCGCACACATTCCATCAGATTACCATCTGTACCCAATTGCTTGACACTTTCTATGCGCAAGGGTGTTTGGTCGGGGCGTAGGAAATTGCGTTGCCAGATTACGCCACCACCAGCTTCTGGACGGACTTTGACCTCGGCTTTAAATGTCCGTGTGCGTGTCAAGGGCAGGGGATTGCCAAATGGCTGTAACAACCAAGCGAATGTCAATCCGAACAAAGAGGATTTTACGGCGAGTTCACCGGGATAAGTCACCCGTAAGTTATGGTCGGAAAACCGGTGCCTGATGTCTGGGTGCAGACGCGCCCAGCCGTCTTTGCCAGTTAGCCGCTCGAAATTAGGCGCAGTAAAAATACCATTTGAATGTGCCGAATTATGGTGCTCTGTATTTGTTGCGGCTTGTTCCACAGTTTTATTTCCCGATAAATTTCACAATTTTCGCACCCAGCTTCATCAAACGGAAAAGCTTTTCCTTGGGCACCGTGCGGATGTCATTATACCAAGTGTCCAAGGTTTCCATAAATCCGACAAGCTCGTTAATTTGCGCGCGTTGCTCTGGTGTGACTTCGTGGTCATATTGGGTGTTGTTAGCAACTAGGCGTAGTAGGTTTAAGGTCGGGTCGATTTCGCGTTTCTTGCGGCCTTCGGAGATGCGCAGAACGATTTCCCAATTGTCTTTAATGGCCTCGTAATGATCGCGGCGATCGCCCAAAATTTGCACACGGGTAATCAACCGCCAGCGCAAAAGTTCCTTGAGCGAAGTTGAAACATTAGAACGCGCCAGATCGAGAATAACCGAAATTTGCTCGGCGTGAAATGGGTGTTCGGACAAATACAGCAAAGCATGGATTTGCGCCACAGAACGGCTCACCCCCCATTGCGTGCCCATCTCGCCCCAGTGGACAATGAACTTCTCGGTTGTCGGTGTCAGTTTCATAGCGGACTCCTTTAGGTGTGTCGTTTTATTCTGTAATTACAGAAATAACAGAATGTAATGAATTTGTCAAGAGATAAGGTTGAATATGGCTAAGGTACCAGGTGCGGATTTAGTCATGGAGGTTTGTTCTCCAAACCTAACTTCGCCGCATTATTTCGCGCAGTATGTCGCACAGATTTCAGAGGTGTGATAACCTCCGGCTCTACATTTGTTAATTTGGTGATTTGCGTTTCGTCTATACGCTCTGCTGGCACACCCATTGTCGCATCTGCCACCAAATCATCGGGTTTAAAGCGGACAGGTTTTACAGTACGCGGTTTTCGTGGCTGAGTGCATTTCTTGCGCCACGATGCATCCGCTAAATCTACGTCCCAAAGCTTGAGATAAGCGGCGCACATGTCTTCGGCTTCTTGGTCGTGTGCAGAATTCGATGATGCCCGCCCAAACAATATCCGCTCTGCATTCGGTATTTTAACCAGCGCAAAGGGCTTCCAGACATAGGTGCGAAATTCGCGTATTACTCTCGGTGTCATTACGCGCTTTGGCGTTTTATGCTGATGCCTTAACCCGTTCGGAAATGCAGCTTTCCAATCTCCAAATGCTTGCGTAAACGCATAATCAAGCAGTCGGTTCTTGCGCCATTTTTTGATGGCAACCTCACCGATGACGCCGCGTACATGGGCTATCCTGTCCGGACACAGCATCACCCAAGCCTTAACCCGCTTATTAAAGTTCTCCAATGTCCGCTCGCGAAGTTCACGCCGATACTGTTTCAACATCTGCCCCGATAAGCGCACAGTAGCCGCATCACAAAACCCACAGCGGGTCACCGCCAGCAAGGTTGATATCAACGCAGTAATCCGCGCCAAATCCCAAAGCCCTGCTGGTGATAATTTTCGAATAGCAAATAAATCAAGTTCCATGGTGGGAGTATAGAGGTGGTCGCAAAACCAAGGATTAGATTTCTATGGTGGGAGAAATACATCAGTGCAACTAGCTTTGATCCAATCTTTATTGGCCATAAGAATTGAAGTATTAAACAAGAGTTTTTTCAGATATTGGAGTCGATTTTATCCTGAATATAAAATTTACTTGGCGTTAACCAATCAACTTAACCGCCCGGTAAATCTAATTATGTAGAGCGGAAAAAACAAAATTTGTATTTAGGGATGGTACATGAATATTCTGCGCACGGCAATTATTACGCTTGTCTTGAGTTTGCTCAATATACAAATTGCCTCGGCGTCAATCGATTTTGTTTTAACGAGCGGCGACCCTGTTACGGGGGCGCAATCACTTGCTAATGATTCCAATAATTGCCCAACAGACGGCCCGATCGCAGCATATATAGCCGGGACAGTCACCAATTCAGGTGGAGTGGCGGTCACGGGTATTGACGCTAATCTTTCAGGTTTGGGAAGTGGTTTTACATTAACGGGCACGCAATCAACGACGATAACCGTTGGGAGTTTAGCCGCGGGTGCCACCACCATGGTGGGATGGCATATTACCTATCCTTGTGATACGTCCAAGAAAAACGCGCCGGGGCCTTCTATTTCCTCCGTTGTAACTGTGACTGCGGACAGTGGCGCACCTTCTACAAAAACACTCACTCTAAGTTCGCGCAAAGCCATTAGTGCTAATGCGGGTGGGAATATTACCAGCACCACATTGGGTGCAGGCGCGATTGTCGGGCAAACGATTACTGCGGATGTATTGTTCGATTTTGGTGGGAATAGTGTTGGTGATGAGTTCTTCACACAACCTGCTGGTAACACGGATTTCGATGCTGCTTGCTTGCAACTCATCGGTTCGGAGGTTACGTCAAGTAATGTAACGGCCGCACCAGTGGGTACGTCCAATACTCTATATTTTGTCTCTCCGACCTCTCAAAGCGGTAATGGGTATTTTATTGGTGTCAGATTTTATTATCGATATTTATGTGCCAACGCTATGTCCACGGCGCGGCCTTATGCGGTGCAAACATCCGGTAACACCAATATCAAATATACGGGTAATTATGATAGCGCAGGGGCTATCGTCTTTGATTTTCCGACATCTACTAACCCGTTTACGATTACTAAGTCTGCAACCCCAAACACCTTCTCGTCTGGGGCAGGGCCGTTTACGGCGACATATACCGTTACTCTGACGAACCCTTCCGCATTTGACGCTATTATTAATAGTTTCACAGACATATTGCCGCTGAATGTGTCCTTTCAAGGATTTGCAGCAGGTAGTGACGTTAATGCAGTAAACTCAGGTGAATACCCAAATGTTGGTGCAACGGGCACCATGACATTTTCGGGGTTAAGTGGTTCAAGCTATGTGATATCGGCGGGAGGTACATTGACCTTAAAATATGACACCCAAATCCCGAATACGGACGGGACATATTTAAACACAGCTTCTGCCAGCATTGGTTCAACCGTCCTTGGAACAGCGAATACATTAGTTTCAGTAGGCGGTAGTGCCGAACTGACTGGCAGTAAATCAGTTTCAGTGTATGACCCATCGAGTTTAGGACTATATGCAATTCCTGGAAACGATGTGGTTTACACATTTACCGTAACCAATACGGGTACAGGCGAAGTTGATGCAAGTACTATTGTGCTTGAGGACCCACTTCCGGCAAATCTCTCGTTTTATAACGGTGATTTTAACCCTGCTAATGTTGGTATGGGCCCCTTTAATGTAAGTGCAGGAACTAGCGGTGTTACATGCTGTGTCATTGGCACCGAAGTTGAATATTCATCATCATTATCGGCTCTGGCCAGCTATGGGTATACGCCCAGTGCAGGTTATGACCCAAATGTGAAATACTTACGCTTCAAGCCATCAAATGCGTTTCAAGGAAGCTCGACCATGACGGTCAGTTTTAGAGCAAAAATTAAATAGAGATCATATTTGAAAGATTGCGGCTCGTAATCCCAACTATGTTTACTAGGGTCAGTATTAAATCCGGCCTTTATAGCATCAGATTCATAGCATCATCAGCTTGTAGATATTTTTAACCGTTAGCCAACAACCCCCGCACACATCATTGCTTGGCCGGCCGTCTGTGCTTCTGGCTGGTTTAGAGTTTTTACGGTGAATTTTGGCGTTAGGGCCGGGTCGTGTTTTATGTGGATCATGACCGCTTGGGTGATGATGTCGCCGCGTCTGGCGGCGGTGCGTTTTGTGGACGTGTAGAGCGCGGTAGGAGCTTGGCTTATTGGTGTGACGCAGCCGTCCATTTGTCCGGGGTCTTGGGCTTGGCCACCGAAAGCTTTGCCGTTTATGGTGCCGCTTACGGTCAGGCGCATAGACATTTCGCCGACGGCACCTTCGGAGAGAATTGTAAACGGGGCGTTGGACGCGACCATGATTTCAGTCAGGCCGGGCGTTATGGGTGTGACCACATGGGCGGCGCGTGGGGCGGCGCTGAACATGACTTTGTCAACGATTTGTGCAGCTGCGGGTAGGCCGATACATAGGCCTACGACTTCAATTGCGAGCCATCCAAAAAATATTTTCTTTTTGATTCCCATATTTGCCTCTTGTGTCCGCTCTATCTGATTCTCTGTTTGGGACAGAGACATTTTTCAATTCTATCCACACCATTCAAGTTTGATGCCAAGAAGAGCTAGTCAGGACGGAAAAGACGCGATATATGCCAAGCGTGAGTAACAGTAGAAAAGCACATGAGTAGTGATAACAAAGCATTGGTTTTATTTTCTGGCGGGCAGGACTCGGCGACGGTGCTTGCGTGGGCGCTGTCTAAGTATGACCATGTGGAAACCGTGGGCTTTGATTATGAACAGCGCCATATGGTCGAGATGCAATGCCGTGGTGATGTGTTGGATAAAATTCGGACACAATTTCCGCAGTGGGCAGGCAGGCTAGGCAAAGACCGGGTTTTGGATTTGTCGGTGCTGGGCGAGATCAGCAACACATCCCTGACCCGCGATATTGAAATTGAGGAAACGGACGACGGCCCGCCCAATACATTTGTACCTGGACGCAATATAATATTTCTGAATTTTGCGGCCGCCCTTGGCTATAAGCGCGGTGTGCATAATTTGGTGGCCGGCATGTGCGAAGCGGATTTCTCGGGCTATCCGGATTGCCGCAAGGATACGCTGGACGCGACCATGGCGGCTTTGTCTTTGGGGATGGATACCGAATTTACCCTCCATACACCTTTGATGTTTTTGTCCAAGGCCGGCGCGTGGAAATTAGCCGAAGATTTAGGCGGCGCGGATTTGGTGGCGCTGATTAATCAGTATTCCCATACCTGTTATATGGGCGAGCGTGGGGCGCGCCATGACTGGGGTTATGGCTGCGGCACATGTCCGGCCTGTGTGCTGCGGGCAAAGGGTTGGGCGGCGTATAAATCGTGACCTATTCCGTCAAAGAAATTTTTCTGTCCATTCAAGGTGAGGGCTATCACACGGGACGGCCGAGCGTGTTCTTGCGTTTTGCCGGATGTAATCTCTGGTCGGGTCGCGAACAAGACCGCGCCAATGCCGTCTGTAAATTTTGTGATACGGAATTTATTGGCATGGACGGTTTGGGTGGTGGGCAGTTTAAAACTGCGGCGTCTTTGGCCGAAGAGGTTCGGTCATATTGGCCTGGCGGCGGAGATGCCCAACAAAGCGAAAAATGGGTGATATGCACGGGCGGGGAACCGCTATTGCAGTTGAATGCGGACCTCATAAACGCCCTACACGACGCCGGGTTTAAGATAGGCGTTGAAAGTAATGGCACGATCAAAGCACCGGATAATATTGACTGGTTGTGCGTCAGTCCGAAAGCCGATGCCAAGCTCGTGCAAACAAGTGGCGACGAATTAAAACTGGTTTATCCGCAGATTGAGAACGCGCCCGAAGATTTTACCCATCTGGACTTCAAGGTGTTTTCCTTGCAACCATTAGAAGACCAAAGCGGCGACCATACAAAAAGCGACCTGCACCAGCAAGCCGCTTTTAGGTATTGTATAGAACATCCGCAGTGGCGGCTAAGTCTACAAACCCATAAATATCTGGGTGTGCGCTAGCGGTTACCCAACCGGTTTTCGGTTTAAGGCTTTGGCGGTCTTGCGGGCAAAGCGGTCAATGGCGCGGTTGGCGTCTGACCATGTGCTACCATATTGTGCATCACGAATATCGGTCTCGTACCAGCCATAGCTGACATTTCCCAGCTCTCCAGATGCGTTCGACAATGTCCCCTCGAAATTCGCGCCGCCCGTGCCAAAGCTACGCATGGATAAGGACGTGCTTTTGGACATTTGGGCAAATGTAGGACGATTTGGTCTGGCGTCTGTGATGACAATGTTAAGAACGGTCGTCGCGTCGTCGCTAACGGTGATACCGTTTTTCTCTAGTCTCGACGTCATTCTTTTTTCCATACGCGCGGTCAGCTTGTCCAAATCCTTCTGACCGAAATATCCATTATTGGCGAAGCCGTTATTGATATCGCGGGAATTAAATTTGTCGCGAAGCTCCGTGGACAGATTGTTAGCACGGAAGGCCAAGTCTTCCCCCAAGGTGACATTAACGCGCACAGGCGTTTGGGCAGACGCCGACGGCATTTGCATAGTCGATGTGAAATGCTTGCTGGAGCGGGCCATTGCTGGACTGGTTATCGCGAGCGTGCTGGCACTGACGGCCAATGCGATGAGGGTGGATGTTGCGAATTTTTTCATGGTGCTCTCCATAATGTGTTTCAAAATACAGTGCCCTTGAGCCCGCCATAACATAATTGCGGAGCCAACACAATTCCCATGACCTTGGCGTGTGATTACAAAATGGTCAGGTATTTATCCGCGAAAGACATCAACCAATATGCCGACGACATTGGCCGCGCCTTGGGCTTGGCTGACATAACCGTCCACTTCGGTGCGTTGCAAGTCGCGGCTAACCGTGACCACTTTGCCGGATAAGTCGACGACTTGGGTGGTGACGGTGAGAACTTTGGCGCTGGTATCAAGCGCTGCATTGGTGACTTTAACCGGGACTTTAGCAACGTTGTAAACGCCTTTGCCCGTATAATACGCGCCCTTGCCAGCGAACATACCCGTTTTGTAAACCACGGTGCCCGCACCTTTGCCCGTATAATACACGCCCTTGGCGGAGTATTCCCCGGTTTTATATACGGCTTTAAACGGTAGGGCCGCGACCTTGCCCGTGGTTTTGGCTGTGACTTTTGCAACAGCACATCCGCCGAGCAAGCTGCTGGCGCAGATCGCCGCAATAAATAAGTTTTGAGCGCGCATTTCGTCTCCAAATAATAAGTTCAATAAGGTGGTAAACCCAACAGGCTTATAAATCTTTAACCATACGACAAATGCAAATGGTTTATGCAGTTGGAGCTGTGGCTGTGTTTCTCGCACTCAACCTCTTAATCACAAACAACCCGATTAGCATGAGGGCTATGCCTAGTCCTAACCCCCAGACGCTTCCGGTTATGCCTGCGAAGATGAAGGCGGCTATGCAGCATACGCCGTTGAATAGGGCGTATGGGATTTGGGTTTTTACGTGGTCTAGCTGGTGACAGCCTGCGCCTGTGGCCGAGAGGATTGTGGTGTCGGATATGGGGGAGCAGTGGTCTCCGAATAATCCGCCCGATAAAACCGCGCCGATACACACATACATAGGCGCATGAAATTCGTGGGCGAGGGGGATGACGAGGGGCATCAATATGGCATAGGTTCCCCAAGACGAGCCTGTGGAAAACGAAATGATCCCGCCGACGGCAAAGGCGACGACCGGGATAAGGTATGCGGGTAAATTCCCGGCTACCAAGGACGAGATATACTCTGGCGCACCCAAATTTTTACCGATAGCGCCCAGGGACCAAGCCAAAACCAAAATCGCGAGAATACTGACAATTTTGCTCATGCTCTCTAGGTAAAGCGAAAACCCCGAAGCCAATGTGCGCACCCCGTAATGGGCCATCAACAACATCAGCGCCATGGCTGCTAAAATATATCCGGTCGACAAACTGCCGCGAAATGCGTTGGACGGGACATTTTCCATGTGCATGGGAAAGCCCATGGGTATCAATAGACCGAACATCACGGTCAACATTATGGTCAGCGGTAGCCACACCATAATCGGTTTGGCTTTGTTAAGGGCTTCGCTGTTGACGCTTTCAGCGGACACCACATTTTCGTCTTCTGCGACAATGCCCCGCGCCGCATCGTCTTCGAATTTTTTCATAGGCCCGAAGTCCGCCTTGGCGATGATGATAATAGGTACCATGATGACTGCCATGATGGAATAAAACTGAAACGGTACGGCTTTGACATATGTAAGGAATGCGCTTTCATCAATACCAAGGTCTTTATACTCTGCGGCTATCAACCCTTGGGAATATAGACCCCAGCCAATAAACGGAATGAGCACGGCGACAGGCGAAGCCGTACTGTCGATAATCCAAGCCAGCTTGACGCGCGATATTTTCAGGCCATCTGTTATCGGGCGGAACAACGGCCCGACGATTAGCGGCGTGCCGGAATCGGTAAAGAACAACAAAGACCCACTGACCCACGCAGCTATTTGTGCGCCGATTTTGCCCTTGATATATTTGACCATCATGCCCGCAAACGCCGCTGCGCCGCCGGATTTTTCCATCAATCCCACCAGCCCGGCGATAAATATCATCAAAATAAGAATACCCATATGAGAGCTCTCCCCGGCTTGGGGCACCATATAATCATTGACCATAACCCGCAGACCCGTGAACGGGTTCGGGCCGTTTAGCAACAACACGCCAGAAAACACACCGAGGAACAAACCCAAAATCACATTGCGCGCCCACACGGCGACGACCAATGTGATGATCACTGGTACGAGCGATAGAATACTTGGTTCCATGAAATTCCCCTTTTTAAAATGGGTAACACGGGCGACACGACTTGTCTTGTAAAATTAGGTGGGACGAATAGTCTATGAGAAAACAAGGAATGGGTATGGCAAAATTTTTAGTATTAGGCGCAGGCTTGGTGACGGCACCTTTGGTGGAGTATTTATGCAGACGGCCTGAGAACATAGTTATGATTGCTAATAATATTTTAGCGGATGCGCGTGACATGGCAGACGGCTTTGCCAATGCTAGCGCTGAACTGTTTGACGTTACGAACGCGCAGGCATTAAAAAAACGTGCCGCAGATTTTGATGTAGTGCTGAGCATGGTGCCGCCGCCTTTTCACCCATTGGTGGCACGGGCTTGCATCGAAGCAAAAACTCATATGATTAGTGCAAGTTATCAAACACCGGAAATGTTGGAACTGGATGGGGACGCCAAGGCGGCGGGCATTTGTATCATGAACGAAATAGGTCTCGACCCCGGTATAGATCACCTTGCTGCTATGCAAATCATAGATGCCGCGCACGAAAACGGCGAGAAAATAGAAGCCTTTGTATCGTGGTGCGGCGGTATCCCGGCGCCGGATGATAATGACAATCCACTTGGGTATAAGTTTTCCTGGAACCCCAAGGGCGCCATATTGGTCTTGCTCAATCAGGCGGATTATTTGCGAGCAGGGCAGGGCATGACTGTCGCTGACGAAGATTTAATGAATTGGGCGCGTCCCGTGCATATTGGTGGGCTAGATTTAGAATGTTACCCGAACCGTAATTCACTGCTCTACAAAGATATTTACGGTATTCCCGAAATCGAGACCCTCATACGCGGTACGCTACGCTATCCGAGGTTTTGCCAGATTATGCAGTTGGCAAAAATATTGGGATTGTTCAATCTTGACCCAATCGCAGCACAGGGTTTAGATTGGATCGCACTGATGCGCCAGCTAAATCCGGACGGTGGGCTGGAAATTATACAAAGAGAAACGGAGCCGTCCACATGGGCGGCGCTGGATTGGCTTGGGGTGTTTTCCGGTGCGCCTATCCCAGACGGCAAAACGCCACTTGATAGATTTTGTGAATTACTACTGGAAAAACTGTCCTATCTGGGCCGGGAGAAGGACATGATTGTCCTTTTACATAAATTCATCATCATAAAACCGGATGGGACAAAATATTTCAAA
>Ga0209345_10006236_pt1 | contig 10870 bp, 8 predicted proteins | sample Cruoilmetagenom7_FD_187294 | JGI IMG/M metagenome (GOLD analysis project Ga0209345, IMG submission 187294) | Oil polluted marine microbial communities from Coal Oil Point, Santa Barbara, California, USA - Sample 7 (SPAdes) (version 2) | ecosystem: Environmental > Aquatic > Marine > Oil seeps ...
CCCGCCGGTCGGGCAGAACAGCATTCCGGCAAGCGGCGATGAAAGCGATTTGAGATAAGCCGCCCCGCCGGCCTGTTCGGCCGGGAAGAACTTGAGAACCTGGTAGCCCTCTTCCTTCAGCGCCATCACCTCGCTGGGGGTTGCTGCACCGGGCAACAATGGCACCGGTGACTTGCGGGCGACATCGAGCAGTTCAAGCGTCGTACCGGGCGAGACGATGAATTGCGACCCGGCCTCGACGGCCTGGTGATACTGCTTCGCATTGAGCACCGTACCTGCGCCCGGAACAGCGCCTTCGACCTCATCGGCCACAGCGCGAATGGCCTGCAGCGCAACCGGCGTTCTCATGGTGATTTCGATCGCCTTGAGGCCGCCCGCGACAAGGGCACGCGCCAGCGGCACCGCATGGGCGAGATCCTTTATGACAAGCACGGGCACCACAGGCTGCAATTTCAGAATGGAAATGAGGGCTTGGGTTTTGTCACCCATGGCGCTTGTCCTTTCGCGTCATCAACTGGAGCGCCCGGAATAGCCTTTCGGCCAAAGCTTGTCCATGCTGCAAGGTCATGTGGACGCCACAGACCGATTGCCTGAATTGCACGAACGCGCTATTCCCGCTGACATGAAGACACCTGCAAAAACACCTGTTCCGAACCAGCCGGTGGTTGTCGCCGCGCTCTACCATTTCGCACGCCTCGCCGACCATGAGGCGCTGCAGCCGCCCCTGGCCGATCTGTGCGTGCAACAGGGCGTCAGGGGTACGTTGCTGCTGGCCCGCGAAGGCGTCAACGGCACCATTGCCGGTTCCCGCTCCGCCATCGACGCTGTGCTCGCACATCTTCGGGCAATTCCAGGTCTCGAGGCGCTGGAGCACAAGGAAAGCAGTGCCCACAGGATGCCGTTCAGGCGCATGAAGGTGCGCTTGAAGAAGGAGATCGTCACGATGGGCGTTCCCGACATCGATCCATTGGAAGGCGTCGGCGCCTATGTCGACCCGGAAGACTGGAACAAGCTGATCTCGGATCCCGAAACCATCGTGATCGACACCCGCAATGATTATGAAGTCGGCATTGGCACCTTCAAGGGTGCGGTCAATCCCGAGACCAGCACATTCCGGGAGTTTCCGGACTGGGTGGAAAAGGCCGGAATTGAAGACAAGAGCAAGCCCATTGCCATGTTCTGCACCGGAGGCATCCGCTGCGAAAAGGCGACAGCCTTCATGCGCGCCAGGGGCTATGAAAACGTCTACCATCTCAAGGGCGGAATCCTGAAATACCTGGAGAATGTTCCGGAGGAAGAAAGCCTGTGGCAAGGCTCCTGTTTCGTGTTTGACGAACGCGTCGCGGTCACCCACGGCCTTCGCGAAAGCGATGAAATTCTCTGTCGCGCCTGCCGCAATCCGGTAACGCCCGAAGAACAGGCATCACCGCTTTATGAGGAAGGCGCTTCCTGTCCGCACTGCTATCACAGCCGCAGCGAGGAAGACCGCGAACGCTTCCGCATGCGTCACCGGCAGATGCTGGCTGACCGCGCAGCCGCCGGCACCGAAGACGCATGAGCACCAACCGGATCATCATCGTTGGCGCTGGCGTGGTCGGCATAGCCACCGCAGCACAGCTGGCAGAGGCCGGGCACAAGGTCACGGTAATCGACCGGTCCGGTCTGGCCCAGGAAACCAGCAAGGGCAATGCTGCGGCACTTGCATTCTCCGACATCATGCCGCTGGCCTCGCCCAAGATCCTGCGCAAGGCGCCGAAATGGCTGCTCGATCCGCTCGGCCCGCTGACGATCCGTCCATCCTACCTGCCACGGCTGGCACCCTGGTTGTGGCAGTTCTGGAAAGCCAGCCTGCCGGCTCGCTACCAGGCTTCCATCGCAACCCAGACAGCGTTGATGCGACTGGCTGAATCCGAGATGATGGCGCTGGTCGACCGGGCCGGCATTGCCGGGATGGTCCGCCATGACGGATCACTGGAGCTTTACGAAAGCGAAGCCGAGTTCGACGCCGCGGCCAGCGGATGGCGGCAGCGCGAACAGGTAGGCATCGCCTTCGAGCATGTCCGCGGCAGCCGCCTGACCGAGCTTCAGCCCGGCTTGTCATCGCGTTTTGTCGCCGGCACTTTCGTGCCCGGCTGGAAAACAGTCTCCGAACCGCAGGCCTTTGCCCAGGCGCTGTGGGCCCATGCCGAACGCAACGGTGCCATCTTCGAAAAGGCACAGGTTGCGGGGCTGGAGCGCTCCGAAAAAGGCCCCTCGGTCAGGCTTGCCGACGGCACCACGCGCCAGGCAGACCGTATCGTCATCTGCGCCGGGGCCTGGTCGACGCGCCTGATCAACCCGATCACGCGCCTCCGCATCCCGCTTGATACCGAGCGCGGTTACAACACCACGCTTCCCCGGGATGCATTCGATCTCAAGCGCCAGTTGATCTTCGGCAATCATGGCTTTGTCATCACACCATTGGAAACCGGCCTGCGGGTTGGCGGCGCGGTCGAACTCGGCGGGCTCGATTTGCCGCCCAACTACGCGCGCTCGAAATCCATGCTCGAAAAGGCTGCAACCTTTCTGCCCGGACTGAAAACCGGCGGCGGCACTGAATGGATGGGTTTCAGGCCGTCGATTCCGGACAGCCTGCCGGTGATCGGCACCCTCCCCGAAGATCCCTCCGTTTTGCTGGCTTTCGGCAACGGCCACCTTGGATTGACCCAGTCGGCAGCGATGGGACGTCTCGTCGCGGATCTCGTGGCCCACCGGACTCCGAGTATTGACATTTCGGCCTGCCGGCCCGACCGTTTCTGACCCCCTCTACCGATGAGTTAGCCATGGCGCGCAATCGTTTCTTCTGTATCGACGGCCACACCTGCGGCAATCCGGTGCGTGTCGTCACCGGCGGCGGTCCGCAGCTTGATGGCGCGACCATGCTCGAACGCCGCGCCCATTTCCTTGCCGAGTATGACTGGATCCGCACCGGGCTGATGTTCGAGCCACGCGGCCATGACATGATGTCGGGCACCATTCTCTATCCGCCAACGCGCGATGATTGCGACATTGCTTTCCTGTTCATCGAAACCTCGGGCTGCCTGCCGATGTGCGGACACGGCACCATCGGCACGGTTACCATGGCAATCGAGAACGGGCTGGTCAGCCCGCGTGAGCCGGGTGTTCTGGCCATCGACACCCCCGCCGGCCGCATCGTCGCCCGCTATCAGCAGGCCGGCCGCAAGGTCACCGAAGTCAGGCTGACAAATGTGCCGGCCTTCCTGCATTCAGCCGGCATCAGGACCCAGTGCGAGGGATTGGGCGAAATCACCGTCGATGTCGCCTATGGCGGTAATTTCTACGCCATTGTCGATACCCAAGAGAACTTTGCAGACATGGCGAACTTCTCAGCCGCCGATCTCGTCCGCATGAGCCCGGCCTTGCGGGAACGCCTCAACAGCGAACATGAATTCGTCCACCCGGAAAAACCCGACATCCGTGGCTTGAGCCACATCCTCTGGACCGGAGCCCCCACCAGACCCGAAGCCCATGCCCGGAACGCAGTTTTTTATGGCGACAAGGCCATCGACCGTTCGCCCTGCGGCACCGGCACGTCGGCGCGCATGGCGCAGTGGGCGGCGAAAGGCAAACTCAAGCCCGGAGATGATTTCGTCCATGAAAGCATCATCGGCTCGCTGTTTCACGGCCGCGTCGAGGCGGCAGCCGAAGTCGCGGGCAAACCGGCGATTATCCCGTCGATTGCCGGCTGGGCCGTCGAAACGGGTCTCAACACGATCACCATCGATGACGAGGAAGACCCTTTCGCCCACGGCTTCGTGGTGCGCTGATCAGGTTTTGCCCGCTTTGTGCGCGGCAATCAGCGACTGGTACCAGTAGCCCGATTGCTTGATCGTGCGTGTCTGGGTTTGATAATCGACATGCACGATGCCGAACCGCTGCGAATAGCCTTCGGCCCATTCGAAATTGTCCATCAGGCTCCAGGCGAAATAGCCCTTCAGCGGATAGTTTTCGGCAACAAGGTCGGCCGCGACCGAGAGGTGGGCTGCAATGTAATCCAGCCGCATCGTGTCGCTGACAGCGCCGTTTTCCGCTTCCGTGTTGTCCGCAGCACCGTTCTCGGTGATGTAGAACTCCGGCAGCGTGTAGCGGCCATACAGATCCTTGACGACATGGGACAGCCCTAGAGGCTCGATCTCCCAGCCGATGTCGGTCTTCTCCGGCTTGACCGCCGGTGCCGTGGCGACCTTGGGAAACTCCGATGAGGCGTCGTCGCGCACCCGCATCGGCGTGTAGTAGTTCAGACCCCAGAAATCGAGCGGTTGCTTGATCGTCTCGAGATCGCCGGCCTTGATGTGCCCCACCAGATCCGGACATCCTTCGAGTACGGAGTGCGGATAGGCCCCCTTGAACAGCGGTCCGAAGAACACCCCGTTGTGGAAGTCGTTCGCCCGTTCTGCTGCCTTGCGGTCCGCATCGCTGTCAGTCGCGGCCATCACGCTCATCGCATTGAGCACAATGCCGACCGGGAGTTCTGGACGTTCGGCCCGGATCGCCTGCACACCGAGGCCGTGCGCCAGATTGGTGACATGCAGCGCCGCCATCGCCGCTTGCATCGACCGCTCGCCCGGCGCGTGAACGCCCATCAGGTGGCCGAGATAGACCGAGCACCAGGGCTCGTTGAAGCTGACCACCGTATCGAGCCGGTCCCCGAGCCGCCTGGTGACGATTCCGGCGTAATTGGCAAAGGCATCCGCGGTTGCACGGTCCGTCCAGCCGCCACGCCCCATCAGTGCCAGCGGCAGGTCCCAGTGATAGAGCGTCGCGAACGCCTTGATGCCGCGCGCTTTCAGACCGTCCAGCAGGCGGTCGTAAAAATCGAATCCCTTTTCATTGATCGCGCCGGTGCCATCGGGAAGGATCCGCGGCCAGGCCATCGAAAACCGGTAGGCTTCCGCGCCCAGTCCGGCCATCAGATCGAGATCCGCCTCCAGCCTGTTGTAATGGTCACAGGCCTCGTCACCGGTGTCCCCGCCCTTGACCCTTCCGGGCATGTGCGAGAACGCGTCCCAGATCGACGGCTTGCGGCCATCTGCGGTCGCAGCTCCCTCGATCTGGTAGGACGCGGTCGCCACCCCGAAAAGGAAGCTGTCGGGAAAGCGGCGGGCCAGTTTCTGGGGCGAGGTGTCGGATGTCATATCGGTCCCGTCTCGATGTTGGCCTTCAGCAGGCAGGCTTCAGTTTGTCGAAAGCCGCTCGGTGAATGCCTTGATGATTTCGCTGAGTTCCACCGGCTTCTCGATGCAGGGCAGATGCGCACTGCCGGGGATTTCCTGGTACATCGCACCCGGTATCAGCCGCGCCATTTCGCCGACCAGCGAAGGCGGGGTCGAGCCGTCCTCGGATCCGACCACGCAGATGACCGGCAGCACCAGTTCGGAACTCGATTTGGTGAAATCGCTGTCGCGGATTGCCGCGCAGGTGCCCACGTAGCCTTCAACCGGTGTACGTTCGAGCATCATCCGGTAGCCGGTAAATTCGGCATTGTCGGCACTGCGATAGTCCTTGGTAAACCACCGCTCCAGGATCGCATCCGAAATCGCGGCGATCCCCTGTTCCCTGATCGCGGAAATGCGCGCATTCCACATATCCGGCGTCCCGATCTTGTGGCCGGTGTCACACAGGACAAGCGCCCGCACCAGGTCCGGCCTCTTGGCCGCAAGCCCCTGCGCGATCATGCCGCCAACCGAAAGCCCGCACAGGATGACGTTCTTGGCCTCGAAATGCTCGATCAGTGCAATCAGGTCATCGATATGATCATCCATGGTGATCTCGGCATCACCCGATTCCGACAGGCCATGGCCACGCTTGTCGTAGGCGATGATGCTGTAGTCTCCGACCATCCGCACGATCACGTCACGCCAGATGCGGTAATCCGTCCCCAGCGAATTGGCAAAGACGATCGTGGGCTTGTCCGGGGCCGCACCGATCACCTGGTGATGGATGACAACACCGTTCAGGCGGGCAAATTGCATGGCGAGGCTTCCTTCCGGGATGATCAATCAGACTGGATGCCTGATTTACGCGACACAACGCCGGTACGCAAACAAAACAGGGCGCAACAAAACGGCGACCCATCGCAATGAGCCGCCGCCTGGATCATTTATCTCTCACACATAGCGGTTGACGACATTTTCCAGATATTCCTGCCGCCCGGACTTGGGCTCGGGGTTGATGTCGGCCTTGCGCACCCATTCCTCAATCTCTGCCAGCGAGAAACCGCCGTCGAGCATTTTTTTGGCTTCCGGTTTCGACCAGCCCTTGTAACGCTCGTCGACAAAACTGGTCAGCACGCCGTCCTCGACCATTTTCGCTGCCGCCTTCAAGGCCCGGGCACAGGTATCCATGCCACCGATATGGGCATAGAGCAGGTCTTCCGGATCGAGCGACTGGCGGCGCAGCTTGGCGTCGAAATTGGTGCCACCGGTGGAGAACCCGCCGCCCTTCAGGATGGCGTAATAGGCCAGAGCCATTTCCGGCACATTGTTGGGGAACTGGTCGGTGTCCCAGCCCGACTGATAGTCGTTGCGGTTCATGTCGATCGATCCGAAGATACCCAGCGCCTGCGCCAGTTCCAGCTCGTGTTCGAAGGAATGGCCGGCAAGGATCGCGTGCCCCTGCTCGATATTGACCTTGACCTCGTTTTCGAGCCCATGCCGCTTCAGGAAGCCGTAGACGGTGGCAACGTCGTAATCGTACTGATGTTTGGTCGGCTCCTGCGGCTTCGGCTCGATCAGGATCGTGCCCTTGAAGCCGATCTTGTGCTTGTACTCGACCACCAGGTTGAGGAACCGGCCGAGCTGGTCGTCCTCGCGCTTCAGGTCGGTGTTGAGCAGGGTCTCGTAGCCTTCACGCCCGCCCCACAGCACGTAGTTTGCGCCGCCAAGCTTGTGCGTGGCGTCCATGCAGGTCTTCACCGTCGCTGCGGCAAAGGCGAACACGTCAGGATCAGGATTGGTCGCTGCCCCCGACATGTAACGGCGGTTGGAGAACAGGTTGGCCGTGCCCCACAACAGCTTGACGCCGGTCGCTTCCTGCTTGCCGGCAAAATAGTCGACGATCTCTTCAAGGTTCTTGGTATTCTCGGCGAAATTCGCGCCTTCCGGACGCACGTCGGCATCATGGAAACAGTAGAACGGGCTGCCGAGCGCGGAAAACATCTCGAAGGCAACATCAGCCTTCAGCTTGGCCAGCTCCATCGAGTCTGCGGGAAACCAGGGACGCTCGAAGGTGCGGCCACCAAACGGATCGCCACCCTCCCAGGCAAAGGAGTGCCAGTAGGCGACAGCAAACCGCAGATGGTCTTCCATCCGCTTGCCCATGAGCATCTCGTCGGCATTGTAATGGCGAAAGGCCAGCGGATTTGTGCTCTCCGGCCCCTCGTACCTGATCTTGGTAACGTCTCCGAAAAATCCTGTGCTCATGACGTGGCTCCTTTGATTGCGGGATAGAGAGCGCGATACTTCAGGTATGCCTCGTCGAAGGCAGCTGTGAGATCGCGATTGGGGTGAATGGTTCTTTCCGTGGCCGGCTGAGTGCACACCGAGAAGGGATCGGCGTTTTCCGCTGCGATCAGACCAAGCCGGGCGGCTCCGAAGGCTGCGCCGAAATCGCCGCCTTCGGGTATGTCGACGGGCAGGTTCAGCACGGTGGCGAGCGCTTGCAGCCAGTAATCCGATTTTGACCCGCCGCCGATGGCCGTGACCCGCGACAGCGATGTGCCGGCCTGCGCCAGCGCGCCCAGGCTGTCACGGAAGGCAAAGCAGACGCCTTCGAGAACCGCGCGGGTCAGGGCAGCGCGACCGGATTCATGTTCGAGACCGGTGAAACTGCCGCGGATGGCAGCATCATTGTGCGGCGTTCGCTCGCCGGAAAGATAGGGCAGGAACATCACCGAACCCGGCGCCAGCAACACCTCGCCAAGCTCCGATGTCAGCGTTGAGGGTTTCGTCGAGGTGATACCACCCAGCCAGTTGAGAGAATCCGTTGCCGACAGGATCACGCCCATCTGGTGCCAGGTTCCCGGCAGTGCATGACAAAAAGCATGCACCGCGCTGTCGGGATTGGGCAGATAGCGGTTGTTGGCGGCAAACAGCACGCCCGAGGTCCCGAGCGAGGCGAAGGCATGGTTGTCCCCCACGGTTCCCATGCCGCAGGCCGATGCGGCATTGTCACCCGCGCCACCCGCAACCGGAATGCCTGCGGGCAAGCCCAGGTCCTTGGCCACTTCAGTGCGCAACGCACCGGCACGCTCGGTGCCCTCGACCAGCGCAGGCATATGGCTGCGGTCAAGACCGGTAGCTGCCAGCAGACTGTCGTCCCAGGCGCGCTTGCCGACATCGAGCCAGGACGTTCCCGCCGAATCCGACATTTCCGAGATCGCCTCGCCGGTCAGCCAGAGCCTCAGGTAGTCCTTCGGCAACAGCACCTTGGTGACACGGGCAAAGGCTTCCGGCTCATTGGCCGCCATCCATTTCAGTTTCGGCGCGGTGAAGCCGGGGAACACGATGTTGCCGGTCAATTGCCGGAACTTCGGATCCGCATCGAGCTCTGCGGCCTCGAGGTGACTGCGCGTGTCGTTCCACAGGATGCAGGGCCGGATCACCTTGCCATCCCTGTCGATCGTCGTTGCGCCATGCATGTGACCGGACAGGCCGATGCCCCTGACACCGGCCAGTTCCGATGCATGGGTCTTGCCAAGTTCCGCCAGCGCCGCCCGCGTTGCCGTGATCCAGCTGCCGGGATTTTGTTCCGACCATCCGTGATGCGGCCGTTCCACGGTCAGGGGCGCACTGGCAGAGCCAAGAATGCGCTGATTGTCATCTATCAGCAGCGCCTTCAGCGATGACGTTCCGAGATCAAGTCCGAGATACATGGCGGCAGATCCTTTCAGGAATTTGCAGGAGTGGGTCAGGACAGGAGCTCACGGAAGATTGTCCTTGAGAAAGATGTCGATGCGAATGCGTTCCTGGGCGCTCAACGGCACAAGCCCGTCGGCCCGCGCTTTCAGCACCCGGATCGCGCTGCGCACCTCATGGCCGCAATCCTGGTTGATGACGGCATCGAAAAGACCATCGGTCAAAGCCTGCCGGGAATGCTCCGTCACTTCATGGGCGACGACTGCGAGCTTTCGCTGCTCTTGACCAGACAGCGCCTCGATCAGTCCGCGCGTTCCCGCCCCGAGACTGTAGATGGCAATGATGCCATTGTCGGCCTTCAACGCTGTGGTGACAGCCTCGCTGACCCTGTCCGCCTCATCATTGGTTTCCACCGGCCCGACAATTTCAAGACCCGGAAATTCCGCATTCAGCACTTCGGCAAAGCCTGACGCCCGGTCCATGTGGTCCGACAATTTCATCGATCCGGCCACGACCAGCACCTTTCCGGCGCGGCCTCCGCAGAACCGCCCGATCAGGCCGGCGGCTGTCCGCCCCGCTGCCAGATTGTCGATGCCGCAAAAATGAAACCGTTGCGAACCCGGCAGATCGGAGACCAGCGTCGCGACGTGGACGCCCTTGCCCACAAGCCGGTCCACCGCGGCCGCCACTTCCGGCGTATCGGTCGCAACAAGGGCAACCCCTGTCACTTCCGCCGGATCGAGGGAATCGAGAACCCGGACGATGGCTTTCGCATCGAATGGCGGAACAGTTTCGATCCGGATGGATGTACGCTCGACAGGCGAACGCTGCATGGCGGCGCGGATCTCCGCTTCAAGCCCGCGCATGAAGCTGTTTGGTCCTCCTGGCACAATGAACACCAGCGGATAGACCCGTCGTTTCGCCAGGTTGGCAGCCGACACGTCGCGCACGTAGCCGAGCCGATGGACCGCGGCCTCGACCTTGTCGACGGTCTTCTGCCGCACCCCTGGCCGGGCATTGAGCACCCGGTCGACGGTCGCCAGACTGACCCCGGCTTCAGCCGCAATGTCATGCACGGTTGGTCGCATCCTCGCCTCCTGTCCGGTCTTCTAGAGCAATTCTTGAGGTACGTAAATCAAAATTGCATGAAGCTCCGAAACCCTCCCGTTGCGCGTCAATCGTGCCGTTGCGGGCCAACCCGCAGCCCTCATACTTGACGCAACCGGCACAATATGGCCTAAGGCAGCGCCTGCCGGTCTCCGCCGCGCCTTGCCTGGCTGTAGCGTTACCGGACAGCGATCGCAGCCGGCAAAAGCCGCCGCGCGCACTAATCAACCGGACCTGAAAGCGGGCGAACACAAAATGGCCAACACTGCAACGCGGGTGCGCATCGCACCGTCTCCGACCGGCGAACCGCATGTCGGAACCGCCTATATCGCGCTGTTCAATTATCTGTTTGCAAAGAAAAACGGTGGCGAGTTCATCCTGCGCATCGAAGACACCGATGCCGCCCGCTCGACACCGGAGTTTGAACAGAAGGTTCTCGACGCACTGAAATGGTGCGGCCTGTCATGGTCTGAAGGCCCCGATATCGGCGGCCCTTACGGCCCCTATCGGCAGAGCGAGCGCAAGGACATCTACCGTCCCTACGTCGACAAGATCGTTGAAAACGGTCACGGCTTCCGCTGCTTCTGCACGCCCGAGCGGCTCGACGAGATGCGCGCCGCCCAGCGCGCGGCCGGCAAGCCGCCAAAATATGACGGCCGCTGCCTCAACCTCACAGCCGAGGAAGTCACCGAACGGATGAACGCCGGTGAACCGTCGGTGGTCCGGATGAAGATCCCGACCGAGGGTTCCTGCAAGTTTGTCGACGGCGTCTATGGCGAGGTCGAAATTCCCTGGGAAGCTGTCGACATGCAGGTCCTGCTCAAGGCCGACGGCATGCCGACCTATCA
>Ga0209345_10006237_pt1 | contig 10866 bp, 9 predicted proteins | sample Cruoilmetagenom7_FD_187294 | JGI IMG/M metagenome (GOLD analysis project Ga0209345, IMG submission 187294) | Oil polluted marine microbial communities from Coal Oil Point, Santa Barbara, California, USA - Sample 7 (SPAdes) (version 2) | ecosystem: Environmental > Aquatic > Marine > Oil seeps ...
GGTCACATCTTTGATCGGATCGGTCTGTGCTTTGATGAGCTTGAGTTCGTTGACGACCTCGTTCGCTTTGTCCTGGTTGTCCCAGAAGTCCATCGCGCCCATTTTTTCTTCGAGTTCGCTCAGTCGGTTTCGTTTGTTTTCATAGTCAAAGAGAGTCACGGATCGTTACAATCCGCGCCTCTAAGTCGTTAATCACATTCTGATGTGCTTCCAGGTGCATGCTCAAAGTCCTTTCTGAGAACTCATCCGTTGAGAGTCCATCCTTTTTGGGGACTCATCACCGTTTTGATTGCAACTGTAGCATCCGGAGTGGGGGTTTGTCCGTAGAATAGCCCGTGAACCTTGTCGCTACCCAACTCGCCCAGTCTGGCCCGAACCCGCGCCCAACCCGCGAGCATGCGATGAAAGAAGGCTTCTCCCTCCTCATCATGGTCTCCCTGCTCGGGGTGCTGGTCGTGACCATGCTCTCGATGTGGATGGTCTTGCGGAGCAGCAGGCGCAAACGCGCCCGTCCTGAACCCGTCCCGACCGATATCAGCGTGGACGCTTGGGCTGAGTCTGCTCGGCGCATGGACGAGACCCCCTCCGAGTTCGACGAAGACTTGTAAACTCCGCCTTAGGTATCAATCCTGCTTTGGAAGCGAATCGAGCCAGCCTTGCGCCCGCTGATGACCCAGATCTCTCGCCCGACGCCCCCACAAGATCGCGTCCTCCCGCTGCTTCGCACGCTCCAACCACACCGCGGCATCAAACGCGGCTTGGGGAGCGAGCTCGTCCTTGCTGTGCAGCATCGCAAAGTCCACCATCCGCGAAGCGGCGTCACCGGGACGACCGATCATGCCGTAGCTCTCGGCGAGCAGCCGCATCGTCTCAGGGTCTTCCATCGCTGATTGGGGCAACGCGGTCAGCAGCTCGATCGCTCGTTCCGGGTTCCCGTCGCGTTTCTGGATGCTCGCTTCGATGATCGTCCACGCGGGGACATGGGGTTCGAGCTTCCGCGCCTTCTCGATCTGCTGCTGCGCGATGGTCAGTTTGTTCTGCCTGAGCGCGATCTTGGACCAAGTGCCGTAGATCATTGCTCGATCCGGCGCGAGCCGAGCGGCAATCGCGAGCGATGCTTTGGCCTTGTCCAGCTTGTTGAGTTTGAACTGGATGTTGGCAAGGTACAGCGGGTAGTCCGCGTTGTTTGGGGACGCTTCCATCGCCGCACGATAATGGGATTCTGCGAGTTCAGGCTCGCCGATGGTGTTGGCGAGCGTCCCCGCTTTGAACTGGGCGGCTGCGTCGACCCCCTGCGTTCGATCAATCGCTGCGACGATCTGCTCGTATGCGTTTGGGAAGTCCTGCATCATCATGTACAGTTCGACCATCGCGAAGCGAAGGTCCGCATCCGCTGGGTACTGCGCGATCGCGCCCTTGAGGATGGTGACCGCGGGACCGAACTCCTCGGACGACACATAGACCTGCACCGATTCGAGCACCTGCTCGATGGTCTGGGTGGGCGCGGATTGTCCCGCGGCCGCATGGTTGGCCGAGCTGCTTTGAGCGTCCGATTTTGGAGCATTTGGATCATCCGGATCGACCAGCAAGGTTTTGGCCGCAAAGAAGATCAGCACCAACGAGAGCATCGCCGCGGCGACCAGTACCAGCATCCCCGGTTCCACGGCTCCGATTCGGGACGCTGAGATCGTCGGGAATTTGGTGCGAGAGTTTGGTGTGGATTGGGGGGCGGTCATCACACTCATTATCGTCGCCGCGTACACTGTTGGCACAGACATTCCCCGACGAACTTGCCCCAGCTTGCCTGAATATGCCGAAAATGGACGAGATATGACCACCCCACCACCGACAACCCTCGAACCGATGTCCAAAGCCTACGACCCCGCGGCGACAGAACCCGCGATGTGGTCCAAATGGATGGACTCGGGAGCGTTCCATGCGGACCCAGGCCGTGTTCTCAACGACGGTGCTCAGCCTTACACCATCCTGATCCCACCACCCAATGTCACCGCTGCGTTGCACCTTGGTCATGCGCTCAACAACTCGATTCAGGACATCCTGATCCGTGCGCATCGGATGAAAGGGTTTGAGACGCTCTGGATGCCGGGGACGGACCACGCGGGGATCGCGACGCAGACGATGGTTGATCGCAAGCTCAAGGAAGCGGGCAAGCCTGGGATTGCGGATTACAAAAAGAAGGAACTCTCCGGAGAGAATGGCCGCGAGGAGTTCCTCAAACTCGTCTACGACTTCAAAGACGAATACGAAGCACGCATCACCGACCAGCTCCAGAAGATGGGATGCTCGTGCGACTGGGAGCGCCAACGCTTTACGATGGACGACATCTGCGCACGCGCTGTCCGCGAAGCGTTCTTCCAACTCTTCCGCGACGGGCTCATCTACCGAGGCAAACGGCTCGTCAACTGGGACCCCGTCACGCAGACCGCGCTGGCGGACGACGAGGTCGAGATGGAAGATGTCGAAGGGTTCTTCTGGTACATGCGCTACCCCGTTGTCGATGACGCGGGCAATGAAACTGGCGAGCATGTCACCGTCGCGACGACGCGTCCGGAGACTTATCTTGGTGATACGGGCGTTGCGGTCAATCCGAAAGACCCGAAGCATGCGAAGTTTATTGGCAAGCGTGTGAAGCTGCCGTTTGTTGGCCGCATCATCCCGATCATCGGGGATGATTATGTGGTCATGGCGGACCCGGAAAGCTCGGACTCGAAGGCGAAGTTCGCGTCGGGGTTCTTGAAAGTCACGCCGGCGCATGATCCCAACGACTACATGATCGGTCAACGGCACGATCTGGAGATGATCAACATCATGGCGCCCGACGCGTCGATCTCCGATCAGCATGGCTGGGACCGCGCCGAGAACAACGAGGGCGGGGAGCAGTTTGTGGGCATGTCCCGCGAGGATGCACGCACCGCGATCGAGCAGGCGTTCCGCGATGCGAACCTGCTGGAAGCGAAGAAGCCGCATAATCACGCGGTTGGTCATTCGTATCGGAGTCACGCGGCGATTGAGCCGTATTTGAGCGATCAGTGGTACTGCAAGGTGACGGATGACAAGCTGCGGGGCAACGCACAACGCGCGATCAAACCGGAACAACGCACCGAAGCTTCCCTCGATGCATGGCCCGAATCCAAACCCGGCGCGGAACCCACCGACGGCTCGATGAACTTCTACCCCGCCCGCTACGCCAAAACCTACGAAACCTGGCACGACAACCTCCGCGACTGGTGCATCAGCCGCCAACTCTGGTGGGGACACCGGATTCCGGTGTGGAGTGCAACAGTCACCATTTCAGCAGGTGAACCGTTTGATGCAGGCATAGTCGGTGCTTCCGGATTAAGCGAAATTCTTCGAGGCGAGACTACCAACTTCGTAGCATTTACTCAGGATGAGTTTGGTCAAACAATAGATTTTGATGAGTTAACTAAATCAAGTTCAACGACAGATAGGGTCTTCACATTTTTTGTATGTTCTAGCAGTTCATCTGGTAAAAATGTGCAGGCATTAGAGTCCTTCGGATTCACCCAAGACCCTGATGTCCTCGACACTTGGTTCTCTTCCGCGCTCTGGCCATTGTCGACGATGGGCTGGCCGGACGCATCGGCGGCGAAGGATTCATCGGGGATCGCTGATTTTGAGTCTATGCTTGGCGCGTTCAATCCGACTTCTGTGCTGACAACGGCACGCGAGATCATCACGCTGTGGGTTTCGCGGATGACGATGTTTAATCGCTACTTCCTTGGTGATGACCAAGCGGGCAAGGCACCGTTCAAGGATGTGTTCATCCACGCGATGATCCAGGACGGCGAGGGACGCAAGATGTCCAAGTCTTTGGGCAACGGCGTCGACCCGCTCGATATCATCCACTCACACGGCGCGGATGCGATGCGGTTCACGCTCTGCCAGATGACGACGCAGACGCAGGATGTGCGGATGCCTGTCGAGATGGACAAAGCGACCGGGAAGAACACTTCTCCGAAGTTCGACATCGGACGCAACCTGTGCAACAAGCTCTGGAACGCGGCGAAGTTTGCGATGATGATGCTGGAGAAGAACCCGGTTCAAGCTGGGATGCCGATCGATCCGCAGGAACTTTCGCTGGTTGATCGGTGGATGCTCTCGCGCGTTGTGCACGCGACCGGTGCGGTCAATACCGCGCTGCGGAACTACATGTTCAAGGACTACGCGGATGCGATCTACGACCTGCTCTGGCGCGACTTCTGTGACTGGTATCTCGAATCGATCAAACCAACCGTTGGGACTGATCCGAATCAGGCGGCGGTGCTTCGGCATGTGCTTGATTCGATTCTGCGATTGATGCATCCGGTGACGCCGTTTATTACTGAGGCGATCCACGAACGCTTGTCCGCGATCCCGATGCGGGAGATCGAGGGATTCGGTTTCGATGAGACCAAATCATCGGAGACCTTGTGTCAATCGGGTTGGCCTGAACCTGATCAGTCCCTGCGTGACGAGGTCGCGGAGGAAGCGTACGGCCGATTGGTCGCGCTCACGACCGCGATCCGTGAGGTTCGAGCGTCAAACAAGGTGCCCCCGAAGCGGAAGGTTGTCTTCCATGTTTCTGGTGAACTTGCGAACGATGTCGCTCGGTGGTCGCCGATGATCGAGACATTGTGCAACCTCAAGGAGGTCAGCAACGATACAGCGCCTGAATCGAGTGCCGCGTTTGTGTTTGAGGGGGCTGAGTACCGCGTGAGTGATCTCGCGGATGCCGTGGATGCGTCTGTTGAGAAGGAACGCTTGACCAAGGAGCTCGAAGACCTCAACAAGTCCATCGCTGGACTCGAAGGTCGTCTGTCCAATCCGGGATACACGGACAAAGCTCCGGAGCATCTGGTGAACCAGACGCGCGCGGAGCTTGAGCAGAAGAAGCAGGATCGAGATTCGATGCAAACAATGCTGGACAAACTCGGATGATCCGCGCGATTGCGCTGGTTGTGATCGCTGGATCGACGGCACTCTCAGCAGGGTGCTCGTCGAGCGGTTCGTCATCACAAGGCAGCACTACGCTCGCTGCGCCGGTGCAGCGGTATGTGGCGCAGCGCGAGCCTTGGACATATCAGGGGAATGATGGATGGACCTACTACACTCCCAGCAGCACCATCCGCACGACCATCACCGATCGACAAATGTTGATCCGCATCCCGTCGTTCGTCGAGCTTTCGCAGATCCATGCACGCACCGCGCTGACCGTGCTTCCGGAAACGAGTGAGCCGGTCGATACATACTTCCTGGGATCGCGCAAGCAATGGGAAACGATGACCAAGAAGGTTCTTAAGGATCGAGCACCGGTGTACCTCGCGATCGAGCGAGGCGGGTTCAGCGTCGGAACGACAGGCGTGTACTACGATCTGGGTCCGCGCGACTCCTTCGCGATCGCGGCGCACGAGGGGTGGCACCAGTACGCGCATTCTGTCATGATCGATCGGCTCCCGGTGTGGCTCGACGAGGGCATCGCGTGTTATCTCGAAGGGTTCCGCTGGGACGAGATCGAGCCTGATACACCGAAGTTCCTGCCTTGGGCGAATCTTGAGCGGTACGACCAGCTCCGCAAGGCGCACGCGAATGGTTCGCTGATGTCGCTGCACACGCTGGTGAGCAATCGGCCTCAGGATTTGATGTCGACCGATCAGGGTGGTGGACGCGTGCTGACTTATTACGCGCAGCACTGGGCGCTGATCCACTTCTTCCGCGAGTTTGAGGGCGGTCGGTACTCGACTGGGTTGGCGCGGACACTTCAACTCGCGGTACGTGGTGAGCTTCTGAGCAATCTCAGTGAAACCGATGCACGCACGCTCAGGTCGCGTCGATCAGGTCCCGGCGTGCTCTCGATCATCGCGCCTGGAGTACCGCTCAGAGAACTTGATGCACAGTACCAATCGTTCATCAACCGCATTGTCCGTCCGGGTGGACGCAACGCGGCACTCAGCGGACAGTCGCCGATTTAAAGTGTTTTCAATCTTCGTCGACCGGTAAATCTGGCTCGATCCCAAGATACGGCAGCACACGCTCAACAATCTTGCGGACCACAGGTCCCGCGACGCGCGATCCATAGTGCGTCCGATTGCGGACACGCTCAGGACCTGGATCATCGATCACGACGATCACCACGATCTCGGGCAAGCTCGCGGGCGCGGCGACGATGAAGCTCGTGTTGTACTGGTTGGCGAAGTACCCCGACGCGTTGTTGGGACGACGCATCCCCGCTGGGGGGATGCAGGGGATGTTGGATGTCCCGGACTTGCCGAACATGGAATACTTCGGAGCGGGCGCGCCGTCGTAGCGTTGGTTCTTGTCGTCCATGTTCTGCGCGACGATGGTCATCGGCCCACGCACACGCATCGCGGCATCCGCATCAAACACACGCTCGATGATGATCTCGTCTTTGGTCAGACCGGGACGGTCGTCGAGTCCCGCAGCGGTGAGCCGGAGCTGCGGGAGTGTCCCCGCCATGATCCCGTCGCGCGCGAAGACCGAGAACGCACGCGCCATCTGCACCGGCGTGACGGAGACTTCGTATCCCATCCCTACCGATGTCTGCGTCCAGTGTGTCCAGTCGCGTTCGCTGGTGACGATGCCGGACTGTTCACCCATGATCCCCAATCCGGACTTGCTCCCGAATCCAAGCGAGCGGATGGTGTTGCGGAGTTCTTTGTGTTCGAGTCGTTCGGTCGCGATTGCCATCCCGATGTTTGAGGAGTATTCGAGCACGCCGTCCCATGTGAGCGATTCTTTGGGGGTGACATCGGTGAGTACGCGTCGGCCGTAGGGGTTGTAGCGATTGTTTTTGATCTGGATGACTTCATCATCAGGAAGCAACCCCTTGGTTTTGGCAAGCGACCATGCGAAGGGTTTGAAAGTCGAGCCCGGCTCATAGAGATCACGCACGGTTCGGTTGCGAGCTTGAGCGTTCCCTCCTTCGCCTCGTTTGTCATCGGGTTCGAGCACGCGCCATCGTGGTCGCTCGTTTTTCTCTGGGAGCGTCGCTGCGGGGACATCTCCATTGGGATCGTACCACGGGAACTCAGCGAGCCCTTCGATTTCGCGGAGGACATCCGCCATCGCGAGGACTTCCCCTGTGTTTGGATTGACGACCACCGCTCGTGCGCCGGCAGAGTTTGCGATCTCCGCGCCTGCGTTGAGTTCTTCGAGGACGATGCGCTGGATTTCCAGATCGATCGAGAGGCGAACATCGGCGCCGCGTTGTTCTTCGGTCCATGCGCCGCGCTGCACCCAGAGCGGACCGCCTCGAGCATCGCGGACATAGGTGAGCGATCCATCGACGCCTTCAAGTTGTGGTTCATACAGGTTTTCGGCGCCCAGGATCCCTGTGCGTTCGGTTGCGCTGTCTTTCGCGTAACCCAGCTTCCCAACGATGGAGCCGACCAGATCACCAGCGCTCGCTTGTCGGACCTGCTGGTCTTCGAGGAACACTCCCGCGAGTTTGGAGTCTTCTTTGAACGCACGGACCTTGTCGGCGGTCTGGATATCAATCAACCCGCTGATCGGGAGGTATCGGCTCAGCTGGGGTTGCTTTCTTGGATTCCCTTCATCGTCGAGCAGAGGTTCGAGTCCGTCCGCTTCGCGTTGTTTCATCTCTGCGATGACCGATGCCCGCCGTTTGTTTTCGAGGACAGCGCCGATCATCTGTTGTCCGAGCTGACCGGGATCCATGGAGAGCGCAGCTGCGAGCCCCACCACTGCTTGATCAAGATTCGAAGTGATCGTGGTCGGATCAACGATCACTCGTCGAGCGATGCGAGAGGTTGCGAGCACTCGACCGCGACGGTCGAGCAGATCGCCACGAGTAGCCCCGAGCGTGTGTGTCGTCGCGCGTGGTTGAATGTGTGCAGAAAGCGGTTCGCTCGGCGCGATCTGAAGCTGCGCCACGCGAGCGAGCACCAACACCAACCCAAGAATCACCGCGACACGGATCGTAAGAATGATGCGGCTGAACCTTACTTCTTGTGCAGGTGTGAATCCGCTGGTTGTGATCGTGCTCATGCGTCAGTTCTCCGGATCAATCACGATGACGCGTGTGCCGTCGTCGAGTGTCCAGAAGTTTGGGTGTTCTGGTTCTTGCTCGCGATCGACCGATTCATCTTCCGTAGCAATCGCAGGCTCTGGATCGCGCGGATCGAGCAGCTCGATCCGTCGATGGGTCTGGTTGACCATGGATTGATCAAGCTGCTCACCAAGCATCGCGCGGATCTGGTCTGGGGTAATCCGCTCTGCGATTTGTGCGCGGAGTTCCATCGACCGCTGCGTCAGCTCTCTGCTGCGGAGTCTTGACTGGGTCATCTCGTTGGAGGTTTCGAGCCGAGCTTGACGCACGGAGAGCACGCCTACCCCGGTTGAACCGAGCGCCAGAATCAGCACGATCAACTTCACAAACATCATCGGCTCCGGCGGATCAACTTACTTTGCAGGGACTTTGAGCTTCATGCCCACACGGATATCGTTCGCGTCTTTGAGACCATTGAGCTTCACAAACTCATCTACTCGACGGGAAGTGCCGAGGAGTTTCATCGAGATTTCACCCAAGGTATCTCCAGACGCGATGGTGTAGGTTGTGGTCGTAGCTTCTGGTTTCTTCGGAACGATGGTCGAACGAGTTGGAGCTTGCTTGGGAGCAGATACGCGTGCGTTGCTCGGGAGTTTGAGCGTCATCCCGGGATTGATGACTCCGCTGCTTCCGACCTTGTCGGCGTTGAGCTGCTGGATCTCGGTCCAGCGGTTCCCATCACCGAGCGCATCGGCGGCGATGCGGTACAGCGAATCGCCCTCCTGCACGGTGTAGGTCTTGTGGTTGACCGCGCCGAGCGGGCGGGTTGCCGGTTGGGTTTCAATCTGGGAGTTTGTGATCTGGACTGGATTGGCAAGCGCGGGCGCGTTGAAGTTGTTGGACAGTTCATCCAGAAGCGATCCGGTATGACCTGAACCATTGGCGATCACGACAGGCTCGGGGTCCTGTGGAACGATGCTTGCAAACCGGTTCTCTTCGGGCATGACGCGATCGATTGCCTTCTCGATGCGGTTGCGTTCTGCGCCCGGGAGCTGCACAAGCGGCTGACGATTCAGCGCGTCCAGCTGGGCCGGGTCCATGGAGTTCGCTTGAGAGAAGTGGTCACTGACAAGCACCCCGACCACAAGGATCAGGACGAAGCTCAGAATGAGTGCGAGTTTGCTTTCTCTGGTCACGGCCGATTCCTTGGCGCTGCGCATGCAATGGTGCCTGCTTAAAAAAGTGACTTGTGAAACAGAACGCATTCCTTCGCGCTCCGAACTGGATCACCCGATCGTTGAATCGAGCACCCGACACACACGCATTTTCGCGGAGCGTGATCTCGGATTCATCCCGATCTCTTGCTCGCGTGCCCCGACGGGCTTGCGTGTGATCAGCTCGACGAGCCCCTCGTCACCCAGACGGGCGAACGATTGCTTGACCGGACGATCCTCGAGCGAGTGGAACGCGATGATCGCGATCCGTGCGCCGGGACTCAGCCAACCCGTGTCTCCCGATTGGACTTTCTTCGCTCCGAAACCAATCGAGCGGAGAAGGAGTCCGAGTGAACCCAGCTCATCGTTGACCGCGATCCGAAGCGCCTGGAAGGTGCGTGTCGCGGGGTGGATGGGGCTGCGGGGTCCTTTGGGGTACGGGACGGCCGAACGGATGAGATCGGCAAGCTGATCAGTCGTTTCTATCGGCGCAAGTGCCCGTGCTTCAACAATCTTTCGTGCGATGCGTCTGCCGTGCTTTTCTTCCCCGAACTGCTTGATCAGATCCCCGATTTCCTTCTCTGGGAGCGTGTTGACCAACTCCTTCGCATCGATTGGGGAGGACTGGTCCAGTCGCATGTCCAGCGGACCAGAAAGACGGAAACTTAGCCCACGCTCCGGATCGTCAACCTGCGTGCTCGCGAATCCCAGATCAGCGAGCACCATGTCCGCTTGGATCCCGCGTTTGACCAGTTCTTGGGGGAGCTGGGCGAAGTTCCCCTGGATCGCGACGACATTCGCGGATTTTGGGTCCTCGGGAGACATCGCATTTCGAGTGGATTCCTCTGCTCGCGCCAGATTCCCGGCGTCCATGTCGTTGAGGACGATGGTCCCGGTCGGACCGATCGCGGGAGCGATCAGGCACGCATGACCACCCAATCCTGCGGTACAGTCCACAAACACTTGTCCCGACTGAGGTTGCAGATACTCGACAACCTCGTCAGCGAGGACCGGGATGTGTGAATATTGCTTGGACATAGGTCAACACTATCCCCTATTGTCCCTCCATGCCGAGCGATCCCAACACGATCATCCTGACGACCGCGCCATCGTCCTCGCACGCGGCTCAGATCATCTACGGACTCGACCTCCGAGGCATCGGCGCACAGATCATCGAAAACCCGCTCAAATCGAGTGATCGGTACGCGATCATCCTCACCAAGGGGGACGAAGCACTCGCGCGATCCGCAATCACCGTCATCTGGGACGCGATGCTCGACGCGACGCCTCGCGCGGCAGACATCGAAGGCAACTGCTATTTCTGCGGGTACAACATCGCGGGACTGATGCCTCCGGTGATCTGTCCGGAGTGCGGGCATCCGCTCGACACCATCGCGGCACGCAGGGCGGCTTCCGAAGGTCGGATCGATTAGTCGGATCAGTTAATCGTTCCAGCCCCAGAACCGCAACCAGTTCTGGTGGGTGAATCCTGCGATATCCGTATCGCTCCATCCATGATTACGGAGTGCTTCACCGATGTGTGACAGATCACTCGGCGTGTTGATGCCTTCGGGGAGTTCATCGGCGCCGAATCCGCCGTCCATG
>Ga0209345_10006238_pt1 | contig 10865 bp, 8 predicted proteins | sample Cruoilmetagenom7_FD_187294 | JGI IMG/M metagenome (GOLD analysis project Ga0209345, IMG submission 187294) | Oil polluted marine microbial communities from Coal Oil Point, Santa Barbara, California, USA - Sample 7 (SPAdes) (version 2) | ecosystem: Environmental > Aquatic > Marine > Oil seeps ...
TGATTTCTTTTCGTTTCAAATATCACATCATTAATAACAAAAAGAAATCATCTTTTATTAAAGTACTAATGACATTTGTAGAGAATATTGAGATTGAAAAGTCAGGTAAAAGAAGATGTTCTTTGTCAAGAAAAAAACTTATTTTATTACTTAAACAGTATAAATATAATACTAGCAAGGTTGCCAATCGATTAGGGTGTAGTAGAGATAAAGTTGTATGGTGGTGTAAGAGATATTTAATTCATCTAGATCGATGTTATTATAGATATGATCACAAGACATTTCTTATACCTACTTATAAAGCCGCCTATTATGCTGGTTTATTATCTGCTGATGGATGCGTAAAACGAAGCGGTAAATCTCAAACATGTTATATGTTAGAATTGTCGTCTGACGATCTTAGTCTAGTAACTGGATTCAGACGTTTCTTAAATTCGAATAAGAGATTATATCGCAGTAAAAGGAGGTCGAATGATAAGATTCATAAGGTTGTCTCAGTTCATTCGTCTTATATTATAGAGAATCTCAAATACTGGAATCTGGAACCACGTAAGAGTAGGAGAAATAAAATTCCTGATATTATTAGAGATAATCCAGCATTAATTAAGGCGTGGGTCGTTGGATTAATTGATGGTGATGGATCAATTGTAGAATATACTAATAGGAGAGGTTTTATTATTTGTATATTAGCTTCAAAGGAAATTGTTGAATATTTATCTGTCTTTTTTTCTAATATTAAATCTTGTATTTCCCAAGAAAAAAATATAGATAATTTATATAATCTGCGTTTTCATGGTAAATATGCTCGTTCTCTATATAATGATATTTATCAAGGATATGGATTAAAGAGAAAATGGCAGAAAGCTAGGAAGTATATTGAAAACTAAACAACTAACCACCTTATCCGCTAGTCGGATTAAGACATTTGATATGTGTCTCTTCAAGTATTTTATGAATTATGTGGCAGATCCACAGGTTGACCTTGGTACTAATTGGGGCGCATGTCATGGTACCGCCATCCATAATGTTCTTGAGATGTACGCTAATGGTGATCGAAATTGGCGCAAGAACTTGCTTGCAGAATATCTCAGAATCGATGACCGGTATAAAAAACGTCTATTACAACAAGCTAAGCCCGTAGACTACAATAAACCGCGTCCACTACATAAGTGTCTTACAGCGGCGGGTTGTGAACATTACAAAAATAAAGCGTGTTGTATCGAGGGTAAGCCCGTAAAAGATCTTACTGGATGCGGACGATTACTCTGGGGAGCATCTGTTAGACTATTAGAACGTTTTTTTAAGGGCTATGGTGAAATATATGACAAAGAAGTGATGGGTGTAGAGCTGGATTTTCGTATTGAATTTGAGCCTGGCAAGCATATGCGCGGGTATATGGATTTTACCTACAAAGACGACGATACTATCCATATGATTGATTATAAGTCTGGCAGGAAATGGGAGCCATCACAGAATGAAACAGCTATCAAGGCGGACATCCAGGCGGAGATGTATGCCCTAGCTTTGAGACACTTATTTCCAGAATTTTCATCTATTCTGACATTTCATTTCTTTATGAATCGTCCAATCACGATTTGGTATACGGACGAAGAGCTTGATAGGATTCAGCATAAAATAAGTTGTAAGTGGGATGAGATTTATCGGTTTCATACTAAGTATGCCGCCCTTGCACAGCGTATTCGCGACGGACAGGCGGACTTACCACAAATCTGTCGGTACTTATGTAAAGAGGAGGTTTGTAATGAGCAATGGGCGCGGTTTAAAAAAACAATCGAATAAACTCTACGTGGGGATTGTTGGTTGTCGTGATTTTGAAAATAAGAATGCTTTCTTAAAAGGGGTTGAGCGGTTTCTCCCTATTCCCGAGTTTGACGGCGATACTAATGATGGGGTTGTTATCATTAGCGATGGGGCTAGGGGCGCGGATACTCTCGCTGAGCAATTCGCTGCTAAATTTTATGTGGACGAGCCGTGGGTCTTCAAGCCGGAACAGGATATTATCGACGAAAAGGGATTCGCCGCTGCGGCACATGCTCGCAATCAGGAAATTGTAGATGCTTCGGATTTCATTATTGCTTTTTGGGACGGGGTATCTACCGGGACCAAGGACACAATTAATAAAACACAGAGGGCTAAGAAGCCAGTTGTTATCGTATGGATTTAGGGAGAAATGAATAATTTAGTATGTGACTATCGACTTGGTCAAAGCCTGTGGTCATTGGCAAAGATGTATAATACTACTGCCAATACCATTAAACGGCGTCTTAGTAAATTAGGAGTGCAGACGCGTAATCGTAAAGAACAATGTATTCTCGATGGTAAAAAACGTCGTGCCAAAGTAAATAGTCAATATTTTCACGTGATGGATGCGCCAGAAAAATGGTACATTCTTGGATTATTATTTGCGGATGGCAGCAATACCACACGGGGTCACATAGCTTTATGTCTTAAAGATGTTGATATTTTAGAAGATGTTGCAAAAAGAATTAGTTATAGTGGCAGAGTAAAGCAATATCAAAGAAATTTCTTTTCATTACAGTGGTGTGACAGCATTATGTCGTCGAGACTATTTGATTTAGGTTGTATACCAAATAAAAGCGCATATTTGATTTTCCCTAATATATCAGAGCAGTATGTATCACATTTCATGCGTGGATATTTTGATGGAGACGGATGTATCTCCTCGTCGGGACCAAGGTGGCGTTTTTCTTTAACAAGCAGTTCTTTCTATTTCCTAGAAAGATGTGGTCAATACATAGAAGATATACTTGATGTTAATACGGGTATTTATTGTAAAGGTGATAGTGCTTATTCGCTTGAAGTATGCGGTAATCAACAAATACAAGACGTGATGGATTGGTTATACCGGGGTGTGACCATATGTCTCAGGCGCAAGTATGAAAGATATTTTCAGTTACGAGAGGAAAGACAATATGTCTCCATGTTATAACTATAAATGTACTGGCTGCGGACATGCAGACGAGATCTTTATGAAATACCGTGATTATAAACTCGTTGTTCAATGCCCGTCATGTAATCAGGAGTCGTATACACGAGTATGGGCTGGTAGTGATAATGTGCCCGGAATTAAAACTGTGAAACGTCTCGAAGAAGTCTGGAAAGAAAAAGGCTTACTTGATCCGGAAGATCCGGCATTTCAGAAGGTGCATCGGCAGCGGGTGCGCGCAATGAGAGAGGACGCTATCAAGGCTCGTGATGAGAAGTTGAACAAAGCCGATATGAAGAAGGGGCGTACTAGAGACTTTAAGCCAACAAGGCGACGCGCAGATCACGTAAGTAAACAAGATTTAGATAAGCTGCCCGACGTTGCGAAGGATCGGGTCAATATGGACGAGATTGCGAAGGGGGACTAACGTTGCACTATGGAGAACCTCCTTACTTAGAATGTAGTTCGCGAGGAGACAAGAGGTTTTCAGCGTTTTATGCTCGTATTAATGGTCTATCTATCGAAGAACAATACCAGGCAGCAAAAGAGTTCGAAGATGGGTCTATGGGCTTATCTTGGCGGGAAGCTAAAGGTAGGCGTCCTATTAATATAGTAGAGGTTGCTGAATTATATGAGCGGTTGTGGAGACAGTATTTAGATGAACATCCAGAATTGTTGGAGATATTGAAAAACTCGCGGGGAGTATCTGATATTTTTGGTCAACGAGGTCATCAGTGTCAGGCAACGGTCTTGTGGAAAATAAGGAATGAAAATGTCTAAACCAATCGTACACCTTCATTGTCATACGAGTGCCAGTACAATGCATTCGATTGACGGACTAAATACTCCTGATAATCTTGCCAAGTTTGCCAAGAAGACCGGTGCGGGAGCTATTGCTATTACTGATCATGGTAATGTTGCAGCTCATATCGCATTTTGGAAAGCTTGTAAAAAGCAAGGCGTTAAGCCCATCTTGGGAAATGAATTTTACCTTGTTCCCGACGCGAAGACACAAAAGGATCAGGGGTTTGGACGAGGTAAATCTTTTCACATCACCGTGCTTGCGCAAAATAAAGTTGGCTGGCACAATATAATGAAGCTGGTCTCTATCTCTAACTCGCCGGGATTTTTTCATTATGAACCGCGTATTGATTGGGCGTCTTTAGTTACCCATAAAGAGGGGCTGATTATTCTGTCTGGTTGTCCCAGGGGATTAATTAGTGTGCCGTTTCGGGATGGGGATGTCTCGCTTGCGGAGCAGCGGGCAGGACTGATGGTCAAAGAATTCGGCGAGAACTTTTATTTTGAGGTTCAGGACTGTGGGCTTCGTGAACCTGACCTCAACCAAGCTGAGATAAATACCTTTCTGCGTCGAATGGCAAAACTCTATAATCGTCCTACAGTCTTTACTCTTGATGCCCATTTTCCTACTAAGGGTGATCACGAGGCTCATCAATATCTGATTGGCATCATGACTGCTAGGAATATTCACGAGATTCTAGAGAGTCCGGGGCAGCGTTATGCGGCAGACTTATACCTAAAGACAAGAGAAGAGTGCTTAGAACGAGACTGTAACCCCGAGGAGATCGACGAATCTCAACGTATCGCCGAGCGTATAGAGGAATTCGAAGTCGGCATTGGAGGGAAACACTTACCCAAGATCGAGAACAACTCCAATCATACGCCTATTGAGCAGTTGCGCGCACTAGCTTTCAAGGGCTGGAAGCAAATGGGTATCGGTAGTAAATCCAACAAGGACGAGTATGCCTCAAGGATGAAGAGGGAGCTTGCGGACATTGAACAGGCTGGCATGGCGGAGTATTTTCTCCTTGTTCACGACGTAGTGCGCTGGGGTAAGGCGCGCGGAATTCCCTTCGGTTCAGGTCGTGGATCAGCAGGCGGCTCTCTTACTCTCTATCTCTTAGGCGTTACTGGTAGAGACCTAGATCCAATTCAGTGGGGATTAGTATGGGAGAGGTTCTATAATGTTGGTCGTTCTCACTCGTTTCCTGACGTAGATATTGATGTTGCCAAGGAGCATCGGACAGAGGTTATTGAGTATATTGCGCAACGCTTTGGCGATGATCGAGTATCTCAATTGATTACCTTTGGTCGTATGACTGCGCGCAGTGTACTCAAAGATGTAATGCGTACACATGGCATTCCTTTTGATGAAGCCAATATGGTGACCAGCCTAATTCCTTCAAAGAATGATGATCACGCAACTGACATTACTTTAAAAGAAGCTTTTAAAATTAATCCCAAACTGGAGGACGCAAGAAAAAGGTATCCTAAAGTTTTTGAGATTGCTCGTAAACTAGAAGGAAAATATCGCGGTTATGGTGTTCATGCCGCCGCTGTTATTATCAACGACCAGCCTTTTGAGACCGGGAACTTGCCACTCGTTCGAGACAAGGGTGGTAAGAAGCTGATTTGTGGCTGGTCCATGGAAGAGGTAGATGAACTAGGATATCTGAAGCTGGATATTCTGGGATTGAACGAATTAGATGTTATTCATTATGCCCTTGGCTTGGTAGAACAGCGCACGGGGACTAAGATTGATTTTGAAGATTTTCCGTCCAACGACCCCAAGGCATTTCAGATGCTTGCTGATGGTCGTACAGAAGGAATCTTTCAAATGCGGTCTAACCTTGGCAGGGTGTGGTGTAAATCCATTAAGCCAAAAACCGTAGACGAGATCTCGGCAATTGCGGCGCTGATTCGCCCGGCGTGTCTTGATGCAGGTATGACTCGGCGCTACGCCAGGATAAAAAACGGGAAAGAGGACGAAGCGTATATTCATGAAGCGCTGCGTCCGATTTTGGGTCCTACGCTTTCGGTCTATGTGTATCAGGAACAAGCCTTACAGATGTGCGCCATGGTTGGTATGACCTTGTCAGAAGCGGATATTGTAAGAAAATGTTTACCAAAAGGTTCAATGATACTGACGTATAAGAATGGATACCAACCTATTGAAAAAATAATGTCACTAAAAGATAAGCGAGTTTATGTTATTGATCCATATAGTGGGACGCCTCATATTAAAAAAATATATAATGTATTTCAGTCTGGTCGTAAAAAGATTTGGCAATTGACGACAAAAACTGGACATATACTAAAAGTAACTGGTGATCATCAAATTTATATTGGAGATAGATGGGTAGCGTTGAAACATACTAAGCCCGGGGATATGGTGGCGGTATGTGAAAAAACGCTAACGCAAGGCAATTCAAAAATATCTGATGATAAAATTATTATAGCGACACTAATGGCGTCTGAAGGGTATTTACCTAAAACGCTTAAGAATGCATATTTTTGTAACACGGATCCTCAGTTAATTAGTATGTTTCAACGCGCATTTCTATCCTTGTATGGATATAAGTGTAAACAACACGTATCGAACGGCGTTACATATTGTAGAATAAGAAAAAATGAAGCCAAACAACTATGTCGTTTAGTTTATCCAGGCTTATCAGGAGACAAGGCTTTTACAAATTATGTATTAAATAGTTCTATAAAAAAAGTGTGTAAATTACTAGGACTATATTTATCATGTGATGGATGGATGGATAAACAGGGTATTCATTATGGAAGTAAGTCTATATTGATATGTCAACAAATCAAAAGGCTTCTGTTACGACTTGGCGTAGTGTCATCTATCCATGGTAACGAACATTATATAGTTAGTGTTACGAGCACGCATTATATTAATATATTATTTAATTTTATTCGGGGAGAATTAACTAAATATAAGCGTGACCAATATATATCTATACAACAAGGAAGACAGGCTAATTGTCAATACTCTGGTATTCCAACATGTATAGTAAAATCGGAACTAAATAATCGTATTAAGTCTAGTAATAGATCAATGAGAAATCTTGGAATTGATAGTTTGCATCGGTTGAATGGTAAGATTTGTACTAAACATTCTGTGTCGAGTCTTTTTTGTTCTGAGAGACTTGACGACCTACAAAATGGAAGTTTAATTTGGGATCAAATAGACAACATAAAAGAAATGGATTATGACACCGTATATGATTTTACTATGTTAGACGAATCTATGCCGTACGCTGTTGTAGAAGATTTCTTGGTCCATAATTGTATTGGGAAGAAAAAACCCGAATTACTTAAAGAGCAAGAATCTATTTTTATAGACAAGGCTCACCAGAATGGCTTTGCTGAAATTGCTCAACAGCTTTGGAATTATATCAAGGATGGTGCGGGCTACGGATTCAACCGATCGCATTCTATTGCCTACTCTCTATTGTCCTATAAAAATGCTTTTCTTAAAGCTAATTATCCACACGAATTCTTTTGTGCCAATATGGTGAAGTGTGCTAATCTTGGGGATAAACAGAAAGCATTAGAGCGTATAAAAGAACTCATTAATGACGCAAAAATTACGGGGATTCGGGTGACGCCTCCATCTATTCGGGAATGTAATATAGACTTTGAAATCATAAGCCAGGGCGCAATTGCCTTTGGTCTTTCTCATATTCATGGAGTCGGCGCAGGGGGTTTGCGCGCCGTTGCTGAATGTAAGGGGGCACAGACTTTTTATGACTTTTTGCGCCTTGCTCATAAGCACAGAGTCAACCGCCGCGTTATGGAGGGCTTGATCCGGAGTGGTGCATGTGATGTTTTTGGAATGCCGCGTAAACAGATGGAGTTGGAATATACTACTGTTCAAGAATTACCCAAGCGTGAGCGAGATTATTCTCTGGAGAAGATAACAGACGATGGTCTTCTACCACTTGTCGAAGTTATGGGCGACGAAGACACGGTAGACGATAGAAAGACAAAGAAGGAATTTGTACCTAATATCAATCGTCGGGCGAAATTACGAGAGTTATACAACCAGCTATATGAAAGTTCTGTATTTAACAATGATCGAGAATGGAATCTACAGAATGAGCACAAATACTTGGGTTGTCCTCTTAGCGGAAATTTTGAAGATGTTTTTACATCACTACCCAATACGGGATATAATTGTTTAGATACCCTATCTATGGAGAATGAAGAGAAATTTCAGCTTTGTGTTCAGATTGATGACGTTAGAGTGGTTCATACTAAAAAGGATAGGAAGCCGATGGCATTTCTATCTGTAAGCGATAAGTCTTATGGGCTTAAGGATGTGGTAGTATTTCCTAAGACTTATGCCAAGTATGGCGAGCTTCTTGTATCTAATAGTATTGTTCGACTTTGGTGCTTCTATAACGATGGTGTCAAAGCCTGGAAAATTCAGCAGATTTCTAAAAGAAAGACTGAAACCTTTTAGACAAAAATGCCATAATATATATAGAAGGAAGTATTCATATGGTATCCGTGTCAGTTCTTTTAAACATAAATACTGGATCAGTTATCATTTCTAGTACTGCAGATGGTGAGTTATGTGAACTTCGGCTTCAGTGGAAGGGCAACGAGAATGGTCTTGAAGGTTTTCAAGTAGTCGAAAATACTTTCAGTTCTATTTTCTTGCCGAAAGGCATGTTTATTATTATCTCTGAACTAGCTTCGGAGATTTTCTTACGTGAATGTGTAAGGGGGATAAGCAAATTACTAAATAGTACAGACATTCAATATATGACGGATCACGGAGTTCATTTATCTAACTCTGTTTTTTTCCCTCCGTCGGTTGTCGATGACGACGCCATTGAAGAATTTGTTTCATCCCAGGAAGCCCTTATGCACGCTTGGGGTGAATATCGTCAGAGTGGAGACTTGAGCGTAGAGTGCCTTATGCAAGCTCGCGAAGCAGCGGTACTGTATGACCTTGTTAGTCTCTTAAATTTTGAAAGATTGATGTTAGTTACACAATTGGAGCAAAGTCAATGAATTTTAATAAGGTAATTATGCTTGGACGCCTAACTCGCGATCCCGCACTTCGAGAAACCAAGACCGGCACGACTGTTGCTGATTTTGGTATGGCAAGTACTCGTATATGGAAAGATAAAGGTGGTAATAAACAGGAAGAAACTCTCTTTATCGATGTTGTCGCATGGGGCGCACAGGCTGACCTTATTGGCGATAGTGTTAAGAAAGGACATCGGCTTCATATTGAGGGTAGATTAAAACTCGAGACGTGGGACAGTAAAGAAGGCGAGAAACGGAGTCGAATTCGTATCCACATGGAGGGATTCCAGTTCATTGAGCCAAAGGGTGGGATAGCTAAGGCTGCTATATCTAATAGATCCGAAGAGGATAATCCGGTGGTGCCATTTTAAATGATATATATCATGGGGCGGTCTTTGACAAGATGGTCGTCCCATTTTTATACATATCAAGGGTCCTTTATCAAAAGGTGGAAGTTGGATCAAGATGACTCGTAAAAAAAGAATATTGGTTATAAGTGAATCGTCGTTTCTTGCGACTGGGTTTTCTACATATAACAATAGATTACTGAATGGACTATTTGCTTCGGACAAGTATGAAATAGCAGAGTTTGGTAGTTATGGACATGCTACAGATCCGCGTAGATATACCCTGCCGTGGAAGCAGTATTTCTGTATGCCAACGAATGAGCAAGAGAGGCAGATTTATATGACTCCATCCTCTCATCCTGACGACAAGGGACAGCTTATTAATCAGTTTGGCGCATGGAAATTCGATGAAGTTGTATTAGACTTCCAGCCTGATTTTGTTGTATGTACACCACCAGATGAATTAGTTATGACGGAATCTGGTTATAAGGAGATTTGTGATATTAAAGAGGGAGAGAAGGTTCTTACTCACAAGGGTCGTTTTATGCCAGTTAAGCGTGTAATGCATCGGCAGCACGAAGGATATTTGAACGGTATTTATTTTAACGGGATGAAACATCCGTTGCGACTTACTGACGAGCATCCTGTCCTAGTATATAGGAAACGTAGTCAAACAAATCAGAAAAAGTCTATTGCTGAAATTTATAGTGGTGTCGAGCCAGAATTTATTAATGCCTCCGACGTTAAAGAGGGTGACTTGGTAGTTCTGCCATCATTTACGTTTGGTACAGAGACTAAATATTGTAGTCCAAGTGACTATGTGAAGAATTTTGTTCTAAATAATAATGGAGATCGTATTAGTCCATCTAATGGTAAAAAAGCAGATCATGATATTCCTAGTCTAGTAGAAGTTACTCCAGACTTTGCGCGCTTACTTGGTTATATTATTAGCGATGGTCATATTGATAATCGTGGTGTTAAGATTTTCTTCTCTGGAGATGAAGAATGTTTTGCTGATGATGCTGTCGATATTTTTAATTCGTTGGATCTTGATGCTAAATGGGGATATGCCAAAGATAAAGATATGATTCGGGTTCAGTGTAATTCAGTATTATTGGCTGAGTGGTTAAGCGTTTGGATGACAAAAGACATAAAGAATGATAAGATTACTATTCCGTCAGAAATTTGGATGTCTCCAAAAGATGTTCGCGAACAATTATTATCTGGACTAATTCGTGGGGATGGTTGTTATAAGAATCGCACAATTTCGTTTGCTACCATTTCTAAAAAGCTTGCATATAACGTGCGTATGCTTTATGCTTCGTTACAAATTCCATGTACATTGGTATCTAATCCTGAAAGAACTATTACATATAACGATAAAGAATCTATATTATCACAACTCTACGAAGTCAATGTCCAGACATTAGAATACGTGCGCAGAGTTCATGCTTTTATAAACAAGAAGAAACAGATTATTGGTGATCAAGAAGTTAATAAGTCTCCGGCACGAGTACAGGTTGTAAATAATCATATTGTAGCATCGGTGCGACGTAATCGTAAACTTGATTACAAAGGACAGGTTTATAATTTAGAAGTCGCAGAAGATAATTCTTATGTGTTACAAAGTGTTGCGCACAATTGCAATCGCGACCATTGGATGGATCAGTGGATTAAAAGATCACCATATCGTG
>Ga0209345_10006239_pt1 | contig 10863 bp, 11 predicted proteins | sample Cruoilmetagenom7_FD_187294 | JGI IMG/M metagenome (GOLD analysis project Ga0209345, IMG submission 187294) | Oil polluted marine microbial communities from Coal Oil Point, Santa Barbara, California, USA - Sample 7 (SPAdes) (version 2) | ecosystem: Environmental > Aquatic > Marine > Oil seeps ...
TTGTCGGGGTAATCCAGCCAAAAACCGAAAGCAAATATCGCTGTCATCAGTGGCGAAGCAATCACCACCAAGACCGTTATCGCAATCAAAACGGACCCCAAGGCTCCAGCCACTCTATCAACAAGGTCTTTAACTGCAGCCTGGCTACCCGTCTCTCGATATTCAGCTAAAACTGGAACAAAGGCTTGAGAAAAAGCACCTTCGGCAAATAAGCGACGGAAAAAATTGGGGATCTTAAAAGCAACAAAAAATGCATCAGCCATGGCATCTGCACCAATTACTCGGGCAAACACAACATCTCTCAGTAATCCCATCACCCGGGACAACATGGTCATACTGCTGACTACACCACTAGATCGCAGTAATTTTGCTGATTTTACTGGCGGGCTTTGTTGTTCCTGCTGCTGCAAATTCTAAATTCTCTGGCTATTTACTAACGTAATTCATGTGAACAAGGATCATAGTGATTTTGACGTTGCTATGATAGTTATAGAGAGCTGCTATGTGATAGTTCTGGGAATCTCCATAGAGCAACTTTTATGCACAAAGAACATTGATAAACAGTAGCAAACACTGTATATTTCCGCGCCTTGAATTCAGACTCACATACATTCAGACTAAATAGTTAAAGGAGCACTTAGGTGGCCAATTCACCCCAAGCACGCAAAAGAGCGCGGCAGAACGAAAAACGTCGTACGCACAATGCTAGCCTGCGTTCCATGGTGCGCACCTATCTTAAAAAGACTTATGCAGCCATAGAATCAGGTGAAGCAGAAGCAGCTCAAGCCGCTTATAACACTGTTGTGCCTATTCTCGATCGTATTGCAGACAAAGGTATTATCCACAAGAACAAGGCTGCTCGTCATAAAAGTCGCCTGAATGCCCAAGTTAAGGCACTAGCTGCTAGCTAAGTACTTCTTACCTATAGAGCAAAAGTTCGTAAGACAAAAAACCGGCATCTCAGCCGGTTTTTTATGCCTGAATCAATAAAGCCCATTCAGTTTTATATCAATGTTTCCTAGACCAAAACAAGATTATCCCTGTGTATCAGTTCATCATCATCACAATAGCCCAATATATCGGCAATCATGTGACTGGCTTTACCAATAATTTGGCGGCTTTCAGAAGCATTATAGTTTGCCAGTCCTCTCCCCACCTCAATACCTGATTCATCTACACAACGAACCAGATCACCACGATGAAAATCGCCTGACACAGAGTTAACGCCCACAGGAAGCAAACTTTTACCCTGCTCCTTCAGTACTCTGACAGCACCCGCATCCAGTGTTAGTGAACCACAAACCTGCAGCCGCCCTGCCAACCATTGCTTACGAGCAGCTATAGGCTCTTTTTCAGCAACCAATAAAGTTCCAATGTTTTGACCATCGGCTAACTGAGCCAACGCTTTCTCGGCCCGGCCACCAACAATAATGGTATTTGCTCCAGAACGAGCAGCAAGTCGAGCTGCCTGGAGTTTAGTGATCATGCCTCCACGCCCCAAACTACCACCACCGCCAGCCAAAGCATTCAATGCAGGGTCACCTGCGCGCCCCAACGAGATTAACTGTGCCTTGGGATTATTTCTGGGGTCAGCATCGAACAGACCGTCTTGGTCTGTAAGAATAACCAATAAATCGGCATCAATTAGATTTGCAACCATCGCCGCTAAGGTATCGTTATCGCCAAACCTAATTTGGTCTGTAACCACCGTGTCATTCTCATTGATGATGGGAACCACGCCCAACTCAAGTAATGTCTGCAACGTATTGCGAGCATTGAGATAACGCTCACGGTTGGAAATATCATCGTGATCTAACAGTACCTGCGCTGTATGTCGCTCGTACTGCTGAAACTGAAATTCATAGGCTTGCACCAGCCCCATTTGACCTACCGCAGCCGCAGCTTGGAGCTCATGCAATGATGAGGGGCGTTTTTTCCAACCAAGCCTAGACATGCCTTCTGCCACGGCTCCAGATGAAACCATGACCACTTCGATACCCTGGTCTAGCAGTACTGCTACCTGCTCAACCCAACCAGCGATGCTTTCACGATCCAAACCTCGGCCATCATCAGTCAGCAATGCACTGCCAATTTTGACTACCCAACGCCGGGCATGTTTTACCACATCTCTTTTTGCAGCGCTTTGGTCTTTTATTTCAGATTGGTTGCCCATTATCTTTTCAGCTTCGGTTTATACTTTTTTAATATCTAGTTGTTAAACTTCTGATCTCTGATGCCTTACTACTAATTTTTTATCATTATTAGTTCTTATCAGGGTGAGTAAATAATCTCCACATCATGATCATCGTCGTCATCAAAATCATCGTCGTCCTGATCAGTTGCTTTGCGACGTCCCCGCAAAGACTCAATTTTATCCCTGGCCTCTTGCTGCATTTTGGCCTGCAACTGACTTTCACGTTCAGCAACCTCGGGATCATTTTTTTCTTCTTCCCAATAGTCTTCCAGGTGCTCCATTATATCTTGGCAAAGCTGTTCGGTGCCTTTAGCTCCAGAAGCTGACACCTGATAGACAGGGCCTTCCCACTGTAATTTGTCTACTACATCCTGGCAAAGTTGTTCTTGCTCGTCATCCGGTAGTAAATCAATTTTGTTCAAGACCAACCAACGTTCCCGCCCCCACAATGTAGGACTAAAACGATCCAGTTCATTTTCAATTACATTGACGTTATCTGCCGGATCAGAGCCATCAGGAGGCAGCATATCCACGAGGTGAAGTAGCAACCGGGTACGGGTTAAGTGTTTTAAAAAGCGAATCCCCAAACCAGCGCCTTCAGCAGCACCCTCCACTAAACCAGGCACATCAGCAATCACAAAACTACGATATTTCTGTGGTTGCACCACCCCCAAGTTTGGCACTAGGGTCGTGAAAGGATAATCCGCCACTTTGGGGCGAGCCGCAGAAACAGCACGTATAAAGGTAGACTTACCAGCATTGGGCAATCCCACCAAGCCCACATCCGCCAGCACTTTAAGCTCAAGTCGCAATTGGCGAGCTTCGCCATCTGTTCCCGGCTTTGTCTGACGGGGTGCCCGATTCACACTAGATTTAAAGCGTGTGTTGCCCAAACCATGATAGCCGCCCTTAGCGACCATAATTTGCTGCGCACTCTCCGTAATATCACCAAGAACTTCTTCGGTATCTGCATCAATAATCGTGGTGCCGACAGGTACTTTTAGCACCAAGTCTTCGCCACCTTTGCCGGTACAATTTTTGCTGCCACCTTGCTGCCCACTCTGGGCGTTATGACTACGCTGAAAACGGAAATCTACCAAGGTATTGAGGTTATCATCACCCTCAAGGTAAACACTTCCCCCATCACCACCATCACCGCCATCTGGACCACCTTTCTCAATAAATTTTTCACGACGGAAGCTCAGAAAACCATTGCCACCTTTGCCAGCTTGTACGTGAATAGGTGCTTCATCAACAAATTTCATTGCTCAAGTATACCGCGCTCATTGTATTGTTATCAGCTGCCAATCTATTCGGCTAGCAGTTTAAAATAGGACCTTAGAAACAAAAAAGCCCCGCATTGCGGGGCTTTTGATCAAAAGCACTTGCCTTACGCAGTAACAATATTCACAAATTTACGATTCTTCGGTCCTTTGATCGTAAACTGAACCTGGCCATCGGCCTTTGCAAAAATTGTGTGGTCCCGACCAATACCAACGTTTACACCTGCGTGGAAACGAGTACCACGCTGACGAACAATGATATTACCTGCAATGACCTGTTCACCACCATAGCGTTTAACACCAAGGCGTTTACTTTCTGAATCGCGTCCGTTATTAGTACTACCACCAGCTTTCTTGTGAGCCATCTCGTTCTCCTATCTAATCTTAACTAGCACTAATGCTAGTAATTTTAACTTCGGTGAACCACTGGCGGTGGCCCATCTGCTTGCGACTGTGCTTGCGACGGTTAAACTTGATGATCTTCACTTTATCCGCACGACCGTGGCTCAACACTTCGCCTGTAACTTTGCCGCCCTCAACAAGAGGTGCGCCAATTTTAACATTATCGCCATCGACAACCATCAATACTTCATCAAAGTCGATGTTCTCACCTGTGGCCACATCCAGCTTCTCGAGACGCAAGAATTCCCCTTCCTGCACACGGTGCTGCTTGCCACCACTTTTAATTACTGCGTACATAGTTCTACTCCGTATTCGCGTATGCCAGTTCGACGCCCAAGAGAACGATTTCTCCAGGCCGGTTTTGCGAGGGCAGGAATTCTAAGTGAAACTACCCGCTACCGCAAGAGAAAATTGGGCCAAAATGCAGTAATGATGCGCCATTCGCTTGACAGGCTCGACACCCAACCCTAGGATGCCTTCGCGCCCATATTAGGGCGCTCAAACACCAATAAACAAAGGTACAGGGTTCTGGCATGCTGCCATTTCATCAAGTGGTTGAATCTGAATTCAACAAAGTCAATGAACTGATTCTTAGCCAACTACATTCTGATGTGGGGTTGGTAGAAAATATCGGCCAATACATCATTGATGCCGGGGGCAAGCGCCTGAGACCCCTATTAGTTCTATTAAGTGCCAATGGCTGCGGTTACCAGGGCGATCAACACGCCTCCCTGGCTGCCATTATTGAATTTATTCACACTGCCACATTACTACATGATGATGTTGTAGATACATCTGATCTCCGTCGTGGCCGCTCAACGGCCAACGCCAAGTATGGCAACGCACCCAGTGTATTAGTGGGTGATTTTCTTTATTCCCGTGCGTTCCAGATGCTTGTCGCAATTGACAACATGAACATCATGAAAATTATTGCTGACACCACTAACATTATTTCTGAAGGTGAAGTGCAACAACTCATTAATGCAGGCAACCCTGATACAACCGAAGATGCCTACAACGAAGTTATTCGTAAAAAAACAGCACAACTGTTTGATGCTGCTGCTGAAACAGGTGCTGTGCTAGCTGGAGCCACCCCTGAACAACAATCTGATATGGCACGCTACGGCCATCATTTAGGTATGGCATTCCAGTTAGTGGATGATGCACTAGACTACAACGGCAATACCGAAGATCTGGGTAAAAATGTTGGCGATGACCTAGCTGAAGGAAAACCCACACTACCACTGATTTATGCGATAAAACATGGTACTGCCGAGCAGACCAAACTCATTCGTACTGCCATACAGGAAGGTGGAATAGAACAAATGGATGAGATTCTGAAAGCCATCAATGCTACCGGGGCTCTGGACTACACCATGGCTTGCGCCAAAGAGCATGCATCACAGGCTAAGGCCTGCCTTGCTAATTTACCTGCTACAAAAGAACAGCAAGCCATGTCTGAATTGGCAGACTTTGCCATTCAACGCAGCTCTTAAACTTACAACGAGTCTTTCATAGACTTTCACAACACATTGCACTTTTCCCCAGCATATAAGTCCACTAACCCCATCTTTTCTGGACTTAACACTCAGATCAGATAAAATCCGCCGCTTCGACCAAAAAACCATATAATCCGAAAAGCTCGGGGCAACAAGTTTGATAGCAGAGGCCACTTAATCAATGACGACTTTTATTCCACAATCGCAGAATTCATACACCCGAGAGGAAATTGTTGCCTGCAGCCAGGGAAAACTATTTGGTGATGGTAATGCCCAACTCCCCGGCGACAATATGCTGATGGTGGATCGAATCACTCATATCCATGCTGAAGAAGGTAAATATGGCAAAGGGATCATGACTGCTGAACTCGATATCCGACCAGATCTCTGGTTCTTCGGATGTCACTTTGAAGGCGACCCCGTAATGCCAGGATGCCTTGGCCTCGATGCTATGTGGCAGCTCACTGGATTTTTCTTGGCATGGAAGGGCAATCTAGGGCGTGGTCGCGCACTAGGCTCTGGAGAAGTGAAATTCTTTGGTCAAGTTCTTCCAGAGGCCAAATTGATCACGTATCGTATTGATGTTTCACGTATTGTTGAAAGAAAACTCAAAATGGTTATCGCCGATGGTACCGTTTCGGTAGATGGGCGTGAAATCTACACAGCCAAAGACCTTAGAGTTGGACTGTTTGACAGAACTGACAACTTTTGATGCTTTAGATTACAATTGATCTTTCAGATCATTCTCATAAAACGATCGTCCTTATAAAATAGTGACCGGATATTTTAACCGGCATAGGGGTACACATGAAACGCGTAGTAATTACTGGAATGGGTATTGTTTCCTGTTTAGGTAATGATAAAGAAACCGTTACCGAATCATTAAGGGAATGTAAATCAGGCATTGCCTTCTGCGAAGATTTCAAAGAAATGGGGCTACGCTGTAATGTTGCAGCCAAATTAGACCTCGACCCATCTGAACATATTGATCGTAAAGTAATGCGCTTTATGGGTCCTTCTGCAGCTTATGGCTACATCGCCATGGATCAAGCCATTAAAGATGCCGGATTATCTGAAGATCAAGTCTCTAATACCCGCACTGGGCTTGTTATCGGTTCCGGTGGTGTTTCCGGTGAAATGTTTACAGAAACTATTGATGTGATGCGTGAGCGCGGCATCAAGCGAGCGGGCCCCTATAGAGTTACCCAAATTATGGCCAGCACTGTTTCGGCTTGCCTGGCAACTCCGTTTAAAATTAAGGGCACCAACTATTCTATCTCTTCCGCCTGCGCTACCAGTGCCCACTGTATCGGTCACGCCATGGAATTAATCCAAATGGGCAAACAGGATATGGTATTTGCCGGCGGTGCAGAAGATATGCACTGGTCAATGGCAGGTATGTTCGATGCGATGGGTGCCTTGTCCAGCAAGTACAACGACACACCAGAACGCGCCTCTAGAGCCTATGATGCAGATCGCGATGGCTTTGTTCCAGGTGTAGGTGCAGGCTGTTTGGTTGTGGAATCTTTAGACCACGCCTTGGCACGCGGTGCTAAGATTTATGCAGAAATTGTTGGCTACGGTGCAACATCTGATGGCTATGACATGGTGGCTCCTTCCGGTGAAGGTGCAGCACGCTGTATGGAAATGGCTATGGAGACAACCGACGGCAGTATTGATTACATCAATACACACGGCACCAGTACACCAGTCGGTGATTTAGCAGAACTTAAAGCAATTAGAGCTGTTTTTGGTGACAACGCACCACACATTAGCTCCACTAAATCACTCTCAGGTCACGGTTTGGGAGCAGCTGGCGCTCAAGAAGCTATTTTCAGTCTATTAATGATGGAAAATGATTTCATATGCGCATCAGCTAACCTTGATACTGTTGACCCCGAAGCAGCCGATCTGCCTATCGTTAGCAAGCGCATAGATAATGCCAATTTACAGCGCGTTATGTCTAATAGCTTTGGCTTTGGTGGCACAAATGCAACGTTAATCATGCAAAAATATACGGGATAGCGTAGCAAAGAAACAAATACCGTATATCAATAAGAAAGAGGACTAATAGTCCTCTTTTTTTATGGCTAATAACATCAAAGGGGCTAAAAACAGAGACAATTTCACAGACATAGGCAAAAACGCTATCCTTACAGGCGGCTCCTAACCTTCCAGGGAAAAGACAATGAAACTCTACGATTTTTCGGGGGTACCCAACCCCCGTCGCTTAAATATTTTTATGGCCGAAAAAGGCATTGAAATCCCTCGCATCCAAGTAGACTTATTAAAAGGGGAACAACTCCTCCCCGAATTCAGAGCAAAAAGCCCGAATTGCGATGTGCCCGTCCTAGAATTAGACGATGGTACCTATATCTCCCAAACCAATGCGATATGCAGATACCTGGAAACTATTCACCCTACTCCACCGTTATACGGTACAACCGCAAAAGAAATTGGTGTTATCGAAATGTGGAATCAAATCTGCTTTACCAATGGCTTTCAAGCTGTAGCTGATTTATTTCGCAATGGTCCAGACTGGTTTGAAGGAAGAGCATTAATAGGCCCCCACAATTATGAAAAGATTCCTGCTTTAGTTGAGCGTGGTAAACAACGAATACTGAACTTTTATGAAGACATCAACCACCACCTGGCCAGCCAGTGTTACTTTGCGGGAAATCACTTCTCTGTAGCTGATATCACCACTTTAGTGACGGTTGATTTTGCCCAATGGGCGAAGATTGAAATCCCTGAGCAACACAAAAACCTACACCATTGGCATGCTTTAGTTTCAGAACGCCCTAGCGTTCTAAGCAACAGCTAAATAGCACTTTTTAACATCCAATGTGCTGCAACAAGACAGCATAGAATTTCCAAGGTAAACTTGCTCGACTATTTATAAACACATGCTAAATAACACTGACATTGGGGCAAAGTATGGCTCGGGGTATTAACAAAGTAATTTTAGTCGGCAACTTGGGCAAAGACCCGGAAGCGAAATTCATGCCCAACGGTAATGCTGTAACAAATATTACAGTAGCAACCAGTGAAAGCTGGAAGGATAAGCAAACAGGGCAACAACAAGAGCGAACCGAATGGCACCGAATTGTCTTTTTTAACCGTTTAGCTGAAATTGCCAGCGAGTATTTAAAGAAAGGCTCCAAAGTTTATATAGAAGGCTCCCTTCGTACGCGCAAGTGGCAAGGCCAAGATGGACAAGACCGCTACACTACAGAGATTGTCGCCAGCGAAATGCAAATGCTGGATAGCCGAGGCGGATCAGCAGGCTATGACAATTCAGCGCCTATGCAATCAACACCGATGCAGAAAGATGCACCCCAGACCAATCAGTCTCAACCCAATCAACCACAACAGCAAGCTCCAGCAGCCCCTGACAGTGGCTTTGATAGTTTTGATGATGATATTCCGTTCTGATACCCAATAAATGTTTCTTTCTAAAAGTATTTTAAATATATAAAAAGCCCGCTGATTAAGCGGGCTTTTTATACTTGTTTATCTAATAAAACTCTTATTCAGTACCTCTAACTAGACAGGCCGACCCAGTACTTGCTCCATCACCTCTGGAGAAAACTTATCCATATCAACTTTAAAATAAGCCAATTGTTGCTCGGGCATTACCACTACATCACAAACACCGGGAACAGGCCCCACATAGCTATCAATAGTAATTTGATCATTCGGTAACAATTTCACCACCAGGCTCTTCAAATGGCGGGGGGGCTCCATCGTTGCAGCTGCGATGACCCACACCAGAACCAGCACTGCCACCATCAAAAATACTTGAGCATAACCATAATGGTGTGCCACTAGCCCGCCAGTCACACCACCCAAAAAAGTACCGAGAAACTGGCTAGTGGAATAAATCCCCATGGCCGTGCCCCTTCCTCCAGCTGGTGCTATTTTACTCACCAGTGAAGGCAGCGTTGCCTCAAGTAAATTAAATGCCATAAAAAATATAAATAGACCGAACAGGAACCAGGTGCGACTGGTATAACCACTGCCCAACAGAACTTCACCAACTGCTAATAATACCACTGCACCCACAAACACCGGCTTCATTTTTCGCTTAGCCTCAGCCACAATAATGAAGGGCAACATACAAAGAAAAGAAAGCCCTATCACTGCCAGGTAAATTATCCAGTGTTGATCGCGACCATAGAACAGAATCTGCTCTAGAACCAAAGGTACGGAGACCCAACTGGCCATTTGAGCAAAGTGCAAAATCCCTATACCCAAATTAAGGCGTAACAATTCGCCATCTCTCAATAGTTTTCCAAACATGGCGGGGACTGCTTCGGCTTCAGCATTGTGAATTGTTACCACAGGTGTTGGAACAACAAAAACCAACACCATCATGCCAAGAATTGCCAAAAAAGCTGTAAGCCAAAACAATCCTGAAAGCCCCCATATATTGGCTAATATAGGACCAGAGATCATGGCGATAGCAAAGGCAACACCAATACTTCCTCCCACGGCCGCCATTGCCTTAGTTCGATTCTGTTCTGTGGTGAGATCAGATAACAGGGCCATTATTGTACTGGCCACCGCCCCTGCTCCTTGCAGAGCACGTCCAGCAATCAACCCCCACATAGAATCCGCTAGAGCAGCTAAAATACTGCCAGCTAAAAACAGCAGCATTCCGCCAATGATTACAGGCTTTCGGCCAATTTTATCTGACAAAAACCCAAGAGGAATTTGAAACAAACCCTGAGTTAACCCATAGATACCTAAGGCCACGCCCACAAGAACCGCCGTACTCCCAGAATAACCCTCAGCATAAAGAGCCAAAACTGGCAGCAGCATAAACAAACCAAGCATGCGAAAGGCATAAAGGGAGGCCAAACCAACAAGGCTTTTACGTTCCAATGAATTCATGAAAAATACAGCGTCACATCTAAGGTGGGGGGCATTATAAATGGCATACAGTAAGAATGTAGATCAAAAATTAAGTCCGCAATCATTTAGCTCGGCTATATCAAGAAAACTTAGAGTAAAGCTTTTAGAATTAATGGCCATAAGCAGCTAAAAATAGCTGCTATGAGCGACCATAGCTGTCTTCCAACCTGACAATATCATCTTCCCCAAGATAAGAACCTGACTGGACTTCAATCATCTCAAGGGGAATAGCCCCTGGATTTTCCAGTCTATGAGTTTCACCAATAGGAATATAGGTAGATTCATTTTCTGAGAGAATAAACTCTTTCCCACCTTTAGTAACCACAGCAGTCCCACTTACTACAATCCAGTGCTCAGCACGGTGGTGGTGCATTTGTAGAGACAGCTGCCCACCAGGTTTGACCACAATCCGCTTAACCTGGAATCGGTCACCAGCATCAACGGAATCATAGGAACCCCAAGGGCGATAAACCTTACGATGGAGACTAGCCTCAGATCGGCCCTGCTCTTTCAACTGAGCGACAATAGTCTTCACATCCTGAACCCGACTCTTATCTGCAACCATGAT
>Ga0209345_10006240_pt1 | contig 10863 bp, 10 predicted proteins | sample Cruoilmetagenom7_FD_187294 | JGI IMG/M metagenome (GOLD analysis project Ga0209345, IMG submission 187294) | Oil polluted marine microbial communities from Coal Oil Point, Santa Barbara, California, USA - Sample 7 (SPAdes) (version 2) | ecosystem: Environmental > Aquatic > Marine > Oil seeps ...
CCCCTGCATTCCATTATCCTTGCCGTCTCTACAGATATGGACATGATCTCGTTCCATCTCTCCGTTCTATACGGAACGATGCCCCCAAGATAATTTATTCCTCCATCTATTGATATCAGTTGTTCATTCACGGTCAAGGGCAAAACTTCATCTTCTCCAACGATCAAGCTTGCGCTTATCTCTTCTCCCTCTATATATCGTGTCAAAATTGATCCTTCTTTCTTCGTCTGTGGATCTGATACAACCATAACGCCCTTTGAACCACAACCAAATCTCGGTTTTAAGACGAATTTTTTCCACTCTTCATTAGCTCTCCACTCTTCCTTCTCTATCATTTCCGGAGCTTTTATTCCATTTGAAAGAAGAATATTAGTCGTTTTAAGCTTATCAGAGCAATTTTTCACCGCATTCGGAGGCGATCCAAGATTGACCGTCCCATCTTCTATAATCGAAGTGAGTTCGTACAGTATGTCATCCCTCTCCGGGGCGATCACCAACGCCGCATCGCATCTCTCAGATAGTTTCTCAACGGTTCTAAAAAATTCCCCTCGCACTGCAATACCCGGTATCCTCTCCTCTTCTTTGGCAGGATAATAGACTTGATGTCCAAGTGCGGTGAAACTGTGGGCCAGCGTCTTTAACATGGCCCTCCCCTCTTTTATTATTCCTTTGTCTCCTGTTCCCACGGCGTATTCTATCAGTAGAATCTTCACGTCTTTTCTCTCTTCAGTAGCAGATGATTGACCTGCTCGAGAAACCTCCAGCATAGTATCAGTTGTGTAAGGCCGATCGCGTTTATGTATTCCTCTCTTTCGTAGAGCTTATTTAGGTAATACCCCGTAAAATCTCGTAGTTTCTTCTCCAATTCCCAAAATATGTCGTGATGAAGCTCTCCATCTATCGTTATGACGCCCACATCGCTCCCATAATATTCGTCCTTCCTGAATTCGAGTGAGAGATCTCTCTCAGAGAGCATCATCATCGCTGAAAGGTCGATGTTTAAGTTCAACTCTTCCAATGGAAATTCAACCATCTTCTGAACTAGATTTACATTAAAAATTTCATCTCCCTCATATTTGGAGGGGAATATCCTTATTATCGCATCCGCGTAGATCTTCTGTGGCTGTATAAATTTTATATAATCTGGTTCCCTTTCTAAAATTTCTCTTTTGACCCTCTCCTCGCTATACCCCCTCTCTCCCACATCTCTCTTTACCTTCCACCGCCTCTTGATCTTTCTTGATGGATCTACATAGATCTTAAAATCAAGTAATTCTCTCAGCTCTTCGGTATAAAAGGGTAAAAGCCCCTCTAATATCACCACCTTCTTCGGTTCGAACCATTCACGATCTTTAAAAGTTCCAGTGGAATGATCATAGATCGGTTTAAAAATTCTCTCACCCTCCTTAAGCATCTTCACGTGCTCTAAAAGGAGGTCAAGATCATTAGCCTCAGGAATTAGGGGCGTGATTTCAAGTTCCCCCCTCTCTTTCCTGTCGTATTTATGATAATCGTCTAAAGAGATCGTATTTACAACATCTCTCCCAAGAATATACCTTATTCCGTTTGTAAGTATCGTCTTTCCAGATCCACTATCTCCCGCTACCCCTATGAGGAATGATCTGTCACTAAGGATAAGATTCTCTTTGAATGCCATCTATGGTATACTATCCAGACTGTAAATATATCTTTCCCCACATATCATATCAAAGACGATTAGGCAAATATATATTATATTCAAAGTCATCTTTCTAAAATGGCGTGATGGAATCATGGATGTAGAGATAGACCCAAGGTTATCTGAATTTAGGAATGCCGAGATATTTGCCCCCCCTTCAAAGAGTTATACCCACAGAGCGATCTCCGTAGCCGCCCTCTCCAACGGCTTATGCAGTATTAAAAACCCACTCCTTTCAGAGGACACCAATGCCACCATCGGGGCATGCAAGGCATTGGGAGCGAAGATTAAAAGACGCGGGAAAAACTTGGAGATAATCGGTTTTGATGGTTCGAGGGGGATTGCGGCGCCAAATGAGGTGATAGATGCAAGAAATTCCGGTACGACACTCAGATTTTTTACTGCGATCTCATCGCTATGTGATGAATGTGTAGAATTGACGGGGGACTCCTCCCTTAAAAAGAGGCCTAACATGCCCCTTCTAAACGCACTAAAAAATCTTGGCGTAAAGGTCTCCTCTAATGAAGGTAAGGCACCGATAAAGGTATGCGGAAGAATTGACGGGGGAGAGACAGAGATAGATGCCTCCATAAGTTCTCAATTTGTCTCCGCCTTGCTCTTATCCGCGCCGTTTGCAAAGAATGATACGAGGATATATGTAAGAGGAAAAGTGAGATCGAGACCGTATATAGAGATGACGCTTCATACGATGAAGGAAGCAGGAGCCAAGGTCTCCATATTAAATAACTATTATCTTATTCCATCAGATCAAACGTTCAAATTGAGAGAATTTGTTATACCGGGGGATTTCTCATCATCCGCCTATTTTATGGCGGCAGCTTCTCTCCTTAATTTTAATCTTGTAATAAACGGATTAAGAGATTCCAGGCAGGGTGACAAGGCTTTCGTAAGTATATTGGATAAGATTGGCTCGAATATAAGATGGGATAAAGAGAGAGGAACGCTAAATGTTTCTAAAGGAGAGTCCTCAAAAATCTTTGATTTTTGGGATCCCGCGCCGAAGGCGTCAGGACTTGCGGGGTTTAAGGTCGATGCCTCCAACATTCCTGATCTCTTTCCCACACTCGTTGTCCTGGCAACAAAGTGCAAGGGAGAGAGTGAAATATATAACGCCGAACATCTAAGATATAAAGAGAGCGATAGAATAAAGACGTTGGGGGCAGAATTAAAGAAGATGGGGGCAAAAATTTTTGAGAGGAGAGATGGTATGATCATAGAGCAATCAGATCTGAATGGATGCGTCTTGGAGAGTCACGGTGATCACAGAATTGCGATGGCTCTCTCCATTGCCGCACTCATCTCTAATGGAAAGAGCGTGATAAAAGATGCAGAATGTGTCAAGGTCTCATATCCAATGTTCTTTGAAGACTTGAGAAAGATTGGAGCTTGTGTGGAGGTCTTTTGATTGACAGGAAATACGTTTGGAAGGATATTCAGGATAACAACATGGGGGGAGTCTCACGGAAAGGCGGTTGGGGCCGTGGTCGATGGATGCCCCGCGGGTTTAGCACTAAACGAGAGGGATATTCAGCGAGAACTGGATAGAAGGAGACCGGGACAGAGCAGAATCGCGACAGATAGAAAGGAGAGAGATGAGGCGAAGATACTCTCTGGGGTATTTGAGGGGAGGACGACCGGGACGCCAATATCAATACTGATCGAGAATAGGGATGTAATATCGGGTGATTACGAAAAATTCAAAAATATGCCGAGACCGGGCCACGCGGACTTTACGTACTGGAAGAAATATGGAGTTAGAGACTATAGAGGAGGCGGAAGGGCTTCGGGGCGGGAGACTGTCGGACGAGTCGCAGGAGGGGCGATCGCAAAGAAACTTCTCTCACTTAAAAAGATCGAGATCATCGCTCATGTCATTCAGGTAGGTGAAATAAGAGCGAAATCGAGAGATTTTGATGAGATAAAGAAGAATGTGGAGAAGAACCCGGTCAGATGTGCCGATATGGACGCCGCCATCTTGATGGAGGAGAAGATTATGGAGAGAAAAGAAGAGGGGGACAGCATCGGCGGAGTGATTGAGGTGATAGCAAAGGGTGTTCCGGCCGGCTTGGGAGAACCGGTCTTTGATAAGCTCGATTCTGATTTGGCGAAGGCACTGATGAGTATAGGTGCAGTAAAAGGAGTTGAGATCGGTCTTGGCTTTGGATATGCAGATAAACTTGGGGGCGATGTGAAGGACGAGTTTTATATAAAAGATGGCGATGTAAGAACGAGAACGAACAATTCTGGTGGGATACTTGGGGGAATATCAACCGGGGAAGAGATAGTCTGTAGAATTGCAGTCAAGCCAACATCTTCCATCGCCAAACCTCAAAAGACGGTCGATCTCGTCGAGATGAAAGAGAGAGAGATCGAGATAGTGGGGAGACACGACCCCTGTATATGCCCGAGGATAGCACCCGTGGCAGAGAGCATGGTCTCGCTCGTTCTGGTGGATCACATGCTCATCTCCTGTCTCATGCCGAGGAATTTATGAGAGGTAGAGCAAGAGCTTGTGGAGCTGGAACGATAATAAATGCGATATCCATGGGGAAGGGGTGCGCCTTTGCGATAGATCTATTTACAGAAGCCACCGTGGAGATCGGAAAAGATCTCAGAGGGGTAGGTGGGGAGATTGAGGGAGGAGGAGATACAACCCTGATAAAGAAATGTGTCGAACTCGTTTTGAATCGTTTCAACTGTGATTATGGGGCATATGTAAGAACAAAAAGCGATATACCGATGGCAAAAGGTTTGAAGAGCAGCAGTGCGGCATCTAATGCGGTTGTCCTCGCGACACTCTCGGCTTTAGGTGAGCACGAGAATTTAAGTGAGGAAGATGTTATAAACATCGGCGTGGATGCGTCCATCGCATCAAACGTAACGATAACTGGGGCTTACGACGATGCTTCTTCTTCTCTTCTCGGAGGCATAATCTTGACGGACAATTATAAGAGAGAGATAATTAAAAAGGTTGAGCTGGAGAGAGATGTCTTAATTCTTGTCCCAGATGAAGATTCTTATACGATAAAAACGGATGTTAGAGCTTCAAGACTTGTCGCTCCGTGGGTGAAGCTTGCCTATGATCTGGCTCTGAAGGGAGAATTTGAACGTGCGATGACGCTGAATGGCTTCTTGTATACATCAGTTTTAAGATTCAGCCAGGAACCAATCTTGAATGCTCTCGCTGCTGGCGCCAAAGGGGTGACCCTCTCCGGGACGGGCACTTCTTACGTGGCATGGGTTGATGGAGAAGATAAGTATAAGCTCATTGAGGGGTGGAAGAAACTTGGAAAGATCATAGATACGAGAATAAACAATGAGGGGGCAAAGATCATTGATTGAAGATGTCAGAGAGGAGGTAAGAGAAATAGACGAGCAGATCATAAAACTTGTTGTGATGAGGAGAAAATTGGCAGAGAAGATCTTAGAGGCAAAAAAGGTGGATAAAATTAAGATTAACGACGAAGAACAGAAAAAAACGGTTTTGCGAAGGGTGGAGAAGACGGCGAGGGCGAATAATCTAGACGAGAATGCGATCAAAGAGATATTCAAGATACTGATCGAGATGAACACAAAAAGGCAGTACGAACTTCTCGGTAAAACTAAAAATTAATAAAAAAAAGAAAAAAAAAGAAAAAAGATTTTAGCGTTTTATCTCTTTCTTCTCACCACCAAGTAGGCAACCGAGAGCAGTCCAGCTATAGATATAACCGCTCCAAAACCGGGTGTTTCCTCTTCCGCAGGTGCTGGCGCAGGTGCCGCCTCTTCCGCAGGTGCCGCCTCTTCCGCAGGTGCTGGCGCAGGTGCCGCCGGCATTACAACCTTGGCGCTTGTCTGCTCGTATAATATACCGTTCGCGTCTTCTACCGTTGCCAGGTAATCTCCTGTTGGCCAATCTTTGGTTCCCTCAAAGGCCGCATCGAACGAGCCGTCCTTCACATCGGTAACCTGTGTGAGATCTACGCCTTTCCCTTCGACGTGGGCAATCATCGTCGTTCCATCCACTAGATTGGTCGTGCCGCCGACTACAAAGTTCTCTCCCTGAGCCACCGCACCGATCTCATTGAGCGTGATCGCTGGATACTCTACATCCAACAACGCCATCTCCGTTATATCCCTGTTCATGGTCAACTTCTGGTTCTCGAAGAACTTGTTCACGTCCCCCGCGATCATCTCTCCGCTGGCAACCATATCATCATCGTACCGGTAGAAATCATCGGTACACGGATCCACTATCATAACGGTGTATGTGCCAGGCTCGAAGCTTTCCGGCTGGATTATCGAACCCTCATTGGTGAACCAATTTGTAAAGCTGTCCACCGTGAGCGTATCTTCAAACGCATTCTCCACAACGGGCAGGGAAACTACAGCAGCTATATTTCTACCCATGAGCCAAACTTCCACCTCATCAGGACTCCCCGTGGTCGTTCCGCTCACCTTAAATCCATCCAGCGTGGTGATAGTCGTATCATCCAGACTGGCGTTCATCGTCGGTGGCAAAAGAACGAAAGCTTCGATATCATGGATATCGGTACTCTGGTATCCGACTGGCACGTTGTCGTAATATACGATCACCCTGTACGAACCGGTGGAAAGATCCTCTTCAGCGGTATCGAGCTCCACATTGAACGCCCCACCCTCAACTTTGGTCATTATGGGGGCAAACGTCTTGTACTTGCCCTTTAGCATGACGTTTATAGGCGCACCGTCAGGGAACTCAGTGGTACTGCCTGATATAAATACTGTATCTCCAAGAGCGGCAGTAGCTACCTTATCTACTGCTATTGTCCCTTCCGTCACCGTAGGTATCCCAAGCTTCAACCAAGCATAATGGGGCTTCTGGAACATGGACAACAGAGCGAAGATCCCTCCCTTCCGCTCCACTGCTTTATAGTATCCTGTTTGTAGACCTTCTGTCTCCCACGTTTCCCCCTTCGTTACGTTGGCATTGTAGGATCCTATTTTATTCTCCTCACTCATACCCCCATATACGCCGATGATCGATACATTCGCATCGAATTGAATCGCCTCCCCGATGGCGAATGTGCCGTGGCCCGAATCGTCAAGCGATATGACGCTAGGACTGCTCGCCGCGGATGGGTATACCATCCCAACTGCAAACGCCGACATCACCAAAATTGCCGCCAACAAAAGCGGCATATTTCTTATTTTACCCATTTTTACCCTCCTCTTTTTTTGCTTTTCTAAACGTTTTTACTGTATCTACCTATAAGAAACCTTTTTTGTATATAAAACTTTGTCTGCTTTGGAAATCGTCTCCAAGAGAATTATCCGCAATTTGCAACATCCCCTTTGGCATCCCCCAAAACTAAATTAATTTTCCAATTAATATATTTATCGGTCATCTACCGCAAATCCCTCTCTGTGATGGGGTGGCGATCGAAGAAGGGGTTCTTTCCCTTAACCGCGAGAGGGATACCTAGGGCGATATCTGCCTCAATGTAACCGAGTAATATTCCAGCTAACCCTACCCTATACATTATTCTGTTATCCACGTTGAATATACTCGCGGTTTTTACGGCAGAGCCGACTGCTATACCCATATCCAAAAGTTTAAAGGCGCAGAGGGGACCATAGAAGTCTCTCCCCTTCTTTCTATTCTCTTTCATGCTTGCACAGTCAAACCCACACGCACCACAATTCAATCCTATTGGCTCTTCTCCATCCACACCTATGAGAACCACCGCATGAGAGCTTTCTACACCCTTAGCATCTCTTATGAAGTTATCTCCAAGGCTTTCGGAAAGATCCCTCATCTTTTCGGCGAGTTTCTTTAGGTCACCCCCATAGACTAAAGATACCTTCACATCGTCGATTCCCTTCGTCTTTGGAGCCGTTCTTGCCGATATTAAGATATCCTTTGCAACCCCAACGACCGCTTCTTCTTCCAACTCCTCTTCTCTCCTCACTGGCATTCAAAAATCTCCGTATAAAAATCTTCGATTTTCACATGCAAATGGAACATTTGCACACGATTTTAAAAGGCTGAGAGGATACCATAGATCATGTCCCCATATAATAATGCCGTGATGAAGCCCGCGGTTATGAAGACCATAAGTGGGATCTTGGGCGTGACCCACGCCTTCTCTCCAAGGTCATCCATGATCTTCATCTTCACCTCGTCTATCTCTCCCTTCTTCTTTTTAAGACACATGAATAGATACGCCGGTTTTTCACTTCTTTCCTCTTTAGGGAGCGTTAATAGATTATAGAATAGAATGGATATTGGAATGAGTATAGTGATGAGAATAGAGTTGATTAGCACGGTTAGAGGGAATATGGTCATGGGAAATATCCCGATCGGTGGATTTACTGCCAATATTCCTGTGGACGGACTGATAGCCATCAACGGTTCCAAAGAGATCAGTGGAAAGCCATCGAATAGTGGATAGTGTGTGAAGAGAAGTGCCATCGTTATGAAAGATTTGGCATCGGCCCCGCCGAATGCACCGATTGAAAAGATGATGTAGGCGGTGAAGAATACAATGAAAAACGAGATCAAAAACCACGTGATGTCGTATATATTGAAATTCGCGATATACTCGACCACAGCTAAAGCGATCCCGATCCCCACAAGGGGCAGCCATAATTTATTTGTGACCTTCCTCCTCTTCAAATCTGAGTAAGAACAATAGATAAGGGCGACGAGTGCTATGGATATCCTTATCAAATCTAAATCGAACATGAGATCACGGTTTGGTTATTAGGTCTTCATCCACATCGGCGCTCACGATCGGGGGAACATCTCCCAAAAATGCCATTCTTTCCCCCTTTATGACGACAGTTCCCGATAGTTCCTCATTTTTCCACAATGCCTCCTTAATATTATTTAAAGATTCCTCTAAATCATCCTCAACCATGTTTCCAAATGCCGTCGCGGCGGCGTCTGCCAGGGACACGTCTTCTGAAAATACAGTTACGGCATCTGCGATGCCAAAGCTTATCGAATGGCCCACCGTTCCGGATGATGTGCATATCCCGAGTATCTTCTCTCTGGGTTCTATCTCAAATGCGTATCTCCCGCTTATTGGTGATTCTCCGGCATAAATCCCCACATAGCATCTTTTATTGTTCAAGAGTGCTATATCTCCACCATTATCTATTAAGGCATATTTCGCTCCATCTTGAACCATCTCCTCCACCGCCAACCAGGAGATAGTTCCGGCAACGGCCGCCATTGGACCCACTTCTGTCTTATTTGATGCTGAAACCATCCTTTTAACGACCTCTGGCGTCTCTTCTTTCTCGCGGAGATACGGCTCGAGGGCAATAGAAAAGAACGGGTCTTCACGGATAAAAATTTCGAGATCCTTCCTTGTGTCCAATATGGACTTTTTTGCAGTCTCTATATATTTTTTATCAGATATAATTGTAACGTTGGTCTGTTTTACGCTAAATTTCTCTCTCATCTCATCAATAAATTTCAAGAGCAGCCGTCGGGCAAAGTTTGATGCAGTTTTTGCACACGATGCACCTGGAAGGATCCATCTCAACCCTACGATCCTCTCCAAATGAAAAGACGCCCATCGCGCAGATCGACGAACATATACCGCAATGAACGCATCGTCCATCATCCCTCTTTATGGGCTCCTCTAAGATCTCTACCTCCACACCTTTCTCTTCAAAAGCCTTTGTCACCTCTTCTATTTTTTCTTCGACATCCACGATCATCGTCGCCCATGTCGCCTCGATATTCACCCGCTCCAAGTTGATTAAAACCCCTGTATTCAAGCAGATCTCTGATACAATCGGTTTCCTTATGATTTTTGCAGGAAATTCAAGTCTCATCTTCATTTTACCACTTCCCAACCAGCTTGCTCAGATCACCGCTCGAGATAACTCCAACTATTTCTCCATCTTTATTGATGACAGGCATGGCAGATATCTTATATTTCTCGAGTTTTCTCGCTGCAACGTCCGCGAGGTCTTCTGGCTCCACACTGACGACTTTTTTCGTCATTATCTCACTCACTCTCCCAAATTTACCTCTGGCAACGGACTTTGAGATATCCCAGGAGGTTATGATGCCTACCACTTTGTTATCTCTTGATACGATCGGGAGATGATCTATCTCGTTCTCGATCAAAACCTTCGCCGCCTCCTCCGTTGAGATCTCTTGATTGGCCGAGATGGCTTCTTTGGCCATAAGATGCTTAACTGGCGGTTTTATCTTGGTTTGTCTCATATTCTTCAATCTTCCTTTTACAGGAAGTCTTTCTACAGGCATCGAAAGCTCAAAATCCCCTTTATCTATCCATTCTTTTAATTTTTCCGCCACCTCTCTCGCCTTGTGATAACTGGACATCGGAAACGTCTTTATCTTTTTTCCGTTAAATTCTATGCAGCCCGACTTCAGTTCTTCATAGGTGACCTTCCTCAAGACGGGTTTCTCCCTTCGCTGGACTCCATAGTCCACCAGATTTGTCACGATCTCTTTGTCCTCGATGGACGTGCTCTTGGCAATATCTTCGTTTAATATGGGAATTGGGACTCCTAGACCGATGTATATGGATACACCGTATCGATATATGCTTGCTCCTCTTATGAAATCTGGACTCATCTCCTTAAGATTCCCTTTTACCATAAGTGTACCAAATCCATTCTCCGGATCGTGCTGTGTTCCCTCCCCAATTATGTATCCCTTTGCCCCCCCGAGAAATATCCTTGTTCCCATACCTATCGTCTCATAAGTGGGATCATTCGATAGGGGAGATAAGAGACCGGATCCAGAATAAGAGACATTTCCAAAATGAGGGAATAAAGGACCCATATAGGTATAAATAGTCCCCTCCTTAGAATTTGTCGCCGCGTTGTATCTCTGATAGCCGTTTCTTGGGTTGAGCATCACGGCCTGATTCAGATCATCGATGGTTATACTGGTCTCAAGATTTTTCAAAGGATAACAATCGGTTCCATAAGACTCCGCCCTCACCTCTATCTCTCTTCTGGAGATCAGATCCTCTATAACATGCCCTCCTCCATATTCCATTCCTCTGCTCTTGGATGACTGGGCTGCGCCTATATAGGCATCTACCGCCGCTATACCCGTATATGCCTCGATATCATTCAAAAAAACCTTTCTCATCTTTATTGGCGGATCAGAATGGCCGAAATTCAAAAAAGCTCCAGAAGAACACATAACA
>Ga0209345_10006241_pt1 | contig 10862 bp, 8 predicted proteins | sample Cruoilmetagenom7_FD_187294 | JGI IMG/M metagenome (GOLD analysis project Ga0209345, IMG submission 187294) | Oil polluted marine microbial communities from Coal Oil Point, Santa Barbara, California, USA - Sample 7 (SPAdes) (version 2) | ecosystem: Environmental > Aquatic > Marine > Oil seeps ...
ATTTATTTGTAAAAAATTTATAACCTATTATGGAACAAATTATAACGTATTTTGAAAGTATCAACCCTATTTTGGCCGCATTTTATGCAACATTATTTACTTGGGGATTAACCGCTTTAGGAGCTTCCTTAGTGTTTTTATTTAAAGGAATGAATAGGGCTTTATTAGATGGAATGTTAGGTTTTACAGGTGGTGTTATGGTTGCAGCAAGTTTTTGGAGTTTATTAGCTCCAGGCATAGAAATGAGTCCCGGAGAAGGATTTATTAAAGTAATACCTGCGGTAATTGGATTTGGTTTAGGTGCATTATCATTATTTGGGCTAGATAAAATTTTACCTCATTTACATATAAATTTTAAAGAATCTGAAAAAGAAGGGATTAAAACGCCTTGGCACAGAACAACATTATTAGTATTAGCAATTACTTTACATAATATTCCAGAGGGTTTAGCTGTTGGTGTACTATTTGGGGGAGTTGCTGCTGGTTTTGATGGTGCAACTATTGGTGGTGCAGTAGCACTTGCTATTGGTATAGGAATACAAAATTTTCCAGAAGGTTTTGCAGTATCCATGCCAATTAGAAGGCAAGGTGCTAGTAAATGGAAAAGTTTTATGTATGGACAATCTTCTGCTTTGGTAGAACCAGTTGCAGCAGTAATTGGAGCTTGGGCGGTTTTGACATTTAAACCAATTTTACCTTATGCACTTGCTTATGCTGCTGGTGCCATGATGTTTGTTGTTGTAGAAGAAGTAATTCCCGAAACTCAACGTGATAAATATACGGATATCGCTACACTTGGATTTATAGGCGGATTTATAGTAATGATGACTTTAGACGTTGGGCTAGGTTAATTTAACAACCACAATTAGTATCGCACTTATTGTTCTTTTTAGTTTTAAAGAAATACTTTTTAACTAAAAACCCAATGGCTAATCCAAGTGCTATGTAGGTTAAAATATCTTGCATTAACTAAAAATATTAAAAGCTAAAACTGCTGAAACATATGCTAATATTCCCATACCAACCAACTGTAAAATTGGCCATTTCCAGCTATTGGTTTCTCGCTTTACAATGGCTAAAGTTCCTACACATTGCATAGCGAATGCATAAAATAGCATTAAAGAAATTCCGGTTGGAAAATCAAATCTACTTTTCCCTGTATCAGGATTAACTTCAGCTGCCATACGTTCTTTTATTGTCCCTGAATTTTCAGCATCACTATCAACATTATAAATTGTTGCCAATGCTCCAACAAAAACTTCACGAGCGGCAAATGAACTAATCAATGCTATTCCAATTTTCCAATCATAGCCCATAGGCTTAATTATTGGTTCAATTGATTTACCCATATAACCTATATATGAATGCTCTAATTTAAAAGAAGCTACTTTTTTCTGAAGTAAATCTTCAGAAAGATTGGCATTTTCTATTTTTGAACTAACAATTTGTTCAGAATTTTTAAAAGTTGAAGATCCATTTGAAGCTAAAAACCATAATACAATGGAGATTGCCAAAATAATTTTTCCTGCTCCAAACACAAAAGCTTTTGTTTTTTCAACAACTTCATAAAAAATATTTTTTATTGAAGGTATTTTATAGTTTGGCATTTCAATTACAAAAAAAGTTTTACTTTCAATTTTTAACACTTTGTTTAATAAAATAGCTGAAAATATTGCAGCTGTAAAGCCTAATAAATATAAAGCCATCATTGTTAATCCTTGTAAATTAAGAATTCCTAATACACGTTTGTTTGGAATAATTAGGGCAATTAATATAGCATACACAGGTAAACGAGCTGAACATGTTGTAAATGGAATTACTAAAATTGTAATTAAACGTTCTTTCCAATTACCTATATTTCTTGAAGCCATAATTGCAGGAATAGAACAAGCCGTTCCAGAAATTAGTGGAATAACACTTTTACCACTCATACCAAATTTTCGCATTATTTTGTCCATCAAAAAAACAACTCTACTCATATAGCCAGTCTCTTCTAGTATGGAAATAAAGGTAAATAAAATGGCAATTTGAGGAATAAATATAACTATACCTCCAATACCCGGAACTATTCCTTCGGCTATTAAATTTGTAAAAGTTCCTGGTGGTAAAACAGTTTTTATCCAAGAGCTTAAACTTGCAAAAGCACCATCAATTAAATCCATTGGATAGGTAGCCCAATCAAATATGCCTTGAAATATAAATAATAATATGAGTGCAAAAATTACATACCCAAATATTTTATGAGTTAATACCCTGTCTAATATTCCCCTTAAATCTGAGGCTTTAGATTTATCAATCTTAAAACTAGATTTTAATACATTATTTATTATTTGATACCTAAAAATTGTTTCTTTATGCTGATATCTTTTTATGCAATCTAAATCTTCTCTAAATTTTAAAACTAACTCTTTTTGATTTTCAGTTAAAAAATCAAATTCTTTATTTTGTGTAATTAATAACCAAGATTTATATAATGGAAATTCAGGAAAAGCATTTTTTAACTTCGTAAAATATTCTTTATCTATTTTATCCGTTATTTTACCTATTGATGAAGTTTCTAATTTTTTATAATCTAAAATAGCTTCTTTTAGTTGCTCAATCCCTACATTTTTTCGGGCACTGGCTAAAACAATTTTAGTGTCTAATTTTTCTTCAAGTTCATTTACATTAATATCAATTCCTTTTCGCTTCATTTGGTCTATCATGTTGATAACCAAAATTGTTGGAATTTTTAAATCTTTTATTTGTGTAAATAATAGTAAGTTTCTCTTAATATTTTCAATTTCAACAACAACAACTACTACATCTGGATAACTATCGTTTTTTTCGTTTAATAAAGCGTCTAATACTAATGTTTCATCTAATGATGTTGGGTTAATACTATACGTACCTGGTAAATCTGTAATTTCTGCTTTTACCGTATCGTTAAGTTTACATATCCCTTGTTTTTTCTCAACAGTAATTCCTGGGTAATTTCCTACCTTCTGTTTTAAGCCAGTAAGTTGATTAAATATTGAAGTTTTTCCTGTGTTTGGATTCCCTATTAAAGCAACTTTCACATCCTTATCATTCCCCATTAATTCACTATTACTTAACAATAGTTATTTTTTCAGCAGTTTCTCTTCGTATTGCTAAATGACTTCCATTCACTTTTATATATAAAGGGTCATGCATTGGCGCTTTTTGAATTAATTGAACTTCAATTCCAGGTAAGCAACCCATTTCAAGTAATTTTAAAGGAATATTGTCTAAACAAAGTTTTTCTATAAAAGCTTTTTCTCCAATTCGTAAATTTGCAATAGTTTTAAACATTATTAAGACTGATTATAAATAGTAGTTGACAAATATAGTAAATTAGAATGATTCTAAACAATGATAAATATCATTAATCCTTAAATTCTTGTTGAAGAATTCTAATATCTATAATTAATCGTTCAATATCTTCATTATCTGTACCGTCATAATATCCTCGTATTTGTTGTTTTTTATCAACTAACACAAAATTTTCAGTATGAACAAAGTCTTGCAATCCGCCATCTCCTTCATCTAAAACAGCAAAATAACTTTTACGTGCTAATTTATATATATGCTTTTTATCTCCTGTAGTAATATTCCATTTTGAGTCTATCACTCCTTTTTTATCTGCATAAGCACGTAAAACTGAAATGCTATCTATTACAGGTGTAACCGAATGTGATAAAAACATCACATCATCATCATTTTTAAAAACTTCCTGAAGTTTACCAATATTATTGGTCATCACTGGGCAAATAGTCATACATCTTGTAAAGAAAAAATCCGCTACATAAATTTTATCTTTATAATTTTTTTGAGTAATAGTTTCTCCGTTTTGATTCACTAAATTAAAATCAGCTATTTTATGATTTCTACGTATATGAACTATACTTTCATCAACCAATCTTGGATTTACATCAGATGGATTATAAACAGGTAATTTTTTTTCAGGTGTTAATAATGTATAGATTGCATAAATCATAAAAACTGAAAAAAAAGCCATAATGGCTAATGTTGGAACTGACTTTTTGAAAAATTTTAAATCCATCTTTTTTTAAAAAATTAAACACAAATTTAATACAAATGTATAGGATTGTGCTTATACTATTCTAAAACTTTGTTAAAAACTGCTTGTTCATACATTTTTAGGTTTTGCAACTCTATTTAAAACCGTACATTTGTGCGATTTTATTTTTGAAAACATATATGGAAATAGTTATAAAAGCAACTCAGTTTATTTTAAGTTTATCATTTTTAATTGTTTTGCACGAATTAGGGCATTTCATTCCTGCCAAAATATTTAAAACTCGTGTAGAAAAATTCTACTTGTTTTTTGACTATAAGTTCTCTTTATTTAAAACAAAAATTGGAGAAACAGTTTATGGTATTGGCTGGATTCCTTTAGGAGGTTATGTAAAAATTTCTGGGATGATTGATGAAAGTATGGATACTGAACAGATGAAACAACCTGCTCAACCTTGGGAGTTTAGATCTAAACCAGCTTGGCAACGTTTAATAATTATGCTAGGTGGTGTAATTGTAAATTTTATATTAGGTATACTAATATATATCATGATTACTTTTGTTTGGGGTATAGATTTTGTGAAACCAGATGGTGTTAAAGAAGGATTTTCAGTTCATGAATCATTTAAAACTTATGGCTTTAAAGACGGTGATAAAATAACAAAATTTAACGGTACAGAACCTTTAGATGTAACTGACGTTAATAAACACCTATTTTTAAGAGGAATCACATCTCTAGAAGTGTTACACCAAGATGGTAATACAGAAACAATAACAATCCCAGAAAATATTGGAGAGATTATGTGGGAAAATGGTGTTATGAAACCTTTTGAAATTAGAAGACCCGCTATAATTAATTTTGTAGCTGACGATTCTCCAGCTAAAAAAGCTGGAATTAAAAAGGATGACAAAATTATTTCAGTAAATAATAAACCTGTTCATTTTTGGAATGAATTTAGTGAGTTAGTACTAAACTCAAAAGGTGAAATTACCATTGGTATTGAAAGAGGTTTAAACAACATTAATGTTACTATTATGCCTGGAAAAGACAACCAAATAGGAGTTTCATATAATTTACTTAATGCAGTAGAAATGCAACATAAGGATTATTCACTTATAGAAAGTATATCAACTGGAAACTCGATAGCTATATGGACTTTAAGAGACTATATTACTCAGTTTAAATACGTATTTACTAAAAAAGGAGCTACAAGTATTGGTGGCTTTATTGCTATTGGAAGTATTTTCCCTGCTACTTGGAGTTGGCAAGCGTTTTGGAGTATTACAGCGTTCTTATCTATTATGCTTGGTTTTATGAATTTATTACCAATACCTGCATTAGATGGTGGACACGTAATGTTTACTTTATATGAAATGATTACTGGAAGAAAACCAAATGACAAGTTTTTAGAATATGCTCAAATTACTGGTTTTATTCTTTTAATAGCACTACTGCTTTTAGCCAACGGGAATGATATTGTAAAGTTATTCTCTTAAGCCTTCACAATTATGAAACAAATTAGACTTTCTAGGCTAATTAAAAACAAAAAAATCCTCGTTTTTTAACGAGGATTTTTTTATATATGCTTTTATTAAAATTTAGTCAGCAAGTATAATTACCTTATTTTCCTTCATTTCAATGGTACCACTTTTTATTGCTAAAGAAAACTCTCCTTTATCATTTGTGAAATTAGTTTCAAACTGCTCTTCAATATTCACATTTGCTCCTTTAAATTTTACAATTCCATTCACTAGTAATGATACTATTGGTGCGTGATTATTTAACATTTGGAATTCACCATTAATACCTGGCACAGAAATTAAATCTACATCAGTATTTAATAAAGTTGCTTCTGGTGTTACTATTTCTAAAATCATTTTAAATTAGTTTTTAGCTGTTAGTTTTTAGTTGTTAGTTTTTGTTGAAATCAACATAAAACTCATAACCTAAAACTTAAAACTGTTTTATACTTCTGCTAACATTTTCTCTCCTGCATCAATTGCTTCTTGAATTGACCCTCTTAAGTTAAATGCAGCTTCAGGATATTTATCTAATTCGCCATCTAAAATCATGTTAAATCCTTTAATGGTATCTTTAATATCAACTAACACACCTGGAATACCAGTAAATTGCTCAGCAACATGGAAAGGTTGAGATAAGAAACGCTGAACTCTACGAGCTCTATGTACAGCAATTTTATCTTCTTCAGATAGTTCTTCCATCCCTAAAATTGCAATAATATCTTGTAATTCTTTATAACGTTGTAATAATTCTTTTACACGTTGAGCACAATCGTAATGTTCATCACCTAAAATATCAGCTGTTAAAATTCTTGAAGTAGAATCTAATGGATCTACCGCTGGGTAAATACCTAACTCGGCAATTTTACGAGACAATACAGTTGTTGCATCTAAATGCGCAAATGTTGTTGCTGGAGCTGGATCTGTTAAATCATCCGCAGGTACATATACCGCTTGTACTGATGTAATTGAACCATTTTTTGTTGAAGTAATACGCTCTTGCATTGCTCCCATCTCTGTTGCTAATGTTGGTTGGTAACCTACCGCAGAAGGCATACGACCTAATAATGCAGATACCTCTGAACCTGCTTGTGTAAAACGAAAAATATTATCTACAAAAAATAATACATCTTTTCCTTGCCCTTCACCTGCTCCATCTCTAAAATATTCAGCAATAGTTAACCCTGATAATGCAACACGTGCACGTGCTCCAGGTGGCTCATTCATTTGTCCAAATACAAAAGTTGCTTTAGATTCTCTCATTCCTGTTTTATCAACTTTAGATAAATCCCATCCTCCATCTTCCATAGAATGCATAAAGTCATCACCATATTTAATAATCCCAGATTCTAACATTTCTCTTAAAAGGTCATTTCCTTCACGAGTTCTTTCTCCTACACCAGCAAATACTGATAAACCTCCGTGACCTTTTGCTATATTATTAATTAGCTCCATTAACAATACTGTTTTACCTACACCTGCACCACCAAATAATCCAATTTTACCACCTTTTGCATAAGGCTCAATTAAATCAATTACTTTAATCCCAGTATATAAAACTTCTGTTGAAGTAGATAAGTCTTCAAATTTTGGTGCTTGTCTGTGAATTGGCAAACCATCTTTACCTTCTTTAGGTAAATTTCCTAATCCATCAATTGCATCACCAATTACGTTAAATAAACGTCCGTAAATATCATTTCCTATAGGCATTTGAATTGCACTACCTGTAGCAACAACTTCTGTCCCTCTACTCAAACCATCTGTTGAATCCATTGATATAGTTCTAACAGAATCTTCACCAATATGAGATTGTACTTCTAGTACTAATAGTGAACCATCTTTTTTTGTAATTTCTAATGAATCATACAATTTTGGAAGTTCTGTACCAGATTCAAACTCAACGTCAATAACTGGACCTATAATTTGTGCAACTTTACCTGTAACTTTTGCCATTACTTTAACTATTTATTTTTTAGTTATTTAACCTTTTAAGGTTAACCTTAATTTTAAAGTGGCAAAGATAGTTTTTTGATTTTATTTTTAAAAATTTTTATGCTTTTTTTAAAAAAAGAAACGCCCTAAAAATTTAGGGCGTTTTCTTATATTAATTATTATTGTTTTTTATGGGTTAATTGTCCAAGAAACAAAGTATTGTGAGCCAATTTTTCCTGTACCAGGTACGCTAAAATATTCTTTTCCACCTATATTAGCAGCTCCTATTTTAAATGTTGATTTAAAAGATGGTACGGAATAATTAATTTGAGCATCTATTACTGTATTTGCATCAACTGTTGCATCAACAAATGTTGATTCCCATAGATATTCATCACTCCATCTTACGTTCACATTGAAACCTAAGTTTTCAACAAGTGCTGTATTTCCAAATGATAACTTCACTTTATGCTCAGGAGTATTAAATCCAGCTTCATAATCTGGATCCGTACTTTGGTCAAAGTCAAACTTTGCTAATGTATAATTAATACCTATATTATAATTACCAAATATTTTGGAATTTACACCAATAGTTCCTCCATAAGAAGTAATATCAGCTTTTGAATTTGTATATACTTGAAATGCTTTATAATCCCCTGCACTTAAAGCGATCGCTGCTAGAGGTGCTGGTAAAACATTTGGGTCAAAATCAGAAAAATCTGCTTGTCCATAAAGCGGTGCTAAAACTGTTGTAACTCCAATAAAATCTTCATAATCGTTATAATAAGCACTCATATCTAATGAAACTTTCCCAAATCCTGCTCTATACCCAACTTCAAATGCAGTAACTTTTTCAGGCTTTACAAAATCAAAATTAGATTTTACAGGTGCTCCTGCTAATACAGAAGATAATGTAAATGCATTTTCATAAGCATTTCTCCCTGTTAACTGAATGGTACTAGGCATTCCTAAAGATTGCCCTGTTGCACTTACAGATAATGGAGCAGATGTGTACCTATCTAAATTATCAGGAGCAGAACCTACCAAAACTGCCCTACCAGCATCTAAACCAATATATTGATCTTGTGTAGTTGGGTTTCTAAAACCTGTTTGAAATGAAGCTCTTAAATTACGTGTTTTACCTTGTCCTAAAGAATAAGAAACCGTAAGTCTTGGTGAAAAATTCCCATCAAAATTTTTAGCTTTATCATAACGTAAAGATCCTGTAAATTTTAATCTATCATCTACAAATTTCTTTTGTACTTGCGTATAAGCCCCATACTCATTATAATCAATCGGACCATCTGCATCTGTAAAAATAGTTCCACTAGAATTTAAAGAATATTGCCTCCATGAACCTCCTATTTGTATATCAGCAACATCAGTAAGGTCTCTTAAGTTATAGTTTGCGTCAGCATGATATAATTTTGTTTCATCTTGAAATTTAGCACCCGTATTTAAATCTGGATCAGAAATTACTTTATTAAAGGCAGTATCAAAAGCAGCAGTTCCTGGAACTAAAGCTCCTGTTTGAGCAATTGACCTAGCAAATGAATGTGCAACAGTTGGATCTCCAGGAGTAACTCCTTGTACAGCACCAGTAATAGCTCCTAAATACATTTGCGCATACTCTGTAAACCATTGTGTATCAGATTTCCAACTTCTATTTATATTAATAGCTGCAAAACGACTATCAAATGAATCTCCGGCTTTTTCATGAGTAACATACCCTCTTACAAAAAAATTGTCACCTTTAACTTCTAATTTATGTTGTTGCATAAAGAAATTCGTTAAAGAGTATCTATTTGCTCCTTGATAAATTGTGTTACCGTGACCAAATTTTGCATTATAACTTACTTCTAAATCATTTGCAAATGGTCTATAATTTAAAGAAAAATCAGCTTTTGCACTTTTTGCTACATAATCAATTAAATCAACTTCATTATAACCTGTTCTTGAAATTGTTGCAGCTCCAAACGTTCCTGCTGGTGCTCCTGATAATGCATCAAAATCTAAAGTAGTTGAAACCTCATCACCATATACATTCAATCCATCATAACCAGGGTTAGCTCTAGTAGCTCCTGGGTTTGCATAATCTTCATAATCTGTAGCATGCCATTCCGTTCCTTTTAAGAATGAAAAAGAAGCTTTAGCCGCAAATTTATCACTAAATTTGTGTGCCATTCTAATTCCTACATCTGTAAAATTATTATCTCCCGCTGCTTCTTGTGAAGTGATTCCTGTTTTAGCATACACACTAACTCCTTGGGATGTAAATGGATTTTTACTTGTCATAAATAAAATACCATTAAAAGCATTTGCACCATATAATGCAGAAGATGCTCCTGGTAGTAATTCAACAGAAGCAATATCTAATTCAGACATTCCTAATAAGTTTCCTAGATTAAAGTTAAGCATTGGTGATGAGTTATCCATACCATCAACTAACTGCATAAAACGTGAATTAGCAATTGTAGCAAAACCTCTAGTGTTAATAGATTTAAATGTTAAACTACTCATATTAGCATCAACACCTTTTAAATTTTCTAATCCATCATAAAAACTTGGAGAAGAGGTATTTTTAATTGCTCTAACATCCATTCTTTCAATTGACACAGGCGATTCTAAAACACGTTCTGGTGTTCTTGAAGCAGATACAACTACCTCATCTAATGCAGTTGCAGCTTCTGCAAGTGCAACATTTACAATTTGATTGTTTTGAGTTATTTCAACTGTTATTGATGAAAACCCAATAAGCGAAACCTCTATTGAAAAAGGTAACTCATGATTTACTGTGAAAGAAAAATTTCCATCAAAGTCAGTTGTAGTTCCCATAGATTTACCTACAACTTTTATGTTTGCTCCCGGTATTGGTTGCTCAGTTTTTGCCTCTGTAACCGATCCAGAAATTGTGGTTTGCGCCACCATAACTGTTCCTACAAAAAGTGCAAAAACAACACTTAATAATTTTTTCATAATATCCTTTATAGTATTGATTAACATAAGCGCAAAATACAATTTTTTTCTAATTATCTTAAAAATTGAACCAAAAAAAAGCGTAAAGATTAATTTTTACGCTTTCATTTTTAAAATATGATAATTATCAGTCGGTTGTAAAATTCCAAATTTGACCAATAGTTTCTCCACCTTGTCCATCTTTAACAACAACTTTCCAATAATACATTGTTGAAACAGCTAGGGTTGGTGTTTCTAAAGTAGTACCTGTTTGATCTGCTGATTCTATAGTTAAACTAGCTTGATCTGTTCCAAAATAAACATCATAACTTAGCGTGTCTGATGTATCAACATCATCTGCCGTCCATTGTAAAGTGGCGGTTGTAGTTTGTACAACTTCATTTAACGCAGGGCTT
>Ga0209345_10006244_pt1 | contig 10859 bp, 4 predicted proteins | sample Cruoilmetagenom7_FD_187294 | JGI IMG/M metagenome (GOLD analysis project Ga0209345, IMG submission 187294) | Oil polluted marine microbial communities from Coal Oil Point, Santa Barbara, California, USA - Sample 7 (SPAdes) (version 2) | ecosystem: Environmental > Aquatic > Marine > Oil seeps ...
GACCTGTACTCGCTCGCTTATAGCGTGCGACGAGTCAAAGAGTCACTCCAGGAAGATGACGAGCCAGAACAACAGCCCTAGCTCAATCCCCACGTATCGAAGGGCAGACTCTTGTGGCACTTGTAGCCACAAGAGCTACAAGTACTGTGCTACTGACCACGCCTACTTCGCATACAGGCCATCATTAGCCCCTCGCCGATCAACGCCGCGAGCTGCTCATCAAACTCAGCTAATGCGATTGCATCCCTGTTCGATGGCCGTTCTGCAAGCCCTTCAACATGCTGGACGCTTCGCAGGATCTCTTGCTCATGAGTCAGGTAGATCTCCCAAAGCGCCCTTGTTAGCTTACTGGTATCCATGCGAAGACCAAGCTGAGCGGCCAGATTCACCGTTGCACGATCGATCTTGATCGCCTCTTCCTTAGTCGTTTTGAACCGCTTGATCACTTTCAATGCTGATGGTAAAGACTCCTTCTGCACTGACGGTTCTTTATGACGCACCTGAGTATCACCCTGTTCTCCGTTATCGATTTGGGCAGGTTTCACCTCGGTCTCACGACTGCCCCCTGTTTTAACGATCTCACGCTCTAGCACAGGATCAGGCGCATGCTTAGGTTCTGGGTCAGGCTCTTGGACTTTATCTTGGGCAGCCCCCCCACTACTGTTATCCAGCTCAGCGAGTGTTCCTGAAATCTGTCCAAATGGATCATACTCAGATTTTTGTGTTCCAAACTTAGCCATTTACCGCCTCCACCTTCTCAGTACTTTGCGGCTTTGCCTCGAGCATTACCCCCCCACTCTCGTAACGGTTGAACCGTTCCTCGAACTCTTTGGCCAATTCTCGGTATTGATCCGTCACCTTATGATCCGGCGCTGCTTCGAACAATGTACGCCCCTGTTGCTGAACGCTCGGAACAATCGTTGATGAAGAAATACTGCTAGAGAATCGAGAAGTGAATTTATCACCTACACCAAAGTGTTTATCGACTTCCTCCATCAACGCCCTGGATAACCGAGTTGCCCGCCCAGGCACTTGGTTCATTACCACGCCCATGAGCTGTAAATCACTGTTTCCGCTCTGTTTGGCATGCTGAATGTACTTAATCGCATTGACCAACCCTTCAATCGCAAGACGTTCGGGCACCGCCGTCAGGACGAAATACTTTGCCGCAACATAAGCGGCTTTGGTTGGCAGCGTCATGCTTGGAGAAGTGTCGAGGAAAATGTAATCGTACTTCCCACGGAGCGATTCAATCGGTTTTCTGAGCACCTCCCAAGGCTTCTCAAAGGGGCCAATCTTCTCAGAAATGGCGTTTTCGATGTTTTCAAGCTTCGTATGAGCTGCGATCAAATCTACATTCGGTGGAAGATTGACCGATTCATGATCCCCGGGCCGGATCACGACATCTTCGGCGTGTTCATCGCCCAGCATAATTTCATTGGTTCCATAGACATTCAACCCCTGGGGCAACCCGCACAGCCGCGTGCTGCCGCAGTTCACATCAAGATCCCAGATGAGCACACGCCGTCCCATTTCAGACAGGGCCGCAGCCAAATTAACGACGGTTGATGTTTTGGTCACCCCGCCCTTTTGATTCCCAAACGCAACCACGCGCGTCTGAAATTGTGGATTGGTATTCATTCATTGCCTCCTTGCAGAATTTATTTTTCACACTTGTAGCTACAAGTGCCACAAAGCACTAACGGCTACAAAGCCATCGGTGCTACAAGTGCTCTTGGAGCTACTTAGCCTTGGTGGTACCGAGAGCTATGAGTGCCACAACTCTTTATCGGACATTGTAGCAGGATCCCATGAGTCCAACAACCCAACAAAAACACTTGGAGCACTTGGGGCCACAAGTACTCTTCAAATCTGCCGCGAATGCCGAATACCCACTCATTCAGCCATGCCGACTTATGGCCACGGGTACCACCAGTACCACAAGATCGCTAATGGATTTGTGGCACCTTTAGCTTTGTGGCCACGAGTGCCTTGTGGCCACAAGAGCTACAAAGCTGTCGGCACCACAAGTGCCACAAAGCACATAGGGCGCTTGTAGCACCGGTAGCCTTGTGGCTTCGATAGCACCTAGTGCTCTTGTGGCACTTGTGGCTACGAGTGCCATTTTTGTACTTGTGGCCTCTTGACGGACCTATCCGACTCACATCATGATAGGGCTGCAAACCTCGCTCCCGAGTGTCTTCGGCCTGCCAAACAGGCCAACACAGAGGGCTCAATCAAACGCATGGAGGCGTACCGAATAAACGAACACCCATAAAGAAAAACCGCCAAACGAAAAGTGTTCTAGCACTTCTCAATCGGCGGATTTCAAGGTCATACCGGGCATGGATGCCGGACACGACGCTTTCGTACCTAACTCCACGAATATAGCGCCATCCGCAATTCCTGTCAACTCCGCTCTGTGAGTGGGGGGGGTTGGTCTGTGGTATCGTTATGCCCGTTACGTCTCGCAGGAAGGATTCTGCGATGACCACCACTTTTTGTACGCCTACACCCAGATCTCGCCGATCTCCGGGCAAAATCGGCATCCACCAACCAAAGATCGAGGGTCTCTTCCGTCGCATCACCGCTCACCAGATCACCATGGCCTGGTGGCTGCATGTCTCTGGCCATGTCTCCCGGAGACAACTCCGCGTCTACTTCGCAGCTCACGAGATGCACGAGCAACGCAAATACACCTACCCAGATGAACACAACCGAGCAAGATCCTCCTCAACTCCACGCACACACGCCCTCTATCGCGTCGAAGAGATCGCCGCGATGGTCTTGGGGCAGGGAAAGGGGCGTACTCAGCCCGCAGCCGACCCTCAGCGAGCCCTCGCGGGTCTGCGTGCAGACATCCGTCACCTCGCCAGGCTCGGCCTCGTCGCCATCGAAGCCCATTCCATCACCTTCGCCGTCTCCATCGACCAGATCAGACTCCAAGGCGCCGACGATATCTCCGGCTTCTGGACCATGTTTGAGCAAATCCCCAACGCCCGCAGGACCGTCCCCGTCCCCAGACGCACACTCCGTGCCCTGGCAGGAGTGGGGGGGTTGAGCAGAGGTGTCACCGGCGTCATGCTCGCCATGCTCATCCGCTCACTCTTCTGGCACAAGCAGAGCGCCAGCTATCGCGTCGACGGACGCACCAAAGCCTCCTGGATCGTCCAAGTCTTCGGCCTGAGCCGCCGGTCCGTCACCGATGCGCGGGCCACGCTCATCGAGCTCGGCTGGATCGAGGACCTTGAACCCCCGCAGTGGGCGATGAACCGCTGGGGAAGCCACGACCGCATCAACCCAGATTGGGCCCCGACACAGCCATCGCCCCGTCAATCTCTTTCTCCTACTGCCCAGCCCACCAACCGCTTCAACCAAGCAGCCAATCAAGTCTCCACACCGGCAGCGGTGGGGGGGCTCCGAGGAGGAGGGTCACACGGGGCTTCAACCCCCCAAACCACCCGTTCCACCTACACGGGATTTGCCAGCCCTCAGGCCCAAAACGACATCGAATCTGCTAGCCCTTGTCTTCACCAGAATACTCTCCCTAAGAAGGGAGATCTAAAAACCAGAAGACTTGAGGGCAAGCCCCCAAGCCCGTCTGGTGTTTCTCTTCGAAACGGGGTGGGGAAGAAAACCACAGACACCACCGAGGGGGCCAAGTCGGGCAGTAGGAAAAAAAAACTCCCTTGGAGAGCGGTTCGGAGAGCGGGCAGGGGGCGGAACACACCGAACACGCCCAATATCCGAGACATCCAGATCGGCCATATGCTCGAAACCGCCGATTTGCTCGAGCTCTACCGCCAAGCCACCGCCATCGGGCTCGCCAAACCCAGCGAAGCCGGACGATTGGACTTCCTCGCACTCGCTGAGCACGCCAAAGCACACGGCAAACGAGCAGGTGCGATGTTCTTCTGGCTCTTGCGGGAGAAGAAATCAGCGTTTATCACCCTGAGCGACGAAGACACCGCCGTGCAACGCATCCGAGCGATCCATAACCCAGACAACACACGCAGCCGCCAGCAAGAGCGGTGGAGGGGTGGAAATGGGATGAGAGGTTCGAATCCTCTTGCCACATCCGGCAACCAAGGCCAACAGGATCAGAGCATCCAGAACACCCGAGGCAGGGGACTTGAACCCCTTGCCGCTGTCAACAAGCAAGAAGAGCACTTCGTGCTCACCTGTATCCGGATCGCCAAGCAGAAGCGTATCGAAGATCCGTACCGGATCGCGAAGATCAAGGACTGGACACGGGAGCGGTGGGATGCGGCCCTTGCGAGCTACGAAGCACGGCAATGGGAGCGGCTGCAGAGATCACACATGCAGGACTTGGATGAAAACGCACATGATTAGGTCATATTCAGTGGTCAGGACTGGTGTTTATTCAGCATCGAACGCGTTTTCAAATGCTTCACTGACCGCATCGAGATACGTATCGAGGTGTACCTGGGCCAAGTTGACCTCGTATTGAGAATCGGCCGCCTGAACAATACCGCTCGCCTCAGAGCTCGGGTTCTCGTTGGTCTGGCACTGGGCGTAGGCTTTGCGGAAATGAACCCATTCAACCGAAGTTTTATCGAGTATGTGGTACTTCACAGGGACTGGCAGACCGGCATTGGCCACCAACCTCGCTAAGTTGGTCGATTGCTCTAAGGACAAATGCTGGTTGATGTCGGTCTGCATCAAGGAAACGGTGTTCTCAAGGCTCGCCTTCGCGGTATCGAGTGAGCTTTGAGCGCTCAGAAGACCATCATGGTCTTCCTGCGTCGCTGTACCACCCCGCACAGCTTGCTTGAGCACGGCCACTTCAGTGGAATAGCTCAAGATCGATGAACGCGAAAACTTGAGGGTGCTCCAGTTCTCTTCAATAGACTCAATCGCAGTGGCAATGAGATCGCTTGTTTGATCCGCATTGAGCCCGATGACACAGAGGTTCTGGGGAGACAACCCAAGCGAAACAGCCTCTTGCTGCAAATCTCTTTGTGTCGGCACAAGAGCAGGCTGGGTGACCACTGCGTCAGACATTGACAATGTGCTCGCAAAGGCGGATGCACCAAGAGCAAGTCCAACAATAGAGCAACGAAAAACAAGAGCTTTGTGACGCATGATGAGTCTCCATGATATGAGGCATGTGTTTCATCTCAGTATACGCGGTTGTAAGTACTTGGTGGTTCGCCAAGAGGCCGATTTAGAATTGTTTGAATAAATCCGGATGCTGCCCGATCCCTCATCAGGGGATTCGCTAGGATAGCCATGCATCACATTTTCAGATCCATTTTTGGAGTACAGCAAGATGGCAAGTCATTCATTGCGGAAGTCGTTTGTTTTGGTTTCATGGAGCATTGCACTCGCCCAGGCTGTGGTCGGGGCAAACGCTCAAACACCAACGCCCGAGTCAATCCTAGAAATTGATCACACCACGATCGATTCCTACCTTGCAGACGCGACATCAGTGCAAGACATCAAGCCACTCGTCCAACAACGAGGCACCGGCTTGGACGGTTCATTGCGGAGTGCAGCCCCCTTTGGTTGGACGGTCAACGCAAACCCATTCTCGCACGAATGGAATGATCGGGCCCGATACCGCAATGACATCATGCTGCAAACAGGTCGGTACTCGCCTACTGAAATCGACATGGCGCTGCCTGCACCCGGCTTTAGCTGGACGGTTGGACGAACCTACTCAGTAGGAGAGGACGGCACAGTAGCCAACGGGTATCAAGGCGATAACTGGCAGCAGTTTTCTCAGCCTGAGATCGTGTATCACGGTGCCGGTGGAGCCAATGACCGGATTTATCTCGTGTATGGCGCTGACCGATTCAATGAGTATAAAAGGCTTGATGCGACCAGCACTGTGTTTCGTGGCGTGAATGGTGCTTCGGGTGCGTTTGTGGCAGACACCATCAGCGGGCATGATGTCTTCGTCTACTGGGATCAGCACGGTACCCGGTCGACATTCTTTGACCCCCGTGACAGCGCAAACATCGTCACAGACGGTTTCTTGGATGATCACAACGGGCAAGGCCAGCTCTGGAAGATTGTCGATGCCGCAGATCATGTCGCGTATGTGGGGCATGAAACGGATGCCACGCTTGCAATCGAAATCGGGTTTGACGATGACGGCCGGATGCTCGAAGCCTATGACACCGCCGATCGAAAGTATGTCTACACCTATGATCTCGTGAACAGCACCGGCGGGCCAACGCTGAGCAATACCCTGCTCACTTCTGTTGAAGCATTCGTCGATAACGGGTCAGGCTGGGAGACCGTTGGAGCAAAGGTCGAGTATGACTATTTCACCAAGCCTGTGAACCATCGTGGCAGGTTTGGCTGGCTCCGTGAGGTGACCGTCACGCTCCCGCTCCCGCAGTTTGACGCGGTGAGTGCGACCGGTGAGGTCGAAACCTACAGCAGCCATTACATGTACGTCTATCTGGGCGACCTTGGTAATCAGGCTTTGATCAAGAGCGTGGTTGGGCCGGAGGGGTATCGGAAGTTCGCTCAGGATCACCCAACACAGAATATTGATACATACGACCTTGGCCGGCTCGACGAGTATATGTCGTACGAGTTCAGTTTTTTGGGTGGGATCAATGAGGTATGGGATATTGCCATTCGTAGTGCTCGGATTGATGGGCATAATGATGAAATATTTTTCGACTATCACGAAAACGGTCTCTTTGTGGACTACGCGGCGACGGGGGCTCATTATGATCCTGAGCACGCGACGCTCACGGCGGTTCATATGGGGAATGACCTGCGGTTCGGGCTCTACTTTGACGAGACGGGCCAACCGCTGAGTCTGGTTGAAACAACACCTATTACAGAAGACTATATATTCACCTATGTCTCTCGTGGTGAAGAAGGCATTACCACTGGCGTAGACGGCACCATCGAGATGATCGCGACCCCGCTCGCTTCAGAAGTTGGGTACTATTTTTTCCCATCTGGGACGGCGTACGCAGCCCCGACTTCGCTTCGTACGAAGGCCAGTGTGTCCGCGGATAGTGCAGATGGTGCATTGATCAATATTTTTCCTCGTGTGCAGTCGGGTGCCTATAAAGGTTTCATGGCAAGCCGGTCGTGGCAAGCCTTTGATGTACCAACAGCGGTCAGCCATGGGCCTCACGCGATCGAGGAGTATGACTACCTGGCGATCGCGCATGATTCAGCAAGCTCCGTGGATGTCGGCGATGACTACCTAGTCTCGCGACCATTGATTTCAAAGAGGCGGGCATTCAATAACTACAAGGTCGACGTCGGAACTGTGCTCGATTCAAACGAGACAACCTACAGCTACGAGTTCCACGCCGAAGCGATTAATGGGGGAGGAACAACAGTCGACTCCAACCCTGAATGGCTGGTTCCTCGCCGTGTAACCACCACGCACCCTGCTGTTTCTACGATGAACAATGGTTCTGGTATTGCGGATACTGAAACAGCTTATTTTCGAGCCGACGATACCCTCATCTTTCACCGTGACGAAACGAATATCTATTTTTACACAGGCCTCGTCAATAACGATCTCGTGAAGCAGGTTGATGACATCAGGATGTCCGTTTCTGGGCATTTTGTCGGTGGCGACGATCCTGCAGATTATTTCAGTCCCCTCACCGTCGACGCATTATCAAGAGAGATCAATAGAACAACAACTTGGGCACGCGATGAAGTCGGTCGGGTCACATCAATGACGATCCCCGGCGGCCAGCTGGCCACTTATCGATACGAAGAGTTGGCAGACGGTCAGCTCGCTCGTGTGTCGTCGCGAGCGAGTGACGGTGCGGATTACCTCGGCCCATTCGATTATCAGATCTGGAATGATGCAGGTGAGATAGCGGTTGAGTCGACGGTGGGAGTTGTTTCAACTTCCACGAGCCCATCTGGATGGATTGACGATGCAGAATCAGATCCTATTTTGGCAGCTACTGTGGGCACACTGGCAAGCCTTGAGGTTAACACCTACAACCGAGCAGGCCTCATCCAGGATGGGATGAATGTCTATCACGATATTCCGGCATCAGGAGTCGGCGTTATTCGGACAAACTTCGATGCTGAATCTTACGAATATAACACGGCTAATGAGTTGGTTGAACTCGGAAGCATGACTGGCACAATCCGTGGCTTTGAGAGAGACAGCCGCGGCAATATCAGTAAAACGAGTATTTCTTCGTATAGCCCAGGAGTTAGCAGTGTTCAGGCTCCGTCTTTAGTTCTTATTCTTAGATTATTTAATTTTGATGTAAATGGAAACGCGATGGGTGGGCAATGCACATGCGAAGGAGGGGGTGGATGTTTGGCCGTGGTTACAACGCCCGGAACTCCAGCTCCACTTGGAATGGGATCGCATCAAGTTCAGAATGATATTTTTGGTCGGCGTGTGTTTTTACGCAATGCAGAAGCTCCGTATTATGCGGCTGGGTATGACAATCAAGGGCGAGTAATCTCAGTTGCTGTGTATTCCGATCTTTTGGATGCCGCAGAGATAGGCGGAGGAGTGAGTTCTTCCCATAGTTTTCTGAATCCAGATATGTTTAGTTCTTATGATCCGGCGTACCACAGTCCAGACGGGGCTCTGAAGAATAGGATCGCATATGTCACTATTGATTATGATGAACGAGGGCGGGCGTTTCGGGAAACACAGCACAAATTAGATCTGACCGATGGATCAACAATTACGGCCCAATTTGTGACATCATCATCTGCATTCGATGCTGCAGGGCGAGAACTTTTTGCTCAGGGAGAATCTTTTTTTAAGCGATCGTATGACCGATTGGGTCGTGAAATCGCGAGTTATGAGTTGTCTGGTGTAGATGATTCGATGTATTCAGATTTCAGCACGGTGGTTGGAGATGTAGTTGAGCGTGAAACACACCGTGTGATTGATTCTGCAACCAGTCAACTCCAGATGGCTGTGGTGACTGAGCGGATTGAGTTAGACTACGGTACCACCGAACACCGCGGCCAGCTTGACACCAATGCGTACTCTACGATTGCAAACACGACAGTCAACTCAGCCAGTCTATTTGGGCGTGCTCAGATTACACTGATCGAGTATGACCAGCTTGATCGAGCAATCAAGGTTTCGAATTACGGTACAGGCGGAACAGATGCCCTAAGTACCTTTGATCCAGATGCAGCATCGATGCCAGATAGTTTGGCGTATGAATACGAGTACGATTCATCTGGCAGGATGGAGAATATTATCGATCCGCTTGGGCGTGTGAATCATCACTTGTATGATGCAGCTGAGCATCTCATCCGCCTTACAGAGAATTTTGTCAACCCTCCTACAGGCTCCACAGATGAAAATCAAATCACAGAATGGGTCTATCGAAATAACCAGGTGAGTGAGTACATTGCGTATGAGACTGGTGGAGTGGTACAGAAGACCCTCTACAACTATGCTCCGAGCAACTCGCCAAGCGGTGATGATTGGCCAAGCCGCGATCTGCTCCGGACGGTGACTTACCCAGACGGTGGAGTCGAACAGTTCCTCTATGACGAAATGAACAGTATGGACAAGCGGGTTGATCCTGCAGGAAATGAGATCGTATATTCGTATGATTTGCCAGGTAGAGTTAGTAAGCTGGAACTGACATCTGTTTCAGGATTTGATGATGCAGTTCGAGCGTTAGCGATCGAGTACTCGGGGCTTGGCCTGCTTTCAAAGGTCACTCAGTTCGAGGACACGGCTGCAACCCAGGAGATTGACAGTGTGTCCATGGAGTACGATGGTTGGACAAACCTTGAATCCTTTATACAAGATCCAGATGGGGCGGCTCCCGCCAGCTTTGAACCGAAAGCCCTCCGTTATTTATGGGAGTTGTCAGATCCATCTGGTGGCCGTCAGGCTGTCCGTCTTGCTGGGATGAACTATAACTATGCTGGTCTTGGTGGTGGGGCTGACATTGACTACATCTTCGAACCAATCGCCGGATCAGTCGGCGGTCCTTCGAATATGAGCCGTGTGAGCTCTATTCAATATGACTCAGTAGTTGTAGCTGAGTATGACTACATGGGGGTTGATCGTGTCGTGGAAACACGGTACCCAACCAACTCGGGCTACGCAGCCTATTCGACGCTCCGTGATGCAACTGGAGCCTTTGATGCATTGGATGATTTCAATCGCCCAATACGCAGCCGGTGGAATCGTCAACGTGCATCCAATACACCTGCAAGCGAAAAGCCTTTTTATGATATTTCAGTTCTTTGGGACGACAACTCGAATGTGACCGGCGTCACCGATCATGTGCTTCCAGATTTCTTCAACTATGAATACAGCAACGATGGTTTGAACCGGATCACCGATAGTAAGCGTGGTGCAGGGTCAGGCAACAGCGTGACGCTCCCGGCCGTGGAAGTTGAATCATGGGGGCTGTCGAAAGTCGGCAATTGGGATACACATGATCTTGAGTTGAGCGGAGATAATCCTCCTGACTACAGCGATGCAGGCGAGTTCCAATCAGATGGCACATTCAGTATTGCCAACGAGATGAGCAAGCTTGAGCAGGACACAGATAATGACAGTGTGATAGATGTCACCTACAACCGAGCTCATAACAGCCGTGGGGACTTAACCGATGACGGCGAGAAGTACAAGTTTGTGTATGATGTTCTCGGTCGCTTGGTGGAGATCCGTAACCGTACGACTGATGATTTACTCAGTGAATACAAGTACAACGGTTTAGGCTATCGCACCGGTGAGCGAATCGATACCGATGAAGATGGCGTCCTTGAGATCGCTGAGACAAGTTGGCGATATTTCATCTACGATGCAAGATGGAGGCTTGTGGAAGTCTATGAGGATACTGACGATGATAATCCTCTAGAGGTCTATGTGCATCATGCGGCGGGGCTTG
>Ga0209345_10006245_pt1 | contig 10858 bp, 13 predicted proteins | sample Cruoilmetagenom7_FD_187294 | JGI IMG/M metagenome (GOLD analysis project Ga0209345, IMG submission 187294) | Oil polluted marine microbial communities from Coal Oil Point, Santa Barbara, California, USA - Sample 7 (SPAdes) (version 2) | ecosystem: Environmental > Aquatic > Marine > Oil seeps ...
GAGGCGGTGGAGCTGGGCCTTCTGGCCCGCGCGGTGCCTGCCGATGCGCTGGATGCGGCCGTCGCGGCCGAGGTCGCGCCCTATCTGGACTGCGCGCCAGAGGCCGTGGCGCGCGCCAAGGCGCTGTTGCGCCACCTGGGGCCGGTGATCGACGAAGCCACCATCGCCCATACCATCAGCGAACTGACCGCCTGCTGGGAAGGCGAGGAAGCCGCCGAGGGGATCGGCGCCTTCTTTGCCAAGCGCAAACCGCGCTGGCAGGGGTGACACCTGGCAGCGCGGCACGGCCCAGAATCGCGCCGGGTCATGCCGCACTGCGGCAAAATCGGGCCAATGCGTTGAATATTCAGTCGTTATTTCACCGCCGCAGGCTGGCGAATTGCCGCATCATTCTGCGGCAGGCTTGGTATCCCATTGTATGCGCTGCCTTTTCCAGACAGGTTCAAAACAGCGAATATGACAGCCGCTCGGTTGACCCTGACCGGGGGCAGGAGTAAACCTGCGCGCAAACCTGTAGCCAGCAGATTGCGCCTTGATGCGCGAAAGGAGCCACTCTTGGAAGGGATGCTGCGAGAATATCTGCCGATCCTCGTGTTTCTGGCCATCGCCATCGGACTGGGCCTTGTCCTGATCCTGTCCGCCGTGATCATCGCCGTGCGCAATCCGGACCCCGAAAAGGTCAGCGCCTATGAATGCGGTTTCAACGCCTTCGACGATGCGCGGATGAAATTCGACGTGCGGTTCTACCTGGTGTCGATCCTGTTCATCATCTTCGACCTTGAGATCGCGTTCCTGTTCCCCTGGGCGGTGGCTTTCAAGGACATCAGCATGACGGGCTTCTGGTCGATGATGGTCTTTCTGGCCGTGCTGACCGTGGGCTTTGCCTATGAATGGAAGAAGGGGGCCCTGGAATGGGAGTGATGACAGGCGCCAACACCGCGGGCGGCGACCGCGAACATGCCACGCAGGCCCTGAATGCCGAACTGGCGGACAAGGGTTTCCTGCTGACCTCGACCGAGGACATCATCAACTGGGCGCGCACCGGATCGCTGCATTGGATGACCTTCGGTCTGGCCTGCTGCGCGGTCGAGATGATGCATACCTCGATGCCGCGCTATGACGCCGAACGCTTCGGGATCGCGCCGCGCGCCAGCCCGCGCCAGTCCGACCTGATGATCGTGGCAGGCACGCTGACCAACAAGATGGCCCCCGCGCTGCGCAAGGTCTATGACCAGATGCCCGAGCCGCGCTATGTGCTCTCGATGGGCAGCTGCGCCAATGGCGGCGGCTATTACCACTACAGCTATTCGGTGGTGCGTGGCTGCGACCGGATCGTGCCGGTGGACGTCTATGTGCCGGGCTGCCCGCCGACGGCCGAGGCGCTGCTCTATGGTCTGATGCAGTTGCAGCGCAAGATCCGCCGCACCGGAACAATCGTCCGCTGATCCGCCTGGCCCCCGACGGGGCCTGCGGCACGCACCCAGAAGGAACGACAGAATGAGTGATGCGCTTAACGAATTGGGACAGCATATCGCGGCTCGGCGGCCCGGATGCGTGCTGTCCTGGGATGTGAGCCATGACGAGCTGAACATGGATATCGCGCCCGCGAATATCGAGGATTTCGTCGAATTCCTGAAGGTCGACCGCAACTGCCGCTTCTCGTCGCTGGTGGACCTGACGGCGGTGGATTACCCGGGCCGGGAAAAGCGCTTCGACGTGGTCTATCACTTCCTGTCGATGTACCGGAACCAGCGGATCCGCCTGCGTGTCGCGGTGCGCGAGGACGAGATGGTCCATTCGATCACGACTATCCATCCTTCCGCCAACTGGTTCGAGCGCGAGGTGTTCGACATGTTCGGCATCCTCTTCTCGGGGCATCCCGACCTGCGCCGCATCCTGACCGACTACGGGTTTCGCGGCCATCCGCTGCGCAAGGATTTCCCGACCACCGGCTATACCGAGGTGCGCTATGACGAGGCGCAGAAGCGCGTCGTCTATGAGCCGGTCAATCTGGTGCAGGAATACCGCCAGTTCGATTTCATGAGTCCCTGGGAAGGGGCGCAATACATTCTTCCGGGTGACGAGAAGAAAGAGGGGGCGAAGTGATGGACGGCTCCAAGGGATTCAACGACGCTCAGACGGGCGAGCAGAAGATCCGAAACTTCAACATCAACTTCGGCCCGCAGCACCCTGCCGCGCACGGTGTGCTGCGTCTGGTGCTGGAGCTGGACGGCGAGATCGTGGAACGCTGCGATCCGCATATCGGCCTGCTGCACCGTGGCACCGAAAAGCTGATGGAAAGCCGGACCTACCTGCAGAACCTGCCCTATTTCGACCGGCTGGATTACGTGGCCCCGATGAACCAGGAACATGCCTGGTGTCTGGCCATCGAAAAGCTGACCGGGGTGGAAGTGCCGCGCCGCGCCAGCCTGATCCGGGTGCTCTATTCGGAAATCGGCCGCATCCTAAGCCATCTGCTGAACGTGACCACGCAGGCGATGGATGTGGGCGCGCTGACCCCGCCGCTCTGGGGCTTCGAAGAGCGCGAGAAGCTGATGATCTTCTACGAGCGGGCCTGTGGCGCGCGTCTGCACGCGGCATATTTCCGGCCCGGCGGCGTGCATCAGGACCTGCCCGATGACCTGCTGGACGATATCGACACATGGGCCGTGGAATTCCCCAAGCTGCTGGCCGATATCGACGGTCTGCTGACGGAAAACCGCGTCTTCAAGCAGCGCAACTGCGACATCGGCGTGGTGAGCGAGGATGACATCCAGAACTTCGGCTTCTCGGGTGTCATGGTGCGCGGATCGGGCCTTGCCTGGGACCTGCGCCGTGCGCAGCCCTATGAATGCTACGACGAATTCGACTTCCAGATCCCCGTGGGCAAGAATGGCGACTGCTATGACCGCTATCTCGTCCGGATGGAGGAGATGCGCCAGTCCACCAGCATCATCCGTCAGGCGATTGCCAAGCTGCGCGTGGAAAAGGGCGACGTGATGGCACGTGGCAAGATCACGCCGCCCAAGCGCGGCGAGATGAAGACCTCGATGGAGGCGCTGATCCATCACTTCAAGCTTTACACCGAAGGCTTCCGTGTGCCCGCCGGTGAAGTCTATTGCGCGGTCGAGGCACCCAAGGGCGAATTCGGCGTCTATCTGGTGGCCGATGGCACCAACCGCCCCTACCGCGCCAAGCTGCGCGCGCCGGGCTATCTGCATCTTCAGGCGATGGATCATATCGCGCGCGGCCACCAGTTGGCCGATGTGGCGGCGATCATCGGCACCATGGATGTTGTCTTCGGGGAGATTGACCGTTGAAGAACCTGACCCGTATTAGCGCGCTTCTCCTTGGCGCCGGCCTGTTCCTGTCCGCCTGCGCCGTGCCGCCGCAGGGCACCAACGCGCAGGACATCGCCAATTACGAGGCGGCCGTGGCCAGCATCGGCTGCTCGCTTGTGACCGAACCTGACTATCTGGCCGTGGGCCTGCAGACGGGCCTCAGCCGCGAACAGCTTCTGGCGATGACCCAGTATCAGCTGACCGCCCGCCGCGCCGTAAGCCTGCCCGAGGGCGGGATCAAACTGACCACCGGAGTCTGTGCCTGATGCTTCGCCGTCTCTATCACGATCAGCCTGCGGACTTTGCCTTCACGCCCGCCAACCGGGCCTGGGCCGAAGCGCAGATCACGAAGTATCCCGAAGGGCGTCAGGCCTCGGCGATCATCCCGCTGCTGTGGCGCGCGCAGGAGCAGGAGGGCTGGCTGACCCGGCCCGCCATCGAATATGTGGCTGACATGCTGGGCATGGCCTATATGCGGGCGCTGGAAGTGGCGTCGTTCTACTTCATGTTCCAGCTGCAACCCGTCGGCTCGGTCGCGCATTTCCAGATTTGCGGCACCACGACCTGCATGATCTGCGGCGCCGAGGATCTGGTGGCCGTGTGCCGCGAAAAGATCGCGGACAAGGCGCACACCCTCAGCGCCGATGGCAAGTTCAGCTGGGAAGAGGTGGAATGCTTGGGTTCCTGCGCGAATGCGCCGATGGCGCAGATCGGCAAGGATTACTACGAAGACCTGACCGCAAAGCGGCTGGCCGAGATCATCGATGAACTGGCCGCCGGCAAGGTGCCGGTGCCCGGTCCGCAGAACGGGCGCTACGCGTCCGAGCCGCTCTCGGGTCTGACCAGCCTCAAGGATATGGACAGCGGCAAGACGCAGTATAACGCCTCGGTGCAACTGGCCGTGGACATCGGCGATACCGTCAAGCGCATCGATGGCACCGAAGTGCCGCTGACCGCGCCATGGCAGGGCAAGGCCGCCAAGGAAACGCCCCGTGCGTCCAAGGCACCTGCCACCAAGGCCCCCGTGCCGGATGAGGCCGAGAAGATCGCCAAGCCGCCGGTCACGCCTGCCGCCACGCCGACACCCGCCGCCGGAACGGCGGCCAAGCCCAAGACGATGAAGGCACCGCGCAAGGCCGGGGCGGACGATCTCAAGCTGATCAAGGGCGTCGGTCCCAAGCTCGAGGCGCTGCTTCACAAGATGGGCTTTTTCCACTTCGACCAGATCGCCAAGTGGACCGCCGCCGAGGTCGCCTGGGTCGATGAGAACCTTGAAGGCTTCAAGGGCCGCGTGACCCGTGACGACTGGGTTGCGCAGGCGGCTGTGCTGGCCGAAGGGGGCGAGACTGAATTCTCCAACCGTGCTAAGAAGGGCGAGGTCTGAGCAAGGACCGACCGGATAGTGGAAAGGAGTTGGAACGATGGGTGAGCCGATGAAAAATACCAGTTGCCAGATTGCCTGCTGGGCGATCGGTGCAGCTGCGGGCTTCGTGGCCTTCGTCATGTTGATGGCGCTGGGCGGCTGGGGCTTCATTCAGGCGGTGTTCATGGCTGGCGTCGTGTTCGCCGTGCTGGGTGGTCTGCTGTCATGGATCCTGTGCAAGCCGCTTCCCGCGCTGGGCGAGATCAGGGCCGGCATGGAAGAGCTTGACGCGACACCCGCCGTCAAGGCCGAGACCGCCGCGGCACCCGTCGCATCTGCGACAGCCACGTCTGCACCGGCCGCCACGGCTACGCCCGCTGCTGCGGCACCTGTCGCGGCCGCCGCCGCACCTGCGGCCGAGGTGAAGTCCGACACGCTGCTGGGAGGCGAAGAGGAACTGGCGCACCGTAAGGCAAGCTGGACCTATCAGGCCGAGGCCGCGCCCGAACCGGCCAAGGCCCCGAAGGCCAAGACCTCCAAAGCCAAAGCCCCCAAGGCCAAGGCAAAAGCCAAGCCCAAGGCACCTGCCGCAGAGGTGCCTGCTCCGGCCGGCGCGACCGCGGGCGCCAAGCCCGCGACCTTGAAGGCGGCGCGGGGCGGCAAGGCGGACAACCTCAAGGAAATCAAGGGTGTCGGCCCCAAGATGGAAGCGATGCTGCACGGGATGGGCTTCTACCATTTCGACCAGATCGCCGCCTGGACGGCAGCCGAGGTCGCCTGGGTCGATGAGAACCTCACCGGCTTCAAGGGACGCGTCAGCCGCGACAACTGGGTCGACCAGGCGAAGATCCTGGCCAGCGGTGGCGAGACGGAATTCTCGAAACGCGTGGAGGACGGCGACGTCTACTGACGCCGCGCCACGGTAACCGGAACAGGACATGACACGGGAACGGGATACGGAACTGGCACGCAAGGGACGCTTGGCCGCGATGATCATCGCGGGCACGGCCGTGTTCTGGGTTCTGGCGATCCTGCTGGGCGGGCAACTGGGCCTGACCCAGCGCACCCGCGCCCTGTTCGATCTGATGGCCCTGGCGGGGTTCGTCTGGGCTGTCGTGATAATTTTTCAAATCTGGCGCCTGCGCCAGAGTGACAAGGGATAGCTGTGATGCTGAAGGATCAGGACCGCATTTTCACCAACCTCTACGGCATGCATGACCGCACGCTGAAAGGGGCGATGGCGCGTGGTCATTGGGATGGCACGGCGGGTATCCTGCAGAATGGCCGCGACTGGATCATCAACCAGATGAAGGCCTCGGGCCTGCGCGGTCGGGGTGGTGCGGGTTTCCCCACCGGCCTCAAATGGTCGTTCATGCCCAAGGAAAGCGATGGCCGCCCGGCCTATCTGGTAGTCAATGCCGACGAGTCCGAGCCTGGCACCTGCAAGGACCGCGAGATCATGCGTCACGATCCGCACACGTTGATCGAGGGCTGCCTGATCGCGTCCTTCGCGATGAACGCCCATGCCTGCTACATCTACATCCGCGGCGAATACATCCGCGAGAAAGAAGCCCTGCAAGCCGCCATCGACGAGGCTTACGAGGCCGGTCTGGTCGGCAAGAACGCCTGCAAGTCGGGCTGGGATTTCGACATCTACCTGCACCACGGCGCGGGCGCCTATATCTGCGGCGAGGAAACCGCGCTTCTGGAAAGCCTTGAGGGCAAGAAGGGGATGCCGCGCATGAAGCCGCCATTCCCGGCCGGCGCGGGGCTTTACGGCTGCCCCACCACGGTGAACAACGTGGAATCCATCGCGGTGGTGCCCACGATCCTGCGGCGCGGCCCGGAATGGTTCGCGGGCTTTGGCCGTCCGAACAACGCAGGTACCAAGCTCTTCGCGATCTCGGGCCATGTGAACAACCCCTGCGTGGTGGAAGAGGCGATGTCGATCAGCTTCGAGGAGTTGATCGAGACCCATTGCGGCGGCATCCGTGGCGGCTGGGACAACCTCAAGGCCGTGATCCCCGGCGGCTCCTCGGTGCCGATGATCCCCGGCGCCGCGATGCGCGATGCGATCATGGATTTCGACTACCTGCGCGAACAGCGCTCGGGCCTCGGCACGGCGGCGGTGATCGTGATGGACAACTCCACCGACGTCATCAAGGCGATCTGGCGTCTGTCCAAGTTCTACAAGCACGAAAGCTGCGGCCAGTGCACGCCCTGCCGCGAAGGCACGGGCTGGATGATGCGCGTGATGGACCGTCTGGTGAAGGGCGAGGCCGAGGTCGAGGAAATCGACATGCTGCTGGATGTCACCAAGCAGGTGGAAGGCCACACGATCTGCGCGCTTGGCGATGCGGCGGCCTGGCCGATCCAGGGTCTCATCCGCCACTTCCGCGACGAGATCGAGGACAGGATCAAACACAAGCGCACAGGCCGCGTCAGCGCCGTGGCGGCGGAGTGATGGCGATGCGGGTTCGCTTTCTGGTACTGGGCGCGGTGCTGGCGCTGGCTGGGTGTTCGACCATATCGGGCGTGACCGACCGGCTCACGGGCAGCAACAAGCAGTCATTCGACGGGCAGTTCTTCCGCGCCTCGCTGGCCTTTGACCGTGACGCCGCCGCCGATTTCGTGGTGCGCGTTCAGGATGCGGGCAAGTCTCTGGCCGGTGCCCGCGAGGCGGGCCGCTACGAGGCGACCAAGCATTGCATCGAATATTTCGGCAATTCGGCGGCGGTATGGCAGGTCGGACCGGACAGCCCCGACGAGGCGCTGGTGATCGACGGCGGCACGCTGGTTCTGACGGGGCGCTGCACGGGATGATTCAGGGTCGGATCATGACAGGTATGTCGGGGGGGCTGATATTGCATAGCAGCCCGACCCCGACCCATCTGTGCGACAGGGGACGGGGGCAGTCTGCTGCCCGCCGCCCCGTCGGCATGGAAGGAGATATGACATGCGTGTGACCCTCTTCGGACAAAAGACCCTTATGGCGGGAATGCTGGCGCTTGTGCTGGCGACGCCCGCGATGGCGGCGGGAAAACCTGCCTTGCGTGATCTGCCGCAGATCGACGACCGGATGCTCTGGGTGGCCATCGCCCTCGAAATAAGCGACCGCTGCGAGACGATCGACCCGCGCACGATGCGCGGTCTGAGCTACCTGTGGAACATCAGGGCCGAGGCGCAGAAGCTTGGCTACTCGAACGCCGAGATCAAGGCCTATGTGGACAGCGACGCCGAGAAGGCGCGGATGCGCGCGCGCGGCGAGGCCTATGTCCGCAGCAACGGCCTGAACCCCGACAATGACGCCGACCTGTGCAAGCTGGGTCAGGCGGAAATCGCGAAGGGCAGCCAGATCGGCGCCTTCCTGAGAATGAAGTGAGATCAAATGGCTGACCTACGCAAGATCATCATCGACGGGCACGAAGTCGAAGTCGAGGGCGCGCTGACCCTGATCCAGGCCTGCGAACAGGCCGGGGTCGAGGTGCCGCGCTTCTGCTATCACGAGCGGCTGTCCATCGCGGGCAACTGCCGGATGTGCCTGGTCGAGGTCGTGGGTGGTCCGCCCAAGCCCGCCGCCTCCTGCGCGATGCAGGTGCGCGATCTGCGGCCCGGCCCGGAAGGTCAGCCGCCGGTGGTCAAGACCAACAGCCCGATGGTCAAGAAAGCGCGCGAAGGCGTGATGGAATTCCTGCTGATCAACCATCCGCTCGATTGCCCGATCTGCGATCAGGGTGGCGAATGCGATCTTCAGGATCAGGCGATGGCCTACGGCGTCGATTTCAGCCGCTACCGCGAACCCAAGCGCGCGGCCGAGGATCTGGATCTGGGCCCGCTGGTGGAAACTCACATGACGCGCTGCATCTCCTGCACCCGCTGCGTGCGCTTCACCACCGAGGTGGCCGGGATCACCCAGATGGGCCAGACCGGACGCGGCGAGGATAGCGAGATCACCTCCTATCTGGGCGAAACGCTGGACAGCAACCTGCAGGGCAACATCATCGACCTGTGCCCGGTGGGCGCGCTGGTCAGCAAGCCCTACGCCTTCACCGCGCGGCCTTGGGAACTGACCAAGACCGAATCCATCGACGTGATGGATGGGCTGGGATCGAACATCCGCGTGGATACCAAGGGCCGCGAAGTGATGCGTTTCCTGCCGCGCAACCATGACGGCGTGAACGAGGAATGGATTTCCGACAAGACCCGCTTCGTCTGGGACGGTCTGCGCCGCCAGCGTCTGGACACGCCCTATATCCGCGAAAACGGCAAACTGCGCCGCGCCGGCTGGGACGAGGCGCTGCGCGCCGCCGCCGCTGCGATGAAGGGCAAGAAACTGGCCGGTCTGGTCGGTGATCTGGTGCCGACCGAGGCGGCCTTTGCGCTCAAGCAACTGATCGAAGGGCAGGGCGGCCATGTCGAGGCCCGCACTGACGGTGCGCGTCTGCCCATCGGCAACCGCTCGGCCTATGTCGGCAATGTCGCGATTGAAGACCTTGATACCGCCTCTGACATCCTGATCGTGGGATCGAACCCGCGCGACGAGGCGCCGGTTCTCAACGCCCGCATCCGCAAGGCATGGACGCGCGGGGCCAATGTGGCGCTGGTGGGCGATGCGGTCGATCTGACCTATCCCTACGAACATCTGGGCACCGACCGCGCGGCCCTGTCCAAGGTCAAGACCCCGGAGGGCACGATCGTCATCGTCGGCCAGGGCGCGCTGCGCGAGGCGGATGGCGAGGCGGTTCTGGCCGCCTGCATGGCGCTGTCGGGCCGGATGCTGGTGCTGCACACGGCCGCTGGTCGCGTGGGCGCGATGGATGTGGGTGCCGTCACGGAAGGCGGGATGCCTGCGGCCATCGACGGGGCCGAGGTGATCTACAACCTGGGCGCCGATGAGGTCGAGATCGCACCGGGTGCCTTCGTCATCTATCAGGGCAGCCACGGGGATCGCGGCGCGCACCGGGCCGATATCATCCTGCCGGGCGCCGCCTATACGGAAGAAAACGGCCTCTTCGTGAATACCGAAGGCCGCCCGCAACTGGCGCTGCGCGCGGGCTTTGCCCCCGGCGAGGCCAAGGAGAACTGGGCCATTTTGCGGGCGCTGTCGGCGGAACTGGGCCAGGCGCTGCCCTATGACAGCCTGGCGCAACTGCGCGGGGCGCTGGTCGCGGCGCATCCGCATCTGGGCGATGTGGATACGGTGGCCGACAACGGCTGGACCCCGCTGGCCACGGCACCGCTGGGCAAGGCCGATTTCCGCAATGCGATTGCGGATTTCTACCTGACCAACCCCATCGCACGGGCCAGCCAGTTGATGGCCGAGCTGAGCGCCGGAATGAAGGCGCGCGGACAGAAGGCACTGGCCGCCGAGTGATGACACAGCGCGTGATCATATCCGCCGCAGCCCTCATCGGGGCGGGCCTTCTTGCCGGGTGCGATGACGCCGCCCCCGAGGTGGCCCGCTTTGCGCCCGCCTACGATGGCGTCGAGACCCGGCTGATGGACGGCGATCTGGTCAACTTCCGCGTGGTGATGCGCGGCGCGCGCGACAATGAGGATGTGGCCGCCTATGCCGAATGCGCGGCGGCCCAATATGCGTTGATCCGGGACTATGGTTTTGCCCGGCATTTGCGGACGAATGTGACGGAACAGGGTGGCCTTTGGCGCGGGGATGCGGTTTACACCATCTCGGCTCAGCTGCCCCGCGGATTGCAGACCATCGACGCCGAAGTCGTCGTGGCGCATTGCGCGGAAAACGGAATACCGACGGTGTGAGGACCAATGGCTGACTTCTATACAACCCCGCTTGGGATCGCAGTTCTTCTGGTGGCGCAATCGCTGGCGGTTGTGGCTTTCGTGATGATCAGCCTGCTGTTCCTTGTCTACGGGGACCGCAAGATCTGGGCCGCGGTGCAGATGCGGCGTGGTCCGAACGTGGTGGGCCTCTTCGGCCTGTTGCAGACCGTGGCCGACGCGCTGAAATACGTGGTCAAGGAAGTCGTCATCCCGGCGGGCGCGGACAAGACCGTGTTCATGCTGGCGCCGCTGACCAGTTTCGTGCTGGCGATGATCGCCTGGGCGGTGATCCCCTTCAATGAAGGCTGGGTGCTGTCGGATATCAACGTGGCCATCCTCTATGTCTTCGCCGTCTCCT
>Ga0209345_10006246_pt1 | contig 10857 bp, 10 predicted proteins | sample Cruoilmetagenom7_FD_187294 | JGI IMG/M metagenome (GOLD analysis project Ga0209345, IMG submission 187294) | Oil polluted marine microbial communities from Coal Oil Point, Santa Barbara, California, USA - Sample 7 (SPAdes) (version 2) | ecosystem: Environmental > Aquatic > Marine > Oil seeps ...
GCAATGGCGAATCCACTACAACACCGTCAGGCCGCACAGCGCATTAGGTTATCGACCGCCCGCGCCAGAAAGCATCGTTCCGATAGACCAGAGGCCCACAATGCACTAACAATTAACCTGGACCACCCGACGGGGGCACGCCACCGAACATATTCTTCGAGAGGCGTACTAATTCCCCTTACGGGTCGCGTGAAAAAGCCGCCTTTTCAGCCAGGCAGGCCGAAAGTACGACTTCTTGAACGGTGATTATATAGGTTTCGATGGTCACTGCCCGGCGACGGTATTTAGCGCGTTTGACATACCAATCCTGCAGCAGTGGCTTGATCAACGCAGGCAACAACGGTGATGTTCCTGCGCGAAATGTGCCTGTGTCTATGCCTGCATTCAGGGCGTCGGCCAAATAGCCCTCGGTCAACTCTTCGCTATCAATGGCCTTGCGCCGCTCGGCTTGTGGGAAATTCTTTGCTTCCATAAATGCAAAGGTAAACCATGGTTGCATTTGCTCGGTCATCCGGACATGCGCCTCAATCAGCCAGTTAAGGCGGGCGACCGGTTCATCGCACACCGTTTCAGGTGGCGAGGACAGGACGCGTTGTACGGCCGCTGTCACTTCGGACAGGATCATGTTCAGTAAAGTGGTTTTGCTGTCGAAATAGGCGTAAAGCCCCCCCATCGACACGCCGGATTCACGCGAAAGGTCCCGAAGGGACATTGCATGAAACCCTTTGCGGTTCGAAACATCCAACGCTGCCTCTACAATCACATTCAGCTTGCGCAAGGCAAACTCCGGTTTCTTCACGCTGATCGTATCGCGGTGCCGCTCAAGCATATAGCGGCACAGCGCTTCGTTTGTAAGGTCGTCAAGGTCCAGCACGCGTATTCGCTCCTCACCGTTATTCCAGCAACCTGATACTCGGCTCTCGTCCCCTTACCAAGAGAAGGCTTGCAAGAACGCGAATCTCGTTCTAGCTTATAAAACGAACGTTCGCTCGACTTAAAGGGCCGATCGAAAAAGGAGGGGAGGCCTTTGACGACGATGACAGTACAAAAAACATACTCGTCCATATGGCCCGGACTTGCGGACAAGTCCGCCCTTGTTAGCGGTGCATCATCCGGTTTGGGGGCTCATTTCGCGCAGCTTCTTGCCGCGCATGGGGTCAAGGTTACCGCCGCCGCACGCAGGTGGGATCGGGTTAACGCACTCTGTGAACGAATTGTTGCGCAGGGCGGTTTGGCCGCGCCGTTGGAAATTGACGTCGCCGATCCGGTTTCGATCGCGTCGGCGTTGACTGACAATCCCTTTGACATTGTTATTAACAATGCCGGCACCACACTTTCCGCTTCTGCGCTGGATCACACGGCAGATGACATCGACCGTATAATCGATACCAACCTCAAGGGTGCCTTTAACGTGGCCCGCACTGCGGCCGACGCTATGGCCAAAAAGGGGAACGGCGGGACAATCGTGAATACCGCTTCCATTCTTGGGACACGGGTCGCGGGCCATGTTGCCGCCTATGCCGCGTCCAAAGCCGGGCTTTTGCAGCTTTCCCGTGCGCTTGCGCTGGAGTGGGCGCGTCATGGCATCCGGGTTAACGCGCTCTGCCCCGGCTATATTGAAACCGAACTGAACCGCGACTTCTTTGCCTCGGACGCGGGCAAAGCATTGATACGACGTGTTCCGCAAAGACGGCTGGGACAGCCTGCCGATCTGGACGGCCCGCTTTTGCTGCTCGTCTCTGATCTCGGTCATTTCATGACCGGAGCCGAGATCGTGGCCGACGGCGGTCACCTTGTTTCATCGCTGTGAAGGATCAACCTATGGATTTCACCATTTCTCCCGAAATCGAAGATTTTCGCGACCGTATCGCGCGTTTCGTTGCGGATGAAATTCTGCCTGCCGAAAAAGACCGTGCCAATTGGGATGCCCATGACAACATCACATATGACGCGATGGAACCTTTGCGTGCCAAATCGCGGGATCGGGGGTTGTGGTGCCTGCAACTCAAGTCCGAAACCGGAGGACAGGGCCTGGGCAAGATGGGAATGGCGGTCTGCTATGAAGAGATGAACCGGTCGATCTTCGGGCCGGTGATCTTTAATTCAGCCGCGCCTGACGATGGCAATATGATGGTGCTTGAACAGGCCGGCACCCCTGAACAAAAGGAACGCTGGTTGGACCCTATAGTGCGGGGGGATGTGCGGTCGTCCTTTGTGATGACAGAACCGCATCCGGGTGGCGGGTCCGACCCCGGTATGATGCGCACAACAGCCACTAAAAAGGGCGATAAGTATATCATTCGTGGGCATAAATGGTTCATCACAGGCGCGGCAGATGCCAGTCATTTCATCCTGCTCGCCCGGACTTCTGACGATCCGCGCCGTGGGTTGACCGCCTTTCTGCATCACAAGGATGAACCCGGTTGGCGTATCGCACGCCGCATTCCGATCATGGGACCGGAAGAACATGGTGGCCATTGCGAGCTGATCTATGACGATATGGAACTGCCTGCGGATCGTGTGATCATGGGCGAAGGTCTGGGCCTTAAGGTCACACAAATGCGGCTTGGACCTGCGCGCCTGACCCATTGCATGCGCTGGCTCGGGTTGGCCAAACGCTGCACCGAGGTCGCAAAGGAGTATGCCGCTAACCGTGAGGGGTTTGGCATCCGGCTGGCTGACCGTGAAAGCATCCAGATCAAAATGGGGGATCTGGCCATGGGGATCGAGATTGGTCGCCTGTTGGTGATCAAGGCCGCTTGGGCTCTGGATCAGGGCAGCTTTGCCAAGAAAGAAGTTTCCATGGCCAAGATCCACTGTGCGAACCTTTTGCATAAGGCCGCCGATGTCGCGATCCAAATTAACGGCGCGCGCGGTTATTCAGGCGATACCGTGCTGGAGTGGATCTACCGCTATGCCCGTCAGGCCCGATTGGTCGATGGCGCGGACGAGGTCCACCAGATGGTGCTTAACCGCCATCTGAACGACGAAGGGCGAGATTTCTGGAACTGGAAAACCGCCGCAAACTGAACCGCGTCTTTGGGAGGAGGCACAATGTTCACCGATCCGCATCTGGCCCCGCGCACGGCCAATACACGTCCTTTGACGCCGCTTGATCTGCTTGCTCGCACGCTGGAGGTGCATGAGAACAAGTCGGGCGTGGCATGGCGCGATGATGTCTGGACCTATGCGGAATTCGGCGATCAAGTTGCCCGAATGGCAGGTTGGTTGCACGCGCGGGGGGTGGGCGCTGGTGATGTGGTTTCCGTGATCCTGACCAACAGGCCCGAATTACTGGCCGCGCATTATGCGGTGCCTGCCCTCGGTGCAGTGTTGAATACAATCAACACAAGACTCGACCCACAGGACATCGCTTATATTCTCGAGCATTCCGGCGCAAAACTACTACTGGCGGAACACGCCACGCGCCCCGACCTCACGGATTGTCAGGTGCCTGTCCATACTCTTTGCGACACACCTGCCGACCGGGAAAAGTTGAATTTCTTTCACGGTACCGTGCCCTCTCTGGATTTGACTGCCGAGATCACAGATGAAAATCAGCCTATCTCGCTGAACTACACTTCCGGCACAACGGGGCGACCCAAAGGCGTGGTGTTCACCCATCGGGGGGCATATCTGAATGCGCTTGGCAATGTACTGGCGATGGGGCTGACACAAGACAGCCGCTATCTCTGGACGCTACCGATGTTCCACTGCAACGGCTGGTGTCATACTTGGGCGGTAACGGCGGCGGCTGCGATGCATGTGTGTCTTGACCGCGTTGAACCGGCGTTGATCCTCGATACGATTACCACACGCGAAGTCACACATATGTGCTGCGCGCCTGTTGTGCTGTACATGCTTCTGGACCACAGCGACCGGCCTGTTTCGCATCGCGTCAAAGTTGCCATGGGCGGTGCAGCCCCGACGCCAGCGCTGCTTGCAGGCTTGGAGGGGCTGGGCCTTGATCTGACCCATCTATATGGCCTGACCGAAAGCTACGGGCCTGTTACCATCAACGATCCGGACACTGATGCGGCGGAAAATCTTGAAGATCGCGCGCGTGATCTGGCACGACAGGGACTGCGCCACGTGACTGCGGGATGCGCGCGTGTGCTGGATGATACCGGTAGAGATGTGCCCGCAGACGGCCAGACCCAAGGCGAAATTGTACTGGCAGGCAATACCATCATGGCGGGGTACTACCGGAACCCCGAAGCCACCGAAGAGGCTTTTCGCAACGGCGTTTTCCATTCCGGCGATCTCGCGGTGATGCATCCCGATGGCCAGATCGAAATCCTCGACCGCGCCAAGGACATCATCATTTCAGGCGGTGAAAACGTGTCGAGCCTTGAAGTAGAAGCCGTTCTACACCGTCACCCCGATATTTTGCTTGCGGCTGTTGTGGCCGTGCCTGACCCAAAATGGGGCGAAGTGCCATGTGCCTTCATCGAACTCAAGGAAAGCCGCGCGCTTGACGCCGCCACGGTTGACGCCTTTTGCCGACAACATCTTGCGGGCTTCAAACGCCCGAGACACTTTGTCTTCGGGGAACTGCCCCGCACAGCAACAGGCAAAATCCAGAAATTTGTGCTGCGCGACCGCGCCAGCAGCAAGATGGCATCATGAACAATCTGGATAATCAGGCCCTTCGGAGATGGCTTGCCGAAAAGTGGCCCGATGGGGATGGCCTTGAAACCCAACGGATCAGCGGCGGGCAATCCAACCCGACATGGTTCGTGACATGGGGCGGGCACCGCTTGGTTCTGCGCAAGAAACCTGCGGGCCCCATCCTGCCCGGCGCGCATGCGATTGAACGGGAGTTCCGCGTGCAAAGTTCATTGGCGGATACAGGCGTTCCTGTTCCGCGCATGCTGCAATTTGAACAAGATACGAGCATACTTGGCACGCCTTTCTATGTAATGGAGCGGTTGGAGGGCCGAATTTTTGCCGATACCACCCTCCCCGGTTTGGATGCGCAGGATCGTCGGAAAATCTATCTTGATATGGCGCGCACCATGGCGCGGTTGCATGCGGTGCGCCCTGATCAAATCGGCCTTGGTGATTATGGTAAACCCGGCAATTACTTTGCCCGCCAGATCGCAAGGTGGAGCCGCCAATACAAGGAATCGGACGGCCCCCGCATTACGGATATCGACTGGTTAATGGATTGGTTGCCCGCCAATATTCCAGCCGATGATGGCGGCCTTTCCATCGCCCATGGTGATTTCCGGCTGGGCAACCTGATGTTCCACCCAACAGAACCGCGCGTTATCGCCATTCTGGATTGGGAGTTATCAACGCTGGGCCATCCGCTTGCCGATTTAGGCTATTGCGTGATGCCTTGGCATTCTTCACCGGACGAATATGGCGGCATTCTTGGTACGGACTGGGAGGCGGATGGCATTCCGGCAGAGGTGGACTTCGTAGCCGCCTATCATGCCGCCGCCCTGCCAACCGCCCCTCTCTTGCCGTTTCATATCGCCTTTGCCATGTTCCGCTTTGCAGTCATTTTTGTCGGGATCGCGGACCGTGCCCAGGCAGGAAGTGCAGCATCCGCCGAAGCCTCCGATCTGGGCGCCCTCGCCCCCCGTTTTGCCGCCCGAGCACGCGAAGTTCTCGCATCTGCATCCACCGGCATTGGAGAAAGCACATGATCGTCCTCAGACTGATTGACCAAATCAACATCCTTATCGGCAAGACCGTCAGTTATCTGATTTGGGCGGGTATTTTCGTGCTTTGCTTCGAAGTCGTCGCGCGGTACGTTTTCGGTCAGCCAACCCTCTGGGCGCATGGATACACACAGCGCATTTTCGGGGCTTATTTCGTTTTGATCGGTGCCTACACGTTGATCAAACGCGATCACGTGCGGGTGGATATCTTTATTAACACCCCGTCACCGCGCCTCAATGCGTGGCTTGATCTGTTCAACTACGCCTTCCTGATCCTTTGGGGTCTTGTTCTGACACGTGAAGGGTGGCTGTTTTTTGACGACGCATGGTCATTCAGCGAACGCGATGACAGCGCCCTGGGGCATCCGATGTGGCCGATCAAGCTGACGTTATTTGTCGGCGCAGGCCTTATCACCTTGCAAGGCATAGTCGAGGCGATCCGTTCTCTTGTCCTTATCTTTAACCCAACCGCAGACGTCAAACGGAGCGAACCGGTATGAGCCCTGAACTTCTCACCATTGGTATGTTCGCCCTTGTGCTGTTCGCCATTATCGCAGGTGTGTCGTTGTCCTTTGCTATGGGCGGAACGGCGGTGATTTTCGGCGTGATCATGTTCGGCTCGAACGGGATGTATTCAATCGTCACGACTATGTTCGGCAACATGTGGTCGATCCTGCTTTCTGCCATCCCCCTGTTTGTTTTCATTGGCGTCGCCCTTGCTAAATCCCGCATCGCGAATGACCTTTACCATGCATTTTATCTCTGGTCGGGGCGCACGCCCGGGGGGCTTTTGTTGGGAACTTCCGGTTTTGCCGCGACCCTTTCTGCCATGACGGGAAGCTGCGCGGCCTCAACTGTGACAACCGGTCTGGTGGGCATGCCTGCGATGGAGAAACGTGGTTATGATCGCAGTTTCGTGTTGGGCACGATTGGTGCGTCGGGAACGTTGGGGATCATGATCCCGCCCTCGATCACACTCATCCTGATTGGCATGCAAACAGGGCAATCCGTGGGGCGCCTGTTTATGGGCGGGCTTGTCGCAGGTCTGTTGTTGCTGGCGATCTTCGTGCTTTATATCGGGATCCGGTCCAGGACGCGTCCCGAACTGGCCCCCGGCGCAGATGTACGCGCACCCCTGGCCGAGCGGATCCAAGCACTAAGCTCAGTCATCCTGCCCCTGATCATCATCCTTTCCGTGCTGATCTCTATCTTTGCGGGCATCGCCACTCCGACCGAAGCCGCCGCCGTAGGTGCCGCCGCTGTGATCTTTTCGGTGGCCGTACGCGGCGAACTGACCCTGGGCTACATCCGCGAAGTCAGTCATGCCACCGCGACCATGACAGGTATGGTGATTTGGATTGTCTTTGGCGCATCCGCCTTCATCGCGATCTATGGCGGCGGTGGCGGAACGGCCTTTATGACCGGCATGCTTGCCAATATGGATGTGCATCCATTGGTCATGATTTTGCTCATGCAAGCGATTACGCTGATTCTGGGTATGTTTCTGGACCCGATAGGCATCATCCTTTTGGTGCTGCCGATCTTCTTTCCAATTGTCGTTCAGCTCGGTTTCGATCCGATTTGGTTCTGCATCCTGTTCCAGTTGAACCTGTGCATCGGCTATATTTCCCCCCCCTTCGGCTACAACCTTTTCTACCTGAAAAGCCTAAGCCCCTCGACACCAATTACCGCGATCTATCGTGCTGTTGCGCCATACCTGATCCTGATGCTGCTAACCGGCGCGGTAATATTCCTGTTTCCACAAACCATCACCAGCTTCACCAGCATCTCTGCGCGGTAAAGCACCGATACGACCAAACCCAGAGGAGGAGAGACCATGACGAACAAGATTGAAAAAACACTATCCCGACGCAAGTTCTTTGCTGCATCCGCCGCCGCCGCCGCGACAACACTGGCCGCCCCTCCCGCCGTCGCACAAGGCAATTTGACATGGCGTATGCAAACCCACTGGCCAACCGGCAACTGGTATTACGAAGATGTATTCGTCAAATTCTGCAACCGGATCACAGAAGCCACAGGCGGTGAACTGACCATTACGCCCGTGCAAAATGATGGCATCGTTCCGACCGGCGAAGTATTGAACGCCGTGCGGCGCGGTCTTCTTGAAAGTGCGTTTATCTATCCAGCGTACTGGATCGGTCGCATGCCTGTTGCCGGACACCTGAACGGCCATATTGGGGCATGGGACCGCCACGAGGAAATGCACGCGTTTTTCTATGAAATGGGTGCGATTGACGTGATCCGCGAAGCCTATGCCGAACAGGGTGTTTACCAGGCGGGACCGGTCTCTTATGCGGGGCTTACGCTTTATTCCAATAAACCATTGCGCACCACAGCCGACTTCGAAGGGTGGCGCATCCGTTCAACGGGCGCTGCCGCGCTGGTCTTTGCCAAAATGGGAGCCTCACCCGTTTCTATCCCGGGGGGCGAACTGTATCAGGCGCTTCAGACAGGCGTTGTCGAAGGCGCGCATTGGGGTTCCACATCAACCGGTTGGGGCATGAACTTTCAGGAAGTAAACAAATACATTGTCGAACCCGATCTGCTGGGCCATCTGAATGGTGAAGTCATGGTTGGGCTGGAACAATGGAACAGCATCGGGGATGACCTAAAAGCAACCTTTAACGAGGTGGTGCGGGCGGCATCGGCGGATGCATCAGCGCACTTCCTGCATCAGGATCTTCTGCGCAAACAGGATTTTGTCGAGATGGGTGGCGAACTGACGCAACTTGATCAGGAAGCGCAAGAGAATCTGCGCCGCTATTCGCTGGAAGTGGTTGATGACTTCTCCGAGCAAGACCCCAAGTATTCCGGGCGCGTTGGCGAAATGCTGCACGAGTTCCTCAAGGTCACCGGACGGGCCTGACACTACACGATACGAAGCCAACAGCCCCGCACCTTTTGCGGCGCTGTTGAACAATTGATACAGTTTTTCGAAAGTGACCCCGATGCAGATTCCCGTCGATATGACCGCCGTTGAAATTTCATCCTACGGCGCGCCAGAGGTGTTAAAGCCCGTAACCGTCCCTGTGCCGGAGGCCGGGCCGGGACAGATCCTGATCCGCATCGCCTATACCGGGGTGAACCGTCCCGATGCCTTGCAACGTGCAGGCAACTATGCCCCTCCCCCCGATGCATCGCCCCTGCCGGGGCTTGAAGCGGCGGGTCATGTTGCCGCGATTGGCCAAGGCGTAAAACGCTGGGCTGTGGGTGATGCGGTCACCGCACTGTTGCCCGGTGGCGGATATGCCGAATATGCGGTCACAGCTGCCGATCACGCGCTTCCGGTGCCCGAAGGCATGTCGATGGATCGCGCTGCCGCGCTCTGCGAGACATTTTTCACTGTCTGGACCAACGTTTTCATGCGTGGCGGACTCACCGCAAACGAGCGGTTTTTGGTGCATGGCGGATCATCAGGCATTGGCACCATCGCAATCCAGCTCGCAAAACTACGCGGCGCACGCGTGTTTGCAACAGCAGGCTCGGATGAAAAATGTGCCGCCTGCGTCGGATTGGGGGCTGAAGCGGCGTTCAATTATCGCGAAACCGATTTCATCAAAGCAATGAAGGCAGAGGGCGGTGCTGATCTGATCCTCGACATGGTTGGCGGTTGCTATATTCCACGCAACCTTGATACACTTGCAACGGATGGGCGGCTTGTACAGATAGCGTTTTTGCAGGGTTCCAAAGTCGAGATGGACATGATGCAGGTGATGACGCGCCGCCTGACAATCACCGGATCAACCCTGCGCCCGCAATCTCACGACGCCAAAACCGCCATTGCCCGCGCCCTTGAAGCAGAGGTCTGGCCTCATCTGGCACGCGGCACCATCGGTCCGGTTATGGACAGCGAATTCGCGCTGGCCGAAGCAGCAAAAGCACATGAACGCATGGAGAGTTCCGCCCATATCGGCAAGATCGTTTTAAGAGTGGACTGACTTTCTGACATGTAGATATGCCGTTACTCGCGAGACATTTCCCTTAACCTCCCTGCACTGGGAAGAAGGAGATGTTCAGGGACAAGAACAAACGAGAGGTTCAGCGCAAGTTGCGGATACTACGATATGCCGAATAGATCGGTCATGTCGCCAAAAGCGGCCGATATTTCGGGATCGGCCGCGCCAGTTTCCGTCGCTGGCGCAAAACCTATTCAGAGCACGGCGAAGCGGGTCTGACTGTGGCCCGCGTTGGAAAACCTCCCAAGGTGGAAGCCGCGGGGATCTTTGATCAATCTATGGGGAAAGAACACTGGCGGTTGAGGCGGCGGTTGCATGAGGATTTCGGCTGAAGCTGTGTCTTTTCCCTAAGACGGCCGTAAGGATGGCCCATGGTGCTGACACCGCTGTGAGTTTGGCGTGATTGTCGTTTCATTCTGCGTGCGAGAGATGAAGGCTCGTGCGGTGTTGGCCGAATCTTCTGGGTACGACGGAAGGTGTTCTGTGGTGAATGACAGGCGATTTGTCATGCAGCCTGCCCTCTTGGTGGGGCGCGCGACATCGGTTTTTGACCCTGCCGGAAGATCTCGATGATGCGCATGGGGCCGCCGCAACAAGGACATGGCTCGCGCAAGGTGAGCGGGGCGATTTCGGGCTCTCGCTCCGGCCCAGGTGCCTGTTCAGTGTGTCTAAGGCACAGCAAGGCGCGGACCTTTGTAAGGTTAGGCTTGCCGGTCGAGTTGGCCAGCAGGCCGTAATGTCGGATGCGGTGGAATCCATCTGGAAGGACGTCAATCAGAAAGCGGCGGATGAACTCGGGCGTGGCTAGGCGCATTACTTTCTGGCGGTTTCCGGATTTAATGCGGTAGTCCTTCCAGCGGAATGCGACCGTCTCGGCATCGGCGCAGATCAGGCGCGCATTCGAGATCGCCGAAGAAGGCCAGTTGCCCGGCTCTGTGCAGGACCAGCAGCCCTTCGACGAACAGGCGTCGAAAGTGCCGCGACAGCACTCGCACATGGAGGAAGAACCCGGGCTTACAGGCCACCCACTTCGTGCCATCGGGCGACAGACCGCCGCCCGGGACTATCATATGGATGCGGGTGTTGAAGGTCGGGGGGGGGGGGGGTGACCGCGGCACCTTGGCCGGGGCTCCCTGAACCGTATCCCCTCGAGCCGCAGGTTGGAACGCGAGGCCGGGCGTAGACGGACCGCAGATGCGAGGGTTGTG
>Ga0209345_10006247_pt1 | contig 10857 bp, 9 predicted proteins | sample Cruoilmetagenom7_FD_187294 | JGI IMG/M metagenome (GOLD analysis project Ga0209345, IMG submission 187294) | Oil polluted marine microbial communities from Coal Oil Point, Santa Barbara, California, USA - Sample 7 (SPAdes) (version 2) | ecosystem: Environmental > Aquatic > Marine > Oil seeps ...
TTTCGCGGACTAGTTGTTCATTCACAACCGAAGCGTTGTAGCTTGGTTCGCGGCGTGGATTCGCAAGGTCAACGATCCAACCAAAATCATTTTCAGGAGGTCGATTGAGCAATAACCCCTGAAAGGAAGAGTATTTAGTGGGTGAGGCGCGGATCACGCCGCGTTCGTTCTGCACAAATGGATTACCTTCATGATATGAAACATTTTCATAGGCAACATATAGAGTCTCACCTATTGGAAGCGTGCTTAACGCTCCCCAACCTTGAACTGCTGATTCTATATTTGGATAATAAGCCGCTTGCACGCCCGGAGGCAAATTTAATTTTGCGTAATTTTGGTCAAGTTCAAGATGACTTGCATCGGGATGGGAAGCTGGAAGTGGTTTAAGTGGAAGTATTAATCCATTGTTTGCCCAATCCGTCAATGTTTGGGATGGTCCCATTGGCAGGCAGTCAGTGGGGGGAATTAAATAGATACCTGGTGCACAAATTGGCATTCCTTCAAAAGTTTCTTCATATTGTGGTGTAAAAGGTTCTCCCGTATCTTGTGCGTAAACGGGTGCAATATTTATGAAACATAACCTAATGAATAAAGTGGCTGTAATTAACCACTGAAGAAGAATTCGCATATTTTCCTCGGAGATGAAATAACGCGCATAATTGTAACCGATTATTTTTCGATCAATAAATTTTTCCATTATGCTATAATGCCTTGAATTTCATCTTTCCTATTTGGTGATCACTATGCGATTTTTAATTACAGGCGCTGCTGGATTTTTGGGGGCTCCCCTTGCAAATAGTTTAGTTGCAGATGGGCATCGTGTGGTAGGTTTGGATGACCTTTCAACGGGGGACCCTCAGCGTCTGTCGCCAGAAGTGCACTTAGTTCGCGGTGATATCAATGATCGGCCAAAATTGTGGTCATTGCTGCAAGATGTGGATTGTGTATATCACCTAGCAGCCCGTGTGATTGTCCCAGAATCCGTGCTTTATCCAAGGGATTACAACCTTGTAAATGTCGGTGGGACTGTAACTTTGATGGAGGCTATGAGAGATGTAGGCGTGAAGCGTGTGATCCTGATTTCTTCAGGGACGATCTACGGGAATCAAAGAAACCAACCGGTGAATGAAAGGTGTCGCCCGAATCCCCATTCTCCATATGCGGTTTCAAAACTATCCGCCGAGTATTATATGCGCACCATCGGGAATCTTTGGGGAATCGAAACGGTTTGTTTGCGAGTATTCAATGCCTATGGTCCCGGTCAGCCTTTACCTCCATCTCACGGACCTGTAATACCATATTGCTTGCGGCAGGCATTAGATAATGGCACAATTGTTGTGCATGGAAACGGAAAACAAACCCGGGATTATGTGTTCGTTGAAGATGTGGTTGATGCAATGATCGCAGCTTCTTTTACGGATAAGATTAACCGACTCATCATCAATGTTGGGAGTGGCAAAGAAACGTCTGTTAATGAAATTGTAAAAAAAGTGATTGAACTAACTGGGACTGAACCTGAAATCGTAGTTAATAAAACACACGATAGCGGGCCATCGAGAATGTGTGCTGATCTATCGTTGGCAACAAAGAAATTAGGATATCGTCCGAAAGTTGGTTTGGAAGAAGGGATCACCCGTATCATTGAAAATGATATTCGGTTTATAAAAAAATAATGATAATTGATTTAATAAATTTATTTTGCCATGCGCGATTTAAATAGATTTAATCTTGATGACCCATCGGTTACTATCTCCCGTAGGAAGATGGTTCGTAAAAAAGGGTTTATTAATAAAATTTATGAGGATTGGTACAACCTTGTAAAAAAACATCTTCCTTTACAAAACGGAATCGTTGTAGAGCTGGGATCTGGGGCGGGGTTTATTAAGGAAACCATTCCGGGCACGATCACTTCTGATGTTATGTTCCTCCCATTTGTTGATATTGTAATGGATGGGATTAATATGCCATTTACCGCAAATAGTATTGATTGTCTTGTGTTGATTGATGTGTTTCACCATATTCCAAATGTGAACCTCTTTTTTAATGAGGCGATCAAAACACTTCGTAAAGGCGGACGGATAATTATGATCGAGCCGTGGATAAACCGTTGGTCATTTAGGATATTTTCAAATTTACATCATGAGGTGATTGACATATCTACTGATGGATGGGATTTTTCTTCAAGCGGACCACTTTCGGGCGCTAATCAAGCATTGCCATGGATAGTTTTTAATCGGGATCGGAAGATATTTGAGGAAAAGTACCCAGCGTTAAGAATAAAAGAAATCAGCCCGATGATGCCTTTAATATATTTATTAAGCGGGGGGTTTAAGAATGGTTTAACCATGCCGGCAATTTCTTACTCGTTTTGGAAAAAAGTGGAACATGGGTTGTTGAATGAAGAAAAAAGGGGTATGTTTGGATTAGTTGTGCTTGAAAAAAATTAGATAAACTTTAATCGTTTTGCAGCAAATATTACCATTTTCAGCAGTAATATGCCGTGCTTCCACCGTTGAATATTTGTTTCACCATAAACTCTTTCACTATACCTGATAGGCATATCTACAATCTTCAAGTTTAATTTTGCGGCCCCAAACAAGAGATCATAGTCGCCAAAGGGATCAAAATCCCCAAAGTAATCACGGTTGGTAGCTATCTCTTCATAATCGCTTTTCCAAAGGATTTTCGTTCCACATAACGTATCTTTGATCGGTTGACCAAGTAAAAATGTAAAAACCAAACTAAAGAATTTATTTCCGATGATATTAAAGAAACGCATGGCATCTTTTTCCATTGGGTACACCAGGCGAACACCATTTATGAAATCGCCAATTCCATTAACAAGAGCGGAATAAAACTTAGGCAGGTTTTCTGGGGGCATGGTAAGGTCTGCATCTAAAATCATGAGGATATCCCCATTCGCTTTCGAAAAGCCAAGTCTCACTGCGTCCCCTTTCCCTTCGCCTTGTTGTCTAAAACAGGATGCCCTAATTTCAGGATGAAGCTTTATCTGCTTTTTGATTTCTTTAAGGGTATTATCAGTAGAATGCCCTTCGACAAAGATCAGCTCATAATCCTTAAATTTCTTGGGGATTCTTCTAATAATGGATTCAATATTGCCGGCTTCATTTCTTGTAGGGACGATGATGGAAATTGAAGGATTTTTTGATTTATTTTGAATCTTGGGTTTTAAACGGGCAACCAGGAAATGGGTCATAGCAAAATGTTTAAATGGCCAAAACCTGACAAAGAATTTATTAAAAATTGGTGTGATTATTGGAATCGAGAATGGGATTAGAATTTCTTCCCATGATTTAATAACTTCAAACCCAGCGAGGTCAAGCAGGTTTTTAGCATCTTCCACAGTTAACCAATTTTGTATTAAATTTGGTTTGGCAAGATTTAAATTTTCCGCTATCTTTAGCGGAAATTCCCATAAGCGATTATAAAAATTTATAATTAATCGCCCATCATGATTAATAACTTTAGAAATATTCTCAAGTGCAGATTGGACATCCCAAAGGTCATTGATGGCATCAGACATAACTACAAAATCAAATTTCCCCTTGAGCTTGAGTTCAACTGCATCCATTTGAATGAAATCTAGATTTGGATGCAATTCTTTCGCAAGCTCAATCATTCTGTCTGAAAGATCAATCCCTAATCCTTTTTCCGGTTGTAAAGACGAGAGTAATTTTCCGGTTCCAGTACCGATATCAAGGATAGATCGTTTGGAAGGTATATTAAATCGATAAATTTCACTTATGCGGGAATTGTAGTATTTGCCCAAACCCCGCCAAGTCCTCAATTTAATTGCGACTTTATTCCAGTGGGCTATGCGTGTGTTATTGTAATTTTCCATTTTAGATAGGGTAACGGGAACAATCTATAGTATAGCATTATAACTAAAAAAACCGCTCCCTTGACCCATAATAAGGTCGGGTTTATAATTCAGCGATTGAATATTGAGCATATGGATAAGCAATTTAATCCTTCGAGCGCTGATCTAACGATATTGGAATATATCGAAAAAGAACCGGATACTACTCAAGCTTCTTTAGCAGAACGCCTGGGCGTTGCTGTGGGAACGATTAACTGGCATTTAAAACGTCTGATCGAAAAAGGGTATATCAAGGTTAAGCGAGCTGAGAGGAAAAAATTACGATATATCATCACGCCGGAGGGTATTTCTCTTAGAGCGAAATTACTTGTTGATTTTATCCAATCTTCCATGGAGATGTACCGCCTTGTTCGAGATAGATCGAAAAAAGCAATCGTTGATTTACAGCAAGAAGGATGGAACCAAGTGCGAATTGAGGGGGAAGGTGAAATTGCAGAAATATTAAAACTTACATGCTTGGAGCATGGGTTATCAATTGACGATAATGGCCAGTATCCAAAATTGAAGGTAGTAGGGCTAAAAATTTTTACAGAAAAAGAGGATAAATAATATCAGATGAACAGAGAAAATTTCTGGCAATCGAAACGTGTCTGTGTCACCGGTGGAGCGGGGTTTCTGGGAAGAGTGGTTGTGCGTAAATTACATGAGCGTGGAGTAAAGGATATTTTCATTCCACAAATTGAAGATTACAACCTGGTTGAGTTGAGGGACATCAATCGTATGCTGGCAGATGCAAAAACAGATTTAATTATTCATTTAGCCGCGCAAGTTGGCGGGATAGGGGCAAATAAAGAGCATCCGGCAGAATTTTTTTATAACAATTTAATCATGGGTGTCCAATTGATGCATAGGGCATGGGAAACTGGTGTAGAAAAATTTGTTGCGATAGGCACAATTTGCGCATATCCAAAATTCACGCCGGTCCCTTTTAAAGAAGAGAATTTATGGGATGGTTACCCTGAGGAAACAAATGCGCCTTATGGCTTAGCCAAAAAAATGCTTCTGGTTCAAGCGCAATCATATCGCCAACAGTATGGATATAACGCATTATTCCTTTTACCGGTAAATTTATATGGTCCGGGCGATAATTTTAATCCGAAGTCATCTCATGTAATTCCGGCGCTTATTAGAAAATGCATTGAGGCTCAGGAAGCCGGTGAAGAAGAGATAGTTGTTTGGGGAGACGGTTCACCCACGCGGGAATTCTTATATGTTGAAGATGCCGCAGAAGGAATTCTACTCGCGTCCGAAAAATACAATGATTCTGACCCAGTAAATTTAGGAGCAGGATCTGAGATTAGCATCAAAGATTTGGTGGAATTGATCGCAAAAAAAACGGGTTTCACCGGTGAACTGGTGTGGGATACAACTAAACCAAACGGCCAACCGCGCCGCAAATTAGATACTACACGTGCTTTTGAGCGCTTTGGTTTTAAAGCTCAAATGTCCTTTGAAGAAGGAATGGATCATACAATTAAGTGGTTTCGAGAGAACAGGGTAAAAATTTCCTGAATTATGGACAAAAAAGATAAAGATAGAAAAACAACAATTAAACCATCGTATGGATGGGCGGCGTTGAATTTGCGGGATCTGTTGATATATCGCGAGTTAATCTTCTTTATGACATGGCGGGATTTGAAGGTTCGCTATAAACAGACATTATTAGGAGCAAGCTGGGCAATTCTGCAGCCATTCCTAACCATGGTTGTTTTTAGCATTTTCTTTGGCAATCTTGCGAAAGTACCTTCTGATGGTGTCCCGTATCCCATTTTCTCTTATACAGCATTAATTCCTTGGACATTATTTTCAAAAGCCCTTCAGGATGCGAGCAGGTCATTGGTTGCAAACAGCCATATGATCACAAAAGTTTATTTTCCGCGAATGATCTTACCGCTCTCCTCGGTGATGGCTGGCGTGGTTGATTTCTTGATCGCATTTGTTGTCTTACTTGGGATGATGTTTTTTTTCAATATATTCCCAACAGTGAATGTTTTGGTGTTACCTCTTTTTCTACTGTTGGCTTTAATAACATCGATAGGAGTTGGATTGTGGCTCTCTGCTTTGAATGTTCTTTTCAGAGATATTAATTATGTACTTCCGTTCCTGACTCAATTTTGGATGTATCTCACTCCGGTTGCTTACCCATCGAGTATGGTCCCATCTGAATGGCAGGTAATCTATGCTTTGAACCCAATGACTGGGGTTGTTGAGGGTTTTCGATGGGCGTTGCTGGGAACAGGCCAACCCCCAGGAATTATGACGCTTGTTTCCAGTGTTGTTGCTGTGATTTTACTCATAAGCGGCATGTTCTATTTCAGACGAATGGAGCGGCTTTTTGCCGATATGGTTTAAGGTATGGAGCAAAAAGAATAATGGGACAAACAGCAATTAAAGTAAATCATCTTGGAAAGAAATATACTATCGGGAGTTCAATAAACGCTTACCGCACGTTGCGTGAAACTATTTCAGAAAGATTTTCTGTAAAAAAACAACAACCACAAACCTCAGAAGTGCTCCCTGATTGTATTTGGGCGTTGAAGGATGTGTCTTTTAAAGTTAAGAAAGGTGAAGTCCTGGGTATTGTTGGACGGAATGGCGCTGGAAAAAGTACCTTATTAAAAGTGCTTTCTCGGGTTACAGAACCTACCGAGGGATCGGTGGAAATATATGGCCGTGTTGGTTCTCTATTAGAAGTTGGCACAGGATTTCATCCTGAATTAACCGGCAGAGAAAATATTTATTTAAACGGTGCCATATTGGGGATGAAGAGAAACGAAATTGAAAGAAATTTTAATGAGATCGTATCGTTTGCGGAAGTAGAGAAATTTATTGACACACCTGTGAAGCGGTATTCCAGCGGAATGTACCTTCGATTGGCTTTTGCGGTCGCCGCACACCTGGAACCCGAAATACTGGTCGTTGATGAAGTGCTTGCCGTGGGGGATGCGGAATTCCAGAGGAAGTGCCTTGGGAAAATGAGTGATGTAGCAAAGCAAGGGCGAACTGTACTGTTTGTCAGCCATAACATGTCCGCGATCCTCCGCCTGACGAAAGAGACGCTGGTTATTGATAAAGGGAAACTTCTCTTACGGGCACCAACGGCTGAAGCTGTGGATTATTACCTCTCCCGTGGACTCACTCAGGAGGGCCAACGTATCTGGCAGCCAGATGAGATTAATCAAAAAAGCCATTTTACTCCTGTTTCGATACGGGTTTTAGATAAAAATGGGTGCATTTTAGAGCCGGTCAGGTCTACTGAACCATTTTTTATTGAAGTAGAGTATTTAGTGAAAAAACCGATAAAAGGATTACGTGTGGGCATTTATCTGATTACCTCACATGGTGAATTTGTCTTCACTTCCTTTGATACAGATGACCCTGAAAAATTCGAAAAACATACTATCAGGAAGGCGGGTTTATATCACAGCCGAGTTAATATTCCGGCGAATTTATTAAATGGGGGGCGGTATGTCTTGGGAATAAATGCCAGTTCTTACCGTATAAAAACATATTTTCACGATGAGCAGGCTTTGGCTTTAAACGTTGACCCTTCCGGGGCACCGGGAACACAATGGCCTGAACCTCGGCTCGGGCCAATTCGGCTTGCCTTAGAATGGGAGATTAAGAAGATACAAAATGCCAACAAATAATAAAAATACATCGAAGACTTTAGCAAAAAACATCATTAAAACAGTACTTGGGCAAGTTCCTTTCACGGCGGAAATATATTGGTTGATACGCCATCGGGATAAATCAATAAACAGCCGTTTTTCACTCAAGAAACTGGAAGACAATATTCCTTCTATTTGTTCACAAATCAAACATATCCATGCAATTGAAAATGGAGAAGGGAAAAAGATTTTCATATTCGCATCCCTCCATTATTGGATTGAGCATGCGGCAGTTACTGGGTTTATCTTAAAGGGGATGGGTCATAATGTAACACTTGGTTATTTACCTTACCATGATTGGCAGAATAAAATAAACAAGTTTGATCTACGCAGACAGAATCTTTATGCGCAGACTGTTCTGAAGAAAGCGGAACCAGTTTTACAAAGTGTTTCCTTTCTTGACCTGCATGCCGGATATAAAGTTCTTCCCGAAATTCTTCAGGAAAAAATTATAGAAGTAACGCGATTTGATGCGATGTATACCTTGCAAATTGAAAATGTGGATGAAACCAGTGAAATTTATAAAATGCGCTGCAAGCGCAACATGCGTGCCGCGAGGGCAGCATATGAATGGCTAAATACCAATAGACCGGATGTTGTAATTATTCCAAATGGGACTATCCAGGAATTTGGAGTGATTTATGAGGTGGCTCGTTTTCTGGATATTGAAACGGTAACCTATGAATTTGGTGATCAGCGACAGCGTATTTGGATTGCCCATAACGCAAAAGTGATGCACCAAGAAACGCAAGATATGTGGGATGCGTATAAAGATAATGCTCTCACTCGAACAGAAAAGAAAAAGATACGAGAAATGTTTGAAGCACGCCGAAAAGCTTCCGTTTGGAAGAATTTCTCCCGATTATGGCAACAAGTTCCAGCGCAGGGAGTTGAAATTGCACGCAATGAACTGGGGTTGGATGAGCGATCAGTAGTTCTTTTGGCAACAAATGTACTTGGAGATAGCCTTACTCTCGGGCGAGAGATTTTTTCCCAATCAATGGAAGAATGGCTTGAGAGGACTTTACAATATTTCGCTGGAAAATCTGAAACGCAGTTGGTGATACGGGTGCATCCTGGGGAGGTGTTAATTCACGGACAATCAATGATGGATGTAATTAATCGGGTTTTACCATCTTTACCTGAGCATATCCATGTAATAGGTCCGGAAGAAAAAGTCAATACATATGATCTGATCGCGGCAGCAAATCTTGGACTCGTTTATACAACAACTGTAGGATTAGAAATGGCAATGAGCGGTGTGCCTGTGATCGTTGCGGGAGAAACACACTATAGAAATCGCGGATTTACATTAGATCCGGAAGGATGGGTAAATTATTACAAAACAATCAAAGCTGTTCTCGAAGAGCCTTCTACTTATCGAATGGAAAAGGAGCAGATTGAATTAGCCTGGGCATACGCTTATAGATTTTTCTTTGATTTTCCAATCTCATATCCATATCATTTAGTGCATCTATGGGATGATTTCCGGTCACAACCCATCGAAGAAATTTTCCGCCCGAAAAATTGGACTAAATATAAAAAAGCATTTCAATATTTAGCGGGAGAAAAGATCGATTGGGAAGCGATTAAACAAAAAAGATAGGTTGTTTGCATGGATGATCAGGAAACCAAACAAGATGTAAGAAAATTTTATGACCAGATCGGTTGGCAGAAGGTCAGTGCAGGAACTTATCAGAATGCCCAATATGAGGACCTGCGTCCTGTTTCCCGCAGATATATACATAAATGCCATTTACGAGTGAATCGCCACCTTAAATCAGCTGGAAAATATCTCCTTGATGCTGGGTCGGGCCCGATTCAATATCCAGAATATCTTACATATTCCAAAGAGTATCAATATCGAGTTTGTCTGGATATTTCTATTACCGCACTCAAAGAAGCTCGGGAACGCATTAGAAGCAGTCATGGCTTGTTTGTGGTAGCAGATGTGGCAAATTTACCATTTAAGGATGAAACCTTTGATGGAATTGTTTCCTTGCACACTCTTCACCATTTAACAGTTGCAGATTATGTTCCAGCCTATGAAAACTTAAAACGTGTATTAGATAAGAATCGTACTGCCGTGGTAGTTAATGGGTGGGGTGAATCCATGTTGATGCGTTGGTTCAATAAGCCAATTCTTATTATGGAAAAATTGTTTAACACACTTCCCCCTTCCTCTAAACAGGCAAAGAAGAACACAGGTGATATTTATAAAAAACCGAAAGGTACATTTGTACATAAATTAAATGCGCAGGGATTACGAGATTTGCTTGGAAAAGATTTTCCAATATCGATAAGTGTATGGCGTAGTGTCAGTGTCCGTTTTCTGCGCGCGATAATCCACCCATTCCTTTTTGGTCGAATTTGGTTGTGGATACTGTTTGGGCTTGAGGAATTGTTCCCAAGATTCTTTGGTGAAAAAGGCCAGTATCCTTTGATAACTTTTACAAAGTAGTTATAACGCATAAAATAAATTAATGTTAGGAAGGAATTATGGACTGGAAAAATAAAGTTGTATTAATTACAGGAGGAACAGGTTCCTTTGGAAAAAAATTTATTGAAATAATGTTAAAGGAATACTCTCCGGCTAAATTGATTGTATTTAGCAGAGACGAACAAAAACAACATGAAATGCGCCAAATGGGCTTTTCACATGAGAATCTACGGTATTTTATTGGTGATGTACGGGATTATGATCGTCTGCGCCGTGCTTTTGATGGTGTAGATTTGGTAATTCATGCCGCTGCTTTGAAGCAAGTGCCTGCGTGTGAATATAATCCGATGGAAGCTGTTAAAACAAATATTCTTGGCAGCAGCAATGTGATCGATGCAGCATTGGACACGAAAGTGGATCGTGTGATTGCCCTTAGTACAGATAAAGCAGTAAACCCTATAAATCTTTATGGGGCAACAAAATTGGCAGCAGAAAAATTATTTGTGCAAAGCAACGCGTATGCTGGAGGAAAAAAAACCCGCTTTTGCTGCGTGCGATATGGTAATGTTGTGGGCAGCCGCGGCAGTGTGGTACCGTTATTTATTCGCCAGCGAAAGAAAGGTATTGTTACCGTCACAGATGAAAGGATGACCCGATTCTGGATTTCCCTTGAACAAGGTGTACGTTTTGTTATCCGTTGTTCAGAAGAAATGCATGGTGGGGAGGTTTTTGTACCCAAAATACCAAGCATGACAGTTTCTGACCTGGCAAAAGCGATGGCTCCCAAGGCAGAAATAAGATATATCGGCATTCGTCCAGGTGAAAAATTGCATGAAGTTTTAATC
>Ga0209345_10006248_pt1 | contig 10855 bp, 8 predicted proteins | sample Cruoilmetagenom7_FD_187294 | JGI IMG/M metagenome (GOLD analysis project Ga0209345, IMG submission 187294) | Oil polluted marine microbial communities from Coal Oil Point, Santa Barbara, California, USA - Sample 7 (SPAdes) (version 2) | ecosystem: Environmental > Aquatic > Marine > Oil seeps ...
CATAACTTTCTGGATTTACCACCCAAAAAATTCCTGTCATAACTGACATAGTAACAAGCATAGTTACTGGAATGTGCCACGTAATTACTTTTCTAACTAGTAAATATATTCCACCTAACAGCAAGGCCAAGGCTGACATTTCACCAATAGAACCACCTGATATTCCTAGAAATATTTCTAAATTAGATGGAAGGTTAGCACTAATATTGGTCATTGTATCCCCAAACATTAAGCCTTCTTTTATCATTCCTAATGGAGTTGCTCCAGTAACGGCATCTGCCAATACAGTATTGTTTTCAACAGCTGTTGGCCACATCGTCATTTGAACTGGAAACGAAACCAATAAAAATACACGACCAACTAAAGCTGGATTAAAAATATTAAAACCAAGTCCTCCAAAAGACATTTTAGCAACGCCAATGGCAACTAAACTTCCCACAATAATCATCCAAATTGGCAAGCCTGAGGGTAAATTAAACGCTAGTAAAATTCCAGTAATTAATGCTGAACCATCACCAATAGTGATTTCAGATTTTAATAAATATTTTTGAATTAAATATTCAAATAATAGACAAGATACTACTGCAACTGCAGTAACAATTAATGCACCAATTCCAAATACATATAGAGAAACTAAAAATGCCGGAATTAAAGCGATTACCACATCATACATCAATTTTTTTGATGTTTTAGCTGAATGTAAGTGCGGTGAAGCCGATATAATAATAGGTTGACTCATTTTAATTTTTAGAGGTTTCTAATTTTTTAACAATATTTTTTCCGAAACGGATATAATCTAACAAAGGACGGTGAGAAGGACATACATAACTGCACGAACCACATTCAATACAAGTCATAATATCTTCATTTGAAGCTCTTTCATACAATCCTTTTTCTGATAAGTTCATTAACAAATGAGGTTCTAACCCCATTGGGCATACATAAACACATTCGCCACAACGAATACAATTTTTTGCTTCTCCTCTACTTGCTTCTTCTTCAGCAATTACCAAAATTCCTGAAGTTCCTTTAGTTACAGGAACATCGGTATTTTTAATGGCTTTCCCCATCATTGGACCACCGTTTACCAACTTTCTTGTTCCTTCTGGTAATCCACCAACTTCAGCAATTAAATCTTTTATAGGAGTTCCAATTTTTACCCAAAAATTAGAAGGATTATCTAATTTTTTACCAGTTACCGTAACAACACGTTCAATTAATGGTTTATCATATTGAATGGCCTGATAAATAGCAAAAATAGTTCCTACATTATGTACAATCACACCTACATCTAAAGGCAATCCGTTTTTTGGAACTTCCCTGCCTAAAATTGCTCTAACCAATTGTTTTTCTCCTCCTTGTGGGTATTTAACTTGTAAAGCAGCAACTTGAATTCCATCTTCTTTATTAATAACTTTTTTGAAAAGATTAATGGCATCTTTTTTATTGTTTTCAATTCCAATAACTACTTTTTTCAAATGTAAAGCCTTCATTAAAATTTTAATTCCAACAACAATTTCTTCAGCCTTTTCCAACATTAATCTATGATCAGCCGTTAAATAAGGCTCGCATTCTACACCATTAATTATAAGATAATCTAACACCGTACCTTCTCTAACATTCAATTTTACTTGCGAAGGAAATGTTGCTCCACCTAAACCAACTATTCCACAATCTGTAATTCGCTGTAAAATCTCTTTTGGTTCTAATTTAATATCCGTTTTTAAAGGCTCTTCAACTTCTTCAAAATTTGAAGGATCTTTAGCATCCGTTCTAATAACAATACACTGCTTTTTATAACCACTACTATCTATAATTAAATCTAATTTAGTTACAGTTCCAGCAACAGGCGAGTGAATATTTGAAGAAACAAACCCACCAGATTTTGCAATTACCTGACCAATTTCAACTTTATCCTTTCTATCAACTACTATTTCTGCAGGAATCCCAATATGCTGTGCAATTGGTACATTTACCACTTTTGGAACTGTCATTCTCTTAATTCCTTTGGATGAAGTAATTTTATTTTCTGGAGGATGAATTCCACCTTTTGGAAATGTTTTAAGCATCTGTCTTACTTTTTTTTGATTCAGTAACTATTTGTTCTTTTACTACTGCTACTTTTACTTCAACTTTCTTTTCAACTACTTTTTTTACTTTTTTTGGCGGAAAATTAGTTTCTATTATTGAGTGTGTTGGACAAACATCTACGCATTTTCTACAAAGTGTACATAAAACAGGATCTATATATGCTAAATTATTTACCATTACAATTGCATCTTTCGGGCAAATATCTTCACATTTAGAACAACCTATACAAGCTACTGAACACGATTTTTTTGCAATTCCTCCTTTATCTTCATTTAAACAACCTACAAATACTTTTAAATCACGTTTATTTCGAGGTCTCATTTCAATTATATCCCTTGGACATTCTTCAACACAAGCGCCACATGAGGTACAATTATCAGTAATTATTACTGGTAAACCTGTTGTTTTATCCATATACATGGCATCAAATTTACATACCTTAACACAATCTCCATCTCCCAAACATCCATATTGGCAATCTGTTTCACCACCATAAACCATTGCTGAAATAGCACAAGTTCTTGGTCCTTGATATTCGGTAGTTTTTGGACGGACATCACAACCACCTTGGCAACGCAAAACCGCCACAGTTGGGTCTTTTTCTGCTACTTCCTTACCTAAAAGCTCTGCAACCATTTTCATCACGTCGTTTCCTCCAACTGGGCAAAACAACTCTGAAATATCTTCAGTATTCACCAACTTATCTGCAAAAGATTTACAACCAGGAGAACCACAACCAGCACAATTTGCTCCAGGTAATAATTCATCAACATCGGCTATCAATGGATTTTCATACACATAAAATTTTTTAGAAACTATGTACAATACTATGGCTGCAATAACCCCTAAAGAAACCAACAGCAATACACTATATAAAACAGAATCTGTCATTTTTAATTATTTTTAAATATTGAAATTCTAAATGCTTTTTGAAAAGTATCTTTTAAAACAAAAAGCAAAAAATAATATGGAATTAGTATAAAAAGTGATACCAACCCAGCAATCCATTCTTTTAAAAAATTAGTAGTAATAATAAGTGTAAGTATTATTAAAATAAAAGGAAAAACATACGCCCAAAAAACAGCCTTTAAACCTAAGCTTTTTTCTAAAACCACATCAACTGTGTCGTTTAGTTTAAAACCTTGAATATTATCAATAATTTCAATTTCTTTATCATTAGATTCAGAAACTCCACAGGCAGATTGTGCCTTACAACCTTCACAATTAATATTTCCTTTAAGAGAAACCGTTAATAAATTATTTTCAATATTAGAAACATATCCTTCATGCTTTATTCCTTCTTTACTAAAAGTTTTGTGGTTTTTAAAATCCAATTTCTCCATAACCATAATTCTTAATTAAACGGAATAATAAAATTAATACTTTTACAAAAAATAAAAACTGACAAATGTTAGTCTTTATTTAAAAAACAATTGATTTTAAATTTAACATAATTATTACCATCAGTTAAAATTTAATTCATTTTATTAATAAATATTCAAAAAATAGAATTGTTAATAAAAAAGGTGAATTATCGAACCTAGATTTTTTTAAATTCATACTTTTAAAATCTCATACTTTTACAAAAAATCTTAGTACATGTTTTTAATATTTGATACTGAAACTACTGGTTTACCAAAAAAATGGAAAGCTCCAATTACTGATACAGATAATTGGCCAAGATGTGTTCAAATTGCATGGCAATTGCATGATATGTATGGTGAATTAATTGAGCAACAAGATTTTTTAATTCAACCTGAAGGGTTTAATATTCCTTATGATGCTGAACAAATACATGGTATTTCAACATTATTAGCTCAGGAAAAAGGGAAATCATTAGATGATGTTTTAGTGCTCTTTAATGAAGTGCTTTTAAAAACTAAATTTGTAGTTGGACAAAATCTGAATTTCGACCTTAATATTATGGGGTGTGAATTTCATAGGAAAGGAATTAATTCAACTTTAAACAAATTACCTGTTTTAGATACTTGTACCGAAACTACGGCTTCACTCTGCCAAATTTCTGGTGGTAGATATGGTAAGTTTAAATTACCAACTTTAACGGAATTACATCAACATTTATTTAATACTCCTTTTAGCGAAGCGCATAATGCAACTGCCGATGTTGAAGCTACCACTCGATGTTTTTTAGAATTAATAAGGCTTCGAAATTACACAAAAGAACAGTTAGATGTATCAAGTGATTACTTTCAAAATTTTGACGCAAAAAATCCAACAACAATTGATGTTATTGGGTTAAAACATTTAAATCTTAAAAAAGAAAGTCAAAAATTAAAAACAAAATCAGAAGTAAAAATTGATACTCAAACACCTTCAGAAGAAATAATTGAAGAGCTTCAAGATGTTCAATTTTCACATTTACATTGTCATTCTAGATTTTCAATTTTACAATCTACTTCAAGTACAAGTAACCTAATTAATTCGGCCATTAAAAACAACATGCCTGCAGTTGCTTTAACTGATACTGGTAATATGATGGGCGCTTATTACTTTATACAAGAAGCCATTACTTATAATAATGCTATTGATAAAAAACATGATGATATTGAAAAACCTGAAATTGAAAAAATTAAATTACAAAAAATTGAAGAAGGCGTTATTGATAAAGACAACTCCCAAAAGCTTGATTTAACTCAATTTTTAACAAATAGACAAACAAGAAAATATTTTAAGCCAATTTTAGGAAGTGAATTTAATGTTTGTGAAGATCATACTGACAGGTCACATAAAGATAATGGTTACCAAGTAGTTTTCTTAGCAAAAAACAAAAATGGATATCACAACTTAGCTAAAATGTCATCGCTTTCTCATACTGATGGATTCTATTATGTTCCTAGAATTGACAAATCAATAGTTGAAAAATACAAAGAAGATTTAATTGTTTTATCAGGGAATTTATACGGTGAAATACCTAGTAAAATATTAAATATTGGTGAAAAACAAGCTGAAGAATCTTTACTTTGGTGGAAAGAACAATTTGGAGATGATTTTTATTTGGAAGTGATGCGTCATAACCAAGAAAATGAAAATCATGTAAATGATGTTTTAATTCAATTTTCAAAAAAACACAATGTAAAACTAGTAGCAACCAATAATACTTTTTATACCACTGAAGATGAAGCTGAAGCGCATGATATTTTATTATGTGTTAAAGATGGCGAAAAAGTAGCTACACCAAAAGGAAAAGGAAGAGGATTTAGATACGGTCTACCTAACAACGAGTATTATTTTAAAACTCAAGAGCAAATGAAAAATTTGTTCGCTAATCTACCTGAAGCCATTTCAAACATTCAAGAAATTGTTGATAAAGTTAAAATATACACCTTAAAAAGAGATGTATTACTTCCAAAATTCGATATTCCTGAACAATTTATTCATGCTGAAGATGCTATTGATGGAGGTGTGCGAGGTGAAAATGCATATTTAAAACATCTAACTTTTGAAGGTGCAAAAAAAAGGTATGGAGAAAATTTTGATGACAGTATTAAAGAACGTTTAGATTTTGAACTGTCTATTATTAAAATGACTGGCTATCCTGGTTATTTTTTAATTGTTTGGGATTTTATTTTAGAAGCTCGAAAAATGGGTGTTTCAGTTGGACCAGGTCGTGGATCAGCTGCTGGTTCAGCTGTTGCTTATTGCTTATGGATTACCAATATAGATCCTATTAAATACGATTTACTTTTTGAGCGTTTCTTAAATCCAGATCGTGTATCATTACCCGATATTGATATAGATTTTGATGATGAAGGTCGACAAAAAGTAATAAATTTTGTAATTGAAAAATACGGTGCAAGTCAGGTTGCTCAAATTATTACGTATGGTACCATGGCTGCAAAATCATCTATACGAGATACTAGCCGAGCTCTAGATTTACCGTTACCTGATGCAGATAGAATTGCTAAATTGATACCATTAATTAAATTAAAAAACATTTTTGGTGATGATGAAAAAAGTAAAGCAAAAGTTAAAGGTTTAAGAGCTGAAGAATTTGATAATATTAGTGAACTTAGAACAATTGCTGAAGGTGACGACTTAGAGGCTATTACTATTAAACAAGCTATTGCCTTAGAAGGTTCAGTTAGAAATACGGGTACACATGCCTGCGGTGTAATTATTACTCCTGAAAAAATTACCAATTTAGTACCTGTTGCCACAGCAAAGGATAGTGACATGTATGTTACTCAATTTGACAATAATGTTGTTGAAGATGCTGGATTGCTAAAAATGGATTTTTTAGGGTTAAAAACGTTAACCTTAATTAAAGATGCTGTAAAAATTATTAAAGCAAAACATGGCATTGAATTAATTCCTGATGATTTCCCTTTAGACGACCCAAAAACTTACGAGCTTTTTCAAAAAGGAGAAACTATTGGAATTTTTCAATATGAATCTCCAGGAATGCAAAAGCATATGAAATCGTTAAAACCAACTGGGTTTGCTGATTTAATTGCGATGAACGCATTATACAGACCAGGACCTATGGAATATATCCCTTTGTTTATTATGCGTAAACACGGGGAAGAAGAAATTGAATACGACTTACCTGAAATGGAAGAGTATTTAAAGGAAACATACGGAATTACCGTGTATCAGGAGCAGGTAATGTTACTGTCCCAAAAACTAGCAGGTTTTACAAAGGGTGAAGCTGATCAATTAAGAAAAGCAATGGGGAAAAAGATTTTTGAACTGCTTGTAAAATTGAAACCTAAATTTCTTAAAGGAGGTAAAGCAAACAATCATCCTGAAGAAATTTTAGAGAAAATATGGAAAGATTGGGAGGCTTTTGCTGCCTATGCATTTAACAAATCTCACTCTACTTGCTATGCTTATATAGCTTACCAAACAGCCTATTTAAAAGCGCATTATCCTTCTGAATTTATGGCTGCCGTGTTATCTAATAACATGAGCGACATTAAACAAGTAACTTTCTTTATGGAAGAGTGTAAACGTGCAGGAATCCCAGTTTTAGGGCCAGATATTAATGAATCGTTTTTAAAGTTTGCAGTAAATAAAGAAGGAGCTATTCGTTTTGGAATGGGAGCAATTAAAGGTGTTGGTGGATCAGCTGTTGAAGCAATTGTTGATGAACGAAAAGAAAATGGTAATTATACTTCAATTTTTGATATCACTAAACGTGTAGATTTACGTTCTTGTAACAAAAGGGCTTTTGATGGTTTAGTAATGGCTGGCGGTTTAGACTCCTTTAAAAATGTACATAGAGCTCAATATTACCAATTAGATGAAAAGGGGGTCACTTTTATTGAAAGAGCCATTAGATATGGTAATAAATATCAAGAAAATAAAAACTCAGCTCAAATCTCTATGTTTGGAGAAACTTCTGAAATTCAATTTCCTGAACCTGAAATTCCTTTAGCAGAAAAATGGGGTATGATGGAAGAATTATCTAAGGAAAAAGAATTGGTTGGAATCTATATATCTGGACATCCTTTAGATGATTTTAAAAACGAAATTAAATATTTTAGCAATTCGTCTATAGCAGTTTTCAAAGAAGATTTAAATACCTATGTTGGTGCTAATTTAACTTTTTCAGGAATTTTATCTGATGTACAACATAGAACATCTCAAAACGGTAATAAATGGGCTTCATTTTTCATTGTAGACTATAATGACAGTCATGAATTTAGAATTTTTAAAGACACTTATTTAAAATTCAAACCTTATTTAGTAGAACATGAATTTCGTCAATTTAAAGTAAATATTAGTGCTGGATGGAGAAACAAAGACGGAAAGTTAGGAGAACCTAGAATTAATTTTACTGATATTCAAATTTTACAAGATGTATTAGAAAAACAATCTAAAAAAATTACACTTCAACTAGATATTAATAAAATAAATGAAGCTAGAATTTTAGAAATTGAACAACTTTTAAAAGAAAATGAAGGCTCGGTACCTTTAGATTTATTAGTGTATGATTTAACTGAAAAAATGAAATTAAATTTACACAGTAGATCAATAAAAGTTAAAGTGGATAATGAATTTTTAAAAGTCTTAGAAAGCCAAGAAATTAAGTTTAAAATTAATTAGTTGTTTTTAAATATTGATTATCTTTAGTCTGAAGATTATTAAAAATGACACTATGAAAAATTTAACTACAATTACAACTATTATTATACTTTTTCTCACTCTCTCTTGTAAAAAGGAAAATGAATGTGAAGATATTGCATGTTTTACACCTCCTTCTCCATTTGCGTTTGAATTAGTTGATAAATTGACTGGAGAAAATTTATTCACAAATGGAACATTTAACTCAAACGATATTAAAGTTATAAATATTGATGACCAAAGAAACGTGCAATTCACTTTTATTGATGAAAATGATTATAACATAATTCAAATTAACACCATTGGTTGGAAAACTGAAATCGTAAATTATTCAATCCAAATTTCAACAGAAAATATTTTTAATTTATATGTCAGTGCAGAAAGGCTAAATGAGAACTGTTGTTCTTTCACCAGATATAAGGAAATAAAAATTGAGAATTCTGAATTTGAATTAAATCAAACTAATGGGCTCTACAAAATACTTGTAGATTAAAACATTTGCTTATAGTAAATAAAATTTATGTTTAAAATTGATTTACTATAAGAAAACATTCCAACAAACAAATTGTTAAGTTTGAATTAATAGCCATCTTTTTTCTTTCTTCTCAATTCTTTTTTCTAATTAAGCAGTTAACTCTCTAAACAAATTTTCTAAATTTTTGTTTTTAGTAGTTAAATTTAAAATTTTAAGTCCGTTGTCAGATGCAAAATCAAAAACTGCTGGGCGCATATCTTTTTCAGTATCAAAAGTTAATACCCAAGAAGTATCGTGTAAATTATTCGCAGATTTTAAATGTGAAATTTCTGAAATAAATTGTTTTTCAATTTTAAAATCAAATTCAACTTCTATTACTTGCTCTTGATTTTTTTTGAAGTCATTTAAATTTTTATCAGCAACAATATTCCCTTTATCTATTAAAATTACGCGATCACAAACAGCTTCAACTTCTTGCATAATATGTGTTGAAAATAGCACTGTTTTGTCTTTTCCAACTTCCTTAATTAAATTTCTAATTTCAACTAACTGGTTAGGATCTAAACCCGTTGTAGGCTCATCTAAAATTAAAACATCTGGATTGTGTAATAGCGCTGCAGCTAAGCCAACACGCTGCCGATACCCTTTTGAAAGCTGATTAATTTTTTTATGTGCTTCTGCAGTTAAGCCAACTTTAGCAATCACTTTATCAACTTTATTTTTAGAAACCTTATGAATACTTGAATTAAATCTCAAATATTCTTTTACATACATTTCTAAATACAATGGATTATGTTCTGGCAAGTAACCAATACTTTTTTGAGCTTCAATTTTATGAGTGTTCACATTAAAATAATTCACCAAAGCAACACCATCAGAAGCTTTTATATAACCTGTAAGTATTTTCATTAAAGTAGATTTTCCTGCTCCATTCGGGCCTAAAAAACCAACAATTTCGCCTCTATTAATCGTGAAGTTAATGGTATTTAAGGCTTTTTGAGTACCGTATAGTTTAGTGATGTTTTTTACTTCAATAGACATTTAACAAAAATACATTTTAATTGCAATTTAACTCTTATTAATAACGTTGTATCCTAAATATATTTTATAGACCTTTGTCAAAAAGTTTTTAATGGGTTGTCTTAGAGTAATATTATGTATCATTTTCCCGCCTTTAGCTGTTGTAGATAAAGGGTGTGGATCAATAGTGATTGTATTTATTTTAACCTGTTTAGGTTGGATTCCCGGTGTAATTGCGGCATTAATTATAAATAATAATCCAGATAACTAATGCAAAAAGTTAAACTACTAGACCTAGGTTTAAAAGATTATAAAGAAACTTGGAGTTATCAAGAAGATCTTTTTAAAGAAGTAGTTGACATAAAAATTAACAATCGAAAAAATAATTTAAGTATAAAAACACCCAATTATTTTTTATTTGTAGAACACCCTCACGTATATACTTTAGGTAAAAATGGGGATTTAAGCAACTTATTACTTAATGAAGAACAATTAAAAGTAAAAGGAGCTACTTTTTACAAAATAAATAGAGGTGGTGATATTACCTACCACGGACCCGGTCAAATTGTTGGCTATCCAATTTTAGACTTAGAGAATTTTTTCACAGACATACACAAATACTTACGTTTCTTAGAAGAGGTGATTATTAAAACACTGTCAGATTATGGTGTGAAATCTGAACGTAGCGAAGGTGAAACTGGTGTTTGGTTAGATGTTGGAACTCCGTTTGCTCGTAAAATTTGTGCTTTAGGTGTTAGAGCAAGTCGCTGGGTGACAATGCACGGTTTTGCTTTAAATGTAAATACCAATTTAGGTTATTTTGATAATATTATTCCTTGTGGTATTAAAGGAAAAGCAGTTACTTCTTTAGAACTTGAGCTGAATAGAAAAGTTTCTTTAGAAGAAGTTAAAGCTAAAATTTTAAAACACTTTATTGAATTGTTTAAAGTTAAATTTATTTAATGTCATTCCTGTGAAAGCAGGAATCTATTGCACATTTTCAGTAACAAAACAGCCATTTAAATGGATACCTGCCTACGCAGGTATGACAGCTGCAAAAAGTTTCGTAATGACAGAGAACTTTTTAACTTTATAAAAAAAGCAAGCTGACACCTAAATATTAATCCTCTTCGTTGTAATACACTTTGTAGAATTTCATTTTTTTCTCTTCATCAAAGCCTT
>Ga0209345_10006249_pt1 | contig 10854 bp, 10 predicted proteins | sample Cruoilmetagenom7_FD_187294 | JGI IMG/M metagenome (GOLD analysis project Ga0209345, IMG submission 187294) | Oil polluted marine microbial communities from Coal Oil Point, Santa Barbara, California, USA - Sample 7 (SPAdes) (version 2) | ecosystem: Environmental > Aquatic > Marine > Oil seeps ...
TGACCAGCAAATTAAACTACGTGAAACTATTGAAAAAGCTTATGCCGATGCTAAAGCTTCTTTAGATCAATTTGTTTCAGCTGAAAAAAGTTTAAAAGCGCAAGAAGAATCTTTTAAAAATGCACAAGAAAGCTATAACTCTGGAGTTATGACTTCATTTGATTTTGACCAAGTTAGAAACCGATTGGTAAACGCACAGTCAACTATCATTAATGCAAAATACAACTTTGTATTTAAAACTAAATTGTTAGAATATTATTTAGGAATTCCTATTACTATTGAGTAATTAAGTTTATTAAATATTTTAAACATCCAACACCAAGCAGTGTTGGATGTTTTTGTTTTATAAGAACCCTTTTATGTATATTTGCAGTCAAATTTAAATTATTTGACATACATTTTAAACATAGAAACGGCAACTAAAAATTGCTCTGTAAGTATTTCTAAAAACGGTGAAACCATTGCCTTAAAAGAAACTAATACTGGTAATTATTCTCATGCAGAAAAACTGCATGAATTTATAAATGACGTTTCGAAAATTGCAAAAATAAATCTCTCTGATTTAAACGCTGTAGCAGTAAGTAAAGGACCCGGTTCTTATACTGGACTTAGAATTGGAGTTTCTTCCGCTAAAGGACTTTGTTTCGCTCTAAATATTCCTTTAATCTCAGTTAACACATTAGAATCTTTAGCAACTTCTATTTCCAAAAAAAGTGGGTTTATTATTCCTCTTTTGGATGCTAGAAGAATGGAGGTTTATACTTCAGTTTTTGAATTTTCAGGAAAACAACTTAAAAAAGTAAGTGCTGTAATTATTGATGAATCTTCTTTTAATGAATTTTTATCAAAAGAAAAAGTTTACTTTTTAGGAGATGGTGCTGAAAAATGCAAACAATTTATTAAACATGAAAATGCCGTTTTTATAGATGATAAATTCCCTTCAGCAAACGAAATGTCAAAATTAGGATATGATAAATACAAAAAAAACGACATCGAAGATGTCGCTTATTTTGAACCATTTTACTTAAAAGATTTTATAGCAATTAAAGCTAAAAAACTACTATAAAGTGTTATAATAACTAAATATTTTAGTAAGATCTTCTTGTTTTTTAAAGTTTAGTTTATTCTCTTTTGCAAATTTCTCAACAATTTTAGATTTACTCGAAAATATATTTAGAATCTCTTTCTTCCTTATAGACAACTCCATTGCTGGGTTATTATTTAAGCTAACAAATATTTTGTCTTTTAAGCGTTTTAATGTTGGTGGTTTGTACTTATCATAGTTAGTTTTAGGCTTAACTTCCTCTTTTAAAATAATCTTTTCCTGTACTAATAAGGAAAGTTTTTTAGCATCGTCTCTAACTAAAACCACAAAATAACCCGTTTTGGTTACGCCTACATCATCATAATTTGAAACTGTATAAACCTTATCCTCTTTAATAAATGTAATTAACGTGTTCAGTTCCTTTTTTAAGTATCTCGATCCTTCCTCTGTTTTTACATCCATTTCATCTAGAAAAGCATCATATCTAATTTGAGCAACTTCCTCAACATTAAATATTTCAGCTTCAACATAATTCTCATCTATATAGCTACTGCCTTGAAGATTTAAAATTTTAGCTTCTTCTCTTTCTTTAATTTTATCTTCGTATGTTTTTAAAAGCTGGTTATTATAAATTGATTGAGAATAATTCTTTTCAAAAATAAAAAGAGCGATAATAATGAATACAAGTTTTGTATGTTTCATAAAATTTATATTTAGTTGATCGTATTTTTTATAAAATTATTTAAGTAGATAAATAATTTTAATAAATCGCATTTAAAATATTCTTTAATACATCAATAATTACTCCACATAAATTATATTATTTTTTAATTTCAACTTGATGTGGGTAAGGAATTTCAATACCAGCTTTATCTAATGCTAATTTCACAGCCTCGGTTACTTCAAAATACACATCCCAATAAAGATCTGGTGTTGCCCAAGGGCGCACTGCGAAATTAACCGAACTATCAGCCAATTCAGAAACATTTACACTAGGTGCAGGATCCTTTAAAACCTTTTCATTTGAAGTTAGAACTTGCATTAAAACATCTTTTGTTTGCTTAATATCGGCATCATAACTTACACCTATTGTTAAATCTACACGAAGTTTTCCTTCTTCAGTATAATTTTTGATATTTCCATTAGATAAAATTCCGTTTGGAATAATCACTAATTTATTACCAGGAGAAATAATTTTGGTTACAAAAATTTGAATTTCTTTAACTACACCTAGCTCTCCTTGTGCTTCAATTAAATCACCTACTTTAAAAGGTTTAAAAATCATTATTAATGCTCCTCCTGCAAAATTGGCTAAAGAACCTTGAAGTGCTAAACCTACTGCTAAACCAGCTGCCCCAAGTATGGCCACAAAAGATGTTGTTGGAATTCCTGCATAAGAAATAGCTGTTATAATAACTAAAACTTTTAATAACCACCCCAGTAAATCTCCTAAGAACTTGCGAAGTGTTTCATCGACACCTCTTTTTTCCATTACTTTTTTCGAAATATTAACAATCTTATTCGAAATCCAAAATCCAATTATTAGTATAATGAATGCAATAATTACAGTCATTGCATTTCTTTCAATATAGCCAAATGCTATGTCTAAATATTTTTGATAATCCATAGTTGTTTAATTTTGAAGTAAATTTAATATAATTCCTATAATTGCAGGAATTGATTGTATATAAAATAATTTTATTTTTTTTGTAGTATATGCTCCATAAATTCCTGCGACAGCAACACAAATTAGAAAGAACAATGAAATTTCGATAAACATTTCCTTATATATTATTGACCAAATAAGACCTGCTGCCAAAAACCCGTTGTATAAACCTTGATTCATCGCTAAGGTTTTTGAAATTTTAGCTTCTTCAAGCTTCATTCCAAATGCTTTTAATCCTTTTGGCTTGTCCCAATAAAACATTTCTAAAATCATAAAATAAATATGTTCAAATGCTACCAACACAACAATAAAAATCTGAATAGTCTTCATGTTAAAATTCTATTTTCATTTGATTAATTGCACTACTCATTTCACTTTCTGGCAGCTTACAAGCGCCATCTACACATATATATATTAGTGTTTCTCCAGGATTAAATCGCCCTTCCATTAATGGAATGTTGCTTTCGCCTAAACTTCCAGCCACCAATTTATTTGGAATAAAATCTTTATTTAATTCCTTTAATTTTTCAAAAGAATCTTCACCAGAAATTGCCACTTCATAATACTTACTTGAAAAATTACTCATCAATTGCAACCAATTAGAATAACTAACTCCATAATTTATAGCAGTTTCCTTTAAATTCGAAAGCATTTGTTTAGATACTTTTAAATAATGAGTGTTGGAATAATAATGACTTAACTTGAATAAATTATTAGCCATAATAGAATTTGAAGCAGAAATAACATTGTCTTCAGTTTCCATTTTTCGGGTTATTAAACTTGTGTCTTCGTCAGAAGTGAAATAAAACATTGACTTTTCAATGTCGAAAAAATGATCAAAAGTATAATCTGTTAATTGTTTTGCAGTATTTAACCAATGCTCATTAAAAGATACTTCATACAATTTAATATAGGCATCTATTACAGTTGCATAGTCTTCTAAATAGCCATTTATAGTTGAAACTCCATTTTTATAACTGTGATTTAAATTTCCTCCTTCTTGTATTTGCTTTGTAAAAATAAATTTGGCATTTTCAATGGCTTTATCTAAATATTTTTTTTCGCCAAATGCTGCATATGCATCTACATATCCTTTAAGCATTAAGGCATTCCAAGAAGTTAAAGATTTATCGTCTAAACGTGGAGTATCTTTTTTATCTCTAATTTTTAAAAGAATCTTTTGCCAATTTTTAACCTTTTTATTCAATTCAGAAATTGTGATTCCTTCTTGTTTTGAAAACTCACTATCGCTAAATCTTCTTATTAAGACGTAGTTTTCTTTTTCCCAGTGACCGTAAGAATTTACGTTGTAATAATTAGAAAACAATTCAAATTCACTCCCTAAAACATCTTGAAGTTCTTTTTCTGTCCAAACATAAAAAGCACCTTCCTCTAATTCTCCTTCAGTATTAATACTGTCTGCATCTAAAGATGAATAAAACGCTCCTTCAGAAGTTGCTAATTCTCTTTCGATAAACTCAAGTGTTTGAAAAACCGTTTGTTTATACAACTCATTTTTCGTGGCCTGATAAGCTTCAGAATATAAACTAACAAGTTGTGCATTATCATACAACATCTTTTCAAAATGTGGAATATGCCATTTTTTATCTACCGAATAACGCGAAAACCCTCCACCTACTTGATCATAAATTCCACCATAAGCCATTCTAGATAATACGGTATTAACATAATTCATTAATTGAATATCGTTAGCTTGCACTGCATAACGCAACAAAAATTGCGTAGTATTAGGCATTGGGAATTTAGGAGCTCCCAATCTACCTCCTAAATCAAAATCGAGATGTTCCTTCCATTTAACAACTGCAGAATCAATATCTTCAACTAAAAAGTTTTCGTCTCCATTATTCAGAACAACTAAATCTGATTTTTTAATTCCTTCCGTTAATTTTTCTGCATAACTAATTACCTCTTCAGGTTTCTCCTTATACATTGTACTTAACTGATTCAATGCATTCATCCATTTTTCTTTCGGAAAATAAGTCCCTCCCCAAACAGGTCTTCCGTCTGGTAACGTAATACAATTCAATGGCCAACCTCCACTTCCAGTCATTAATTGAACCGCGTTCATATATACTTGATCAACATCTGGACGCTCTTCCCTATCTACTTTAACATTAATGAAATTCTGATTCATGATAGCTGCTACTTCTTCGTCTTCAAAACTCTCGTGCTCCATAACATGACACCAGTGACACGAAGAATACCCAATTGAAATTAAAATAAGTTTATTCTCTTTTTTTGCGAGTTCCAAAGTTTCATCATTCCAAGCCTTCCAATCTACCGGATTATGTGCGTGCTGTAATAAGTAAGGGCTAGTTTCTTTTATTAAATCATTCGTGAATTTATGCTCAGTCATTGTCTGTTTCGTTTCATTTTTACAACCTAAAAAGGTTAAAAGCAATAGAATCATTGCGAATTTATTCATACTTAAAAATTTTTCTAAAGATAATAAGTTATTGTTTTGAAAAAAGAAAAGCGCTTTGTTAAAAGCGCTTAAAAACTAAAAATATCTTTGATTTACTTTACTTCAAATGAAATTTTTACATTCACTCTAAATTCTTGAACCTCGTCATCATTTACTACGACACTTTGAGATTGTACAAATGCAGATTTAATGTGTTTTACACTTTTTGCTGCATGAGAAACTGCTTTCCGTGTTGCATCTTCCCAACTTTTTGAAGAATTCGCCATTACTTCAATTACTTTCATGATTGCCATAATTTAATTTTTTAAGAGTTATTATTACCTAAATATACAAATAAATTAGAGATAAATGATAATTCTCATATTTTATATTTTAATAAAATTTACCTTTGTCTCTTTAAAATTTCAATTGAAAAAAATGAAAAAAATAGGATTTTTAATCTTGTTTATTTTAGCAATAAACAAAGTACAATCTCAAACTGAAATTTTGAAGGATCAAGGTTCATGGTTAACATTTACTAGCAGCGTAAAGCTTTCAAATAAGTTTTATGTTTCAAACGTAATTCAGCAAAGAAGGGTTCGATTTTTAAAGGAAACGCAAGGTTTAATTCTGTCTCCAAGTTTAAACTATAAAGTTTCAAAAAAATTGAGTGTGGGAGCTGGTTATTTATATTACAAATATTATCCTAATGGTGTTTCTCATTCTTCAATTCATAAAAATGAAAATCGATTTTTTCAACAAATTTCTTTATCATCTCAGGCAGGAAAGTTTAAAATAAGCAATCGTTTAAGGTTTGAAGAAAGAGTTATTGAGTTAATAAATACCACTGTTAATCCAAATATTATTGATGGCGATAAATATGTAAACCGGTTTAGATATCGAATTCAGGCAACTACTAATTTATTTAAGTTGAAGAATGACAAGTATCTTATGGGAAAATTGTCGAATGAAATTAGAATTCGATTTGCTGATGGAATCACAGAACCTGATTTTGATCAAAATAATTTCGAAGCTTTAATAGGCTATAAATTAGCAAGTAATTCAACTATCTGGACTGGTTATGGAAGGTATTATTTTAGAAAAAATTCTTCTAAATATGTTTCAAATAACATTTTACATGTAACACTAAGTTATAATTTTGATATCTCAAAGAAAAACTAAAAGCACAAAAAAACCGAAACATTAGTTTCGGTTTTTTTGTGCTTTATATTTTAATAAATTTAGCTTAAAGCATCCTTTATCCTAGAAATCGCTTCACGAATTTGTGCTTCAGAAGCTGCATAAGACATTCTTATACAATCAGGAGCCCCAAATGCCTCACCTGTTACAGTAGCTACATTTGCATATTCTAATATAAATAATGCAAAATCCGAAGCATTATTTATTTTAACACCTTTTAGTTCTTTTCCAAAGAAAGCAGAAACATCAGGAAAAACATAAAATGCCCCAGTTGGCGTGTTTACATTGAATCCGTCAATAGCTCTTAATAATTCTAAAATAATGTCTCTACGTTTGTGAAATTCATCAACCATATACTGAATTTTAGAAACTGGCGCTTCTAAAGCAGCAATAGTAGCTCTTTGAGCAATACAATTTGCACCCGATGTAATTTGCCCTTGCATTTTATTGCAAGCTTTTGCAATCCATTCTGGACCACCAATATATCCAATTCTCCATCCTGTCATTGCGAATGCTTTTGCAACGCCATTTACAGTAATGGTTCTATCATACATACTTTCAATTGCGGCAAAACTAAAAATTTCTTCACCATAATTTATATGCTCATAAATTTCATCAGATAAAATATAAATATTTGGGTGCTTTTCTAAAACTTTTGCCAAAGCTCTATATTCAGCTTCAGTATAAATTGTTCCGCTCGGATTGTTAGGTGAATTAAAGAAAATCATCTTCGTTTTTGGCGTAATTGCCGCCTCTAACTGTTCTGGTGTAATTTTAAAATTGGTATCAATTGAAGAAGGAATTTCGACAAATTTTGCCTCAGCTAATGTTGCTAATGCAGAATAACTAACCCAATACGGTGCTGGTAATAAAACTTCATCGCCCGGATTTAAAAGTACCATTACAATATTCGCAATAGATTGTTTTGCTCCAGTAGAAACTACAACTTGACTTGGTTTATAAGTTAGATTATTGTCGCGTTTAAATTTGTTGCAAATTGCCACTTTCAAATCGGCATAACCATCAACCGGACTGTATGAGTTATAATTGTCTTTTACTGCCTGAATTGCAGCATCCTTTATAAACTCTGGTGTATTAAAATCTGGTTCACCTAAGCTCAACCCAATAATATCTTTTCCTTGCTCTTTTAATTCTCTCGCTTTGGCAGCCATAGCCAAAGTTGCCGAAACAGGTAAACTGTTAATTCTGTTTGAAAGTTGATCGTTCATTACTAAATTTTAAGCATAGTGAGGTTCTACCCCCAACGTTTTTAATTGTTTGAAATGTTCTATAATTGCTTTACGCATTGTTTTGTATTCGTTGTATGGTAAATTAAACTCCTTTGCAGTTTCTTTTACAATTTTTGCAATTTTTCCATAATGAATATGAGATATATTTGGAAAAATATGGTGTTCAACCTGATGATTTAATCCTCCAGTGTACCAAGAAACCAATTTATTAGTAGGTGCAAAATTTGATGTTGTATATAACTGGTGTACTGCCCAAGTATGCTCTAAATTCCCATCTTTATCTGGTTGTGGCATTTCAGTATTCGGCACTACATGTGCTAATTGAAAAATGACACTTAATATCATTCCTGCTGTGTAGTGCATCACAAAAAAGCCAATTAAAACTTTCCACCAAGCAATATCTAAAACAGCCAATGGTAATACAATCCAAAGTAGGTAATAAATAATTTTAGTAATAATTAAAACCGTCCATTCTTTTGCTGGATTTGGAAATTCACCATACGAAAGTTTACGTTTTAAATAATTATGCATTTGTTTAAAATCGGTTGTAATTGCCCAATTAATTGTTAGCAACCCATATAAAAATATAGAGTAATATTTTTGAAATTTATGAATTGGAAACCATTTAGAGTGTTGGCTAAAGCGTATAATTCTTCCGGCATCAATATCTTCATCATGCCCTTGAATATTTGTAAATGTATGATGCAATACATTGTGTTGTACTTTCCAGTTATACACATTTCCTGCTAAGATATAAATACTGCTACCCATTAATTTGTTTACCCATTTTTTATTGGAAAACGATTCGTGGTTACTGTCGTGCATTACATTCATACCAACACCAGCCATTCCTATACCAATAACTACAGTAAGTAAAAGTTGCGCCCACTGTGGCATTTGAACCGTTAAAATTAAAACTAACGGAACTAAAAATATAGAAAACATAATTATTGCTTTTGAATACAATTTCCAATTACCAGTTCTACTTATCTTATTTTCTTTAAAATAAGTGTTCACTCTCTTGTTTAGTGTTCTAAAAAATTTAGCTTTATCTACTCTTGAAAAGCTTATTGCCTTTTCTGCCATAAATATAATAATGTTGTTTAGACAACGAAATTACGTCATTTTTTACATTTGAAATAACTTTTAAGAAAAAATAACATTTTATTAAAACATGTTATTTTAATTTTTGAAATAGTAATTTTGCAACAACTTTAAAAACAAATATGGAAATTTTAGAAGCTTACTTTCCTCAGTTAACTGAGCAACAAAAAAATCAGTTTTCAAAACTTCAGGAACTTTATACTTTTTGGAATGCGCAGATTAATGTTATTTCTAGAAAAGATATCGATGACCTTTACATACGTCACATTCTTCATTCTTTAGGAATTGCAAAAGTTCAACCTTTTAACGATGCAACTAAAATTTTAGATATTGGTACTGGAGGAGGATTTCCAGGAATTCCGTTAGCTATTTTATTCCCTAATGTTGAATTCTATTTAGTAGATTCTATTGGAAAAAAAATAAAAGTGGTACAAGAAGTTGCCGATGCTTTAGGTTTGAAAAATGTAAAAGCTGAACATCTAAGAGCTGAAAAAGTGAAAGGTGAATTTGATTTTATTGTAAGTAGAGCTGTAACTAAAATGGATGATTTTGTTAAATGGACTCGTAATAAAATTGCTAAAAAAAGCTTACACAATCTTAAAAACGGCATTCTATATTTAAAAGGTGGAGATTTAACCGAAGAGCTTCAAAACTTCCCAAATGCTAAACTATTTGATTTAACGACTATTTTTAAAGAAGATTTTTTTGAGACTAAAAAAGTGGTTCATATTCCATTAAAATACAAACCAAAAAAACGTTAGAAAGACATATTTAAGGTCATTCCTATTCCTGTAGATTCAGGAACAATTCGGCAAACACCTCCAACGCATAACAAGCCTCCGCGTTGTCTTCCATAATTAAATGCAATACGTGTTGTTCCAGAAGTAAAACTTCCACCAAAATTATAGTAATGTATTTTCTTTAAATCGTTACCATAATTGTACATATCAGATGCAAAAACGGAAAATTTCGATGAAAAATTGAATTCAGTCGTTGCCGCCATCCAGTCTTTTTTATCATCTTTTGTCCATAAATGTTGTGCTTCAAATCTTACCGATTTTTTTCGAGATATTTTATAAGTTGTTTCCCCAACAAAAATGGTTGCATTTACTTCTCCTGAAGTTTCTTCAATATACTTTTTACTATAAAAAAGATCGATAAAACTGAAAATTGAAGACCATTGTTTACTCCATTTTTTTCTCAATTCTAAATTGAATTCAGAAAAATACTTGTTTCCAAATTGAAAAAAATCAGAATTATATGTTCTTTGTGATAAGTTGTAATCTGCTTTTAACCCATTCCAATTACTGTAATTTACAGCTAATTTCGCTCCATTTTTTCCTCCAAAAAAGGATTCTTTTTTTATGGTATAAAAAAGAGCCACTTGTCCGCCAATTTCACCAACTTTTCCAAATGGAATGAAACCTAAATTCGATTGTGTTTGATACACATAAATATTAGCCAAACTATAATCTTGTTGCTTGTTTAGGCTTGGTAAATAATTTAAAATTTGCTCGTTATAAATATTCGCTTGAACTTCTCTATCGGAATAAAACGACATATTTTCTAATCTTCTTAAAGTAACATCAATCCCAAAACCTTTTTTTGAATATCCAGTATTTAGTAAAAGTGCATTTCCTGAATTTAATTTTTCTGTATTCACAGCTTGAAATTCAACCAATGCATCTTTTGCTTTACTTACAACTTCAATATTTGAATAAAATCGATTTTTTGAATAATTTAATCGCCCTGAAAAAGCATTTGTACTATTTTTAAATTCGTTTGAAGAATTAATGATTGCTTGATTTCTACTTACAAAACTAAACCCTAAACTTAAATTGGTATCTGAAAACTTAAACGCTTCACTTAGTTTAAATTCTGAATTTATACCTAAAACCTCTCCTTTTGAAACATTAAAACCTACCCGTTGTTTTCCATACAAACCAGTAATATTAAAACTATTTGATGGTGAAAATGTAAACTTTCCTCCTCTTAAAGCGTTGTTTAAACCAAGTTCTTTATCTTCCCAAAACCTTAAAATTAATCCGTTGCCAAATTGTTCGTAAAAATGTCCTAATTGCACATCTAACTTCTCAGTTTTATAATTTATAAAATAAGTTGCCATACCAATTTCATTGTCAAAACTATTTGAGAAATTTAAAAG
>Ga0209345_10006251_pt1 | contig 10852 bp, 11 predicted proteins | sample Cruoilmetagenom7_FD_187294 | JGI IMG/M metagenome (GOLD analysis project Ga0209345, IMG submission 187294) | Oil polluted marine microbial communities from Coal Oil Point, Santa Barbara, California, USA - Sample 7 (SPAdes) (version 2) | ecosystem: Environmental > Aquatic > Marine > Oil seeps ...
AAGATGAAAATATGTCAGTTCACCTAAACAGCACCATTCAAGCTCTAGGATATGGTGGTACTCAGTTAAGTAATTTTGTGGGCTCATGTTTTTCTAAACCATTAAATCTAGAAGTAACAAAATCAGACACTACTCTTGCGGATTCTAATGGTAATGAAGTTTTATTTCAATCAAGGCTGCATAATCTTGATTCAAATGGTTCAATTATAACTGCTGATAATATTGATACAAATGAAACAGACCACTCAACTCCTCTGCTAATGCAAACTGATGAAACTCACTTCACAAAAGACTTATCTGGTGCTATGAATACACTCTTAAATATAAACTATAACAGAGAAACTAACTCATCTGCTAATCCAATAGCTATCTCTTACACTAATTACAGTATTGAATGTACTGATGAAGCAGCTGATTGTACTTTTAATGCTAACTTAGGAACAAAAACAGCAAATGCAGATTTGAATATAACATCTACTACGATTAATCATTATTATGGTCGCACAAATTCACCTAGAAGTAGATTTACTAGTAATACAAATCAAAGAGCATTTATCTACTACGAAGTGTTTTGTAACGGTGCAGGATGTGATAAATCACTTTTACAAAATGGTACAAGTTCTATATATAAAGATGATCCTAGGTGGTTTGTAAACACTCTTCATAATAGTGGTTTTGGTGATGCTGGAACAGTAACTCAAAAAGGCACTTCAAGTTTAGTCACAGTAGATACACCACCAAGTGGGAATCATCAAGATTCTGTTTTTATAACATATGATAACTCTGCTAAAGGTAATCCATATAAAACAACTATGGAAAATAACGCTTCAAGCTGGTTAATCTATAATAAATTCGACGGTAATGACAATACAAATGAATTTGAAGTAGAGTTTGAGGGTGCAAACAGTACTTGGGCTGGTCAAAATGAGACTAATACAACAACAAATAGAAGTGCTACAGAAAAAGTCAACAGGAGAAGCATGTGGTAACTCGTACAGCCTTTACGATGATAGAACTCATCTTTGCTATTGTTATCATTGCTATCTCTGTTATATCTCTTCCTATGGTTAGTCAAATAGCTGCAAGGAATGTTGAGAACAGTTTACTACAAGAGGCTATTTTTGCTGCTTCTACTGAGTTAAATCAAGTTGTATCATATTATTGGGATGACAACTCTATGGAGGGGAACAGTTCATTATCAAGAGTTGTATGGACATCTAATACTGATTGTAATAATGATACAAAACTAAGACCTGGTCATATCAATCAACCCTATCACAGAAGATGTAACGATAACAATGCAACAAGACCATCAACAGTTTTTGGTCCTGAGAGTGGAGATTTAGATGATTTAGATGATGTAAATACCACGTCTCATACTATATTTACATCTTCGAGTACATCATCAGATGACTATAAAGATGTTTATACATCTGTATCTACAATATCTTATGCAACATTTGGTAATGTAAATGCAAGTGAGCAAAATATAAAAAGAATACGAGTAACTGTATCTGACTCAGATGATAATAACATCACACAACTAGATACATTTAGCTCAAATATCGGCGAAATAGACTATTATAAAAGGACTTACTAATGAAAATCCGTAATGCTTTTACTATGATAGAGCTTATTTTTGTTATAGTTGTTATGGGAATTATTGGAAAATTCGGAGTTGAATTTTTAGCTCAATCATACCAAAGCTTTATATTTACAAATATCAACAACACCTTACAATCAAATAGCGCTACAGCTGTAGAGTTCATCTCTTCAAGGCTTCAGCACCGTATTAAAGATTCTATAATTGCAAGAGATACCGCAACAAATACTTTTCTTCCATTGGCGAGTGCTAGTACAGATACATATAATGCCCTAGAATGGATTGGAAGTGATATAGACGGATTTCGTGGTAATTCAGATGGCAGTTCTAACCTTCCAAATTGGAGTGGGGTAATAGATTTAGATGCTGGTACAAATTCATCTTTATCATCTCCTGAGACAAATACTACTAAGATAAATACTTTAATAGATATACTTTCCTATGGTGATAGTGCTGCAAATGATGCTGCACTTTACTTTGTAGGCTCAAGTAGTGATATACAAACTGGTTATGGTTGGAGCGGACAGATAACTGATCAAAACCAAACTATGCACCCAGTAAATATGGCTACAACATTTAACTCAGCAATTGGGAACTTTAGTGAAGTTTATGAATATTATAAACTTGCTTGGAGTGCTTACGCAGTTGTACATGACACAACAACAAATGAGTTATGGTTGCATTATGATTATCAACCTTGGAATGGTGATACTTATTTATTAAAAGCTGATGGAACAGATACAAAAAGCGAACTGCTTATGGAAAATGTTGATACATTTCAGTTTATGGCAATTGGTTCTATTGTAAAGATTCAAGTATGTATTAACAGTGATATAGTGGAGGATTATTCTTTATGCAAAGAAAAAACAATCTATTAAGAGCTTCATACTCAAAATACAAAAATGGTATGGCTATGATTATGGCTATAGTTGTTATAGTAATTATCTCTACTATCTCGATGCTATCACTATCTTTAGTCACTCAAACATCAAAAAGAACAACTGACCTTTATATTTACGAGCAAGCTGTACTACTTTCTAAAAGTGCTGCTGAGTATGGGCTCCTGCAAATTTCAAAAAATGGGTGTATTGATAATATAGATTTTGAACATGATTATTATGATATAAATATTAGCATGAAATATATATACACTGAAGCTTCAGTTTGTGATGATTACTTTACAGTAAGTACGGATGAGCAAAATGGAAGTGTTCTAATGGATATTACAGTAAGTGTTGATGACGAAACAATCACAAGTGAACCTATAAGATACTTTAAAAGAAGTATTCAAAAACTTTAGCACTTCTAAACTTTTTAATGTTATAATCCCAAAATAAATAAATAAAGGTAAAACTATGAATATTTCTCTAACGGGAAGACATTTAGAACTAACTGATGCTATTAAAGCTCATATGAATACTTCAATCGAAACACTAAGCAAATACAATATGGACATTATCTCTGTAAATGTTGTTGCTTCTGCTCAAACTAAAAAAGGAAAAGAGCATTCTGTAGTTGAGTTTGTTATCAACCTTGCTCACAAAAACTCTATCATCATCAAACAAAATGATGGCGACTTATATGCAGCTATTGATATAGCAATCTCAAGAGCTCAAAAAGCTATGAGAAGAATGCATGATAAAGACACTGCTCACCACAAAATTGGACTTAACGAAGTTAAAGCTGAAATTGCTGATGTTAAAGAAGCTACAGAAGCTATGGAAGATGTAATAGTTCCTTTTGAACTTGAACTATACAAACCTCGTGAAGTTGAAGATGTTTTAAACGACTTAAAAGACAGTGATAAAACTTTCGAAATTTTTATTGACCACGAAGATAAGACTCGTGTTTTATTTAAAAGAAGTAACGGTACTTTCGGTCTTTATTAAAATCTCTTTCCACATGTGCTGTGAGCAAAGCGAGGGAATACTCTTGGGGTGCCATGGCATGTGGAATAATAATATTCTTACACTCTCAACTGGCATCACGCCGGATATCTAATATTACACTATATCATTTAATTTCAACAATATAGCTAGTGCTTTTTCCTGTAGTTCCTTCGATTTGCTTAATACATCCCTTATAAAGTAAATCTTTTAAATCTCTGGTGGCAGTAGCAGAACTTGTCTTTGCTATAGCAATATATTTTCTATTATTTAGTCCACCTTCATAATTTTCAATTCCTTTATCTAGTATTTTATTTAATACTTTTATTTGTCTTGAATTTAATCCATCATCTCTATGATTATCCCAAAACGCTGTTTTCTCCAATATATAACTAAGACTCTTTTTAGCATCATCTAAAGCTATTAATAATGTTTTTAAAAACCATTCTATCCATGGAGTAATATCTAATACAGATTCTTCTTTACGCTTAAATCCTGTTGTAGCATCTAAAATTTCATAGTAGCTTTTTTTGTTTTTGTTTATTGCTGAGGACATTGAATATAATTTTGAAGTTTTAGATTGTTCTATTTTTGATAATACTAAATCTGCTATAGCTCTTGATATTCTTCCATTTCCATCATCAAGTGGATGTATTACAACAAACCACAAATGTGCTATGGCTGCTTTTACTAATGTATCTTCTTCACTATTAAACCATTCCGTAAAGTTCTGAAGTTCATTTTCTAATATGTCTCTATGAGGAGCAAGATAATGTACTCTTTCTTTTCCTATACCACCAGAGACAACTTCCATTGGTTCATCCCCTCTGAGCTGTGCAACATTTATTTTCACAAAACCACTATACCCTGTAGGGAAAAGTGCATTGTGCCATCCAAATATTCTCTCAAGATTAAGTTCTTGATTGTAATTAGTATTTGCATCTACTAATACATCTATTAAATAGTCCGTTTTGAGATCTGTTTTTGATTCATTGAGATTAAATAAGCCAAGCTTTTTTCTAATAGAAGCTCTAACACTATCTCTATTTAAGTGTTCCCCTTCTATCGCTGATGTACTAATCGCTTCATTTGTTAATATATCTAATTGCCGTTCTTTCAATTCTTCATCGTTTAAAATACTTGTGAAAGCGGTTAAATATCCTTGTTTAAGTGTAGCTTTTTGAACTAAAGGGTTTATTATCTCGCTATTGAATCTGAAATTTGGATATTCATCTTGTTCCCACAACCATCTTTTTTCACTACTCATACTCTACTCTTTTAGTTTTATAACCATTTTACCCTATTATGATTTACAATGTCAATATTTGTAAATCATTTTTGATTTGTATTTAAATTAAATACTCATCATAATTCCAATAATACAGTATCTCTTTTTGTAACCTCAATCTTTTTACAACCATTCTCAAATGCTCCACTCTCTCCAACTAAAATACACTTATGCTTAGCTCTTGTAATCGCTGTATAAATCAGCTTTGTATTTAGCATAATAAAATGTGAAAATGTCATAGGAATTACAACTATATCATACTCCATACCTTGAACTTTATGGATAGTTAGAGCATAAGAGAGCATTAGATACGACTTTAACTCAGAGTATTCATAAACAACAACTACATCCTCATTTGGATAAAAAACAAATACCTGCTCATCATCTTCTTCTATCTTAAAAAGAAGTCCATTCATCCCGTTAAATATTCTTCTTTGATTTGAGTCTTCACCTAGTTTAAAACCATCACCACTCCATGAAGTCATATTTTCATTTTTAATATGAACTACCTTATCCATAAGCCTAAACTCAGAGCCACCTTTTTTGACACACTTTTTAGGATTTGGATTAAAATACTCTTGCAAAACTTTATTTAGATTTGTAGTTCCTAAAGTTCCACCTTTCATAGGAGTTATTACTTGAAAATAGTTTAGATACTCTTTTATTTGTTTATTGTTTAATCTATATCTGGCTTTTTTGATTGAATCAACAACACGATGAATAATCTCTGAGATAATTTGTAAAGAGTTTTGCTCACGATTATCTTTTAACTCATCAGGACTTAAAGAGTTTCTCATCCCATAATAGTTAGGCATACTAATATCTACAAACTCAAAATCATCATACTTTTTTTTATACTCTGGGATTTCACCTTTGCGAATATCATTTGCTATAAGGGTAATAGCCTGTTCTTCACTTTGACGATAAATTTTTGTGAGTTTTACTATGGGGGCTAACTCTAAAGTAAGTACATCACTTAAAACATTTCCTGCACCAATAGGTGGAAGTTGTGCATCATCTCCAACTATTATTAAAATAGCTTTTCTTTTGACTTTAGCTAAAAATCTAGCAAATAAAGATGAGTTAATCATTGAAGCTTCATCTATTAAAATCACTTCATATGGAAGAGCATCATCTTTTTCATGTTTAACTATAAGAGACTGGATTGTAGCACTTTCATAACCAGTTGTATCAGAGATTCTCTGAGAAGCTATTCCACTTAATGCACATGTAATTATCTCTTTTTTATCAAACCTTGTATTTAATAAATCTAAAATAGTTCGCGAAGTTGTACTCTTTCCTGTTCCTGCATAACCAACTAAAAAAAGTATAGAAGCTCCATTATTTATTTTAATAACTGCCTCACGTTGCTGTTCTCCTAGTTTTAAATCACTCTCTTGTAAGAACTTATCTATATCTTTTACAAAACCACCACTATCTAGTTTTGCTCTTGCTTTAAATGTGTCGTAAAGAAATTTCTCTGCATCGTAAAGTCTTGCAGGAGCTACCCTATCATTTTTCATTTGAACAATTTTCTGTTCTATAACTCTTTGGACTAAGATTGATTCATATAAATTTTCATATCCACTAAACATAAGCAGTTCATTTAGCTCACTAAATAGTATCTCTTTTGCAACACAACTATTTCCTTGTTGCTCACAGTAGTTTAGTAGTACATAATCCATAGCCGAAGCTATACGATTTTCATCTGTTTTTTCTACTCCCATTTTTAGTGCCAACTCATCTGCACGTCTAAAACCTATTGAATTTATAGAAGTTAAGATATATGGATTTTCTTTTATTTTAGAACATGGTTCACTTACATCTTTCATAGCAGTTGCTATTGTAGTAAGAAGAACAGGTGAGACATCAAAGGGGCTTAAAAATTCTCCAAGTTCACGCATAGAACGAAACTTTTTCCAAGAGTCTTGAATCTTTTTAAGTCGTTTCTCTTTTATACCGTTAAATTCTAGTAGTCTTTCTATATCATCATCTAAAATCTTTACTAGCTCCTCTGCCCCAAAGTGCTCTATGAGTTCAGAAGATAGTTTTTTTGTAAAACCTTTTATAATTTTATTTAAAAAGAAAAAGAGTTGATTTTGATTTACTTTTATGGAGGTAAATTTAAAAGTTTTACCATACTTTTTATGCTCGTCCCACATGCCAGATAATGTGATAGCTGAGCCTTTGATATCTTTAACTTCACTCTCATAGTAAGTACCACTAACTTTTTCACCACTTTTTAAAACTGCAATAAAAAAGCCTTCATCTTCAAAAAGGATTTTATCTATCTGACCAATAAGAGTTTCTTGCAAGTGACCTACTTTATTATATTATTTGGAGATTTCAATTTAGAATTTATCATAAAAACGCTTAAGATTGGAACAATAACTGCTCGATTATATAAAATAAAATTTATATAAAAAAAGGTATAAATCAATGAGTGATATCAAAGACACAGCACATCTTGACCTTGAAGAGTTGGCAACAAGAAGAGCCGAAGTATATCTAAGTGAACAGTTTAAAAAACTAATTAGCGAGGCTGAAAATAATGTAGAACAAATTGAACCAGATGAGCTTAACTTAAATGATTTAGATATCTTACTTTTAGACGTAAGAGAACCTGAAGAGTTTGCAAGTGGTTATCTTAGAAAAGAGAACCATCTAACAATCCCAAGAGGAAAATTAGAGTTTGTTGCAATAAAAAAGATTTTTGAACAATATGGTCATGATATACCTATAGTAACTTACTGTTTTAAAGGCCCAAGAGGTCTTTTAGCAGCCGAGCAACTAAAGAAAATGGGTTTTACGAATGTAAGAAACTTAAGAAATGGTCTAGTAAACTGGCTTGCTAGTGGAAAAAGTTTAAGAAGTTATTTTGGAGAAATTAAATTGGTAAATTAGTAGATTAGCTTTTAACCCTAGCTAATCTATCTGCCTCTTGTGCTTTGTATAACTCTGCACAACCTTTTGAGAGTTCACGAATTTTTAACATATAATTTTGTCTCTCAGTTTGCGAAATTGCTTTTCTAGCATCTAAAACATTAAAAGTATTTGATGCAGTCATACATAAATCATACGCAGGCAAAGGAAGTCCGGCTTCTAAAGTTTTAAGACATTCATCACATTTTGCGTTAAAGTCTGCAAAAAGCATATCAGTATCTGCTACTTCAAAGTTGTATTTTGAAAACTGAATTTCACTCTCCTTATGAACATCTCTGTATAAAGTTTTGCCATGTTCGTTCTCACCCCATACAATATCAAAAATATTATCAACACCCTGAAGATACATTGCAAGTCTTTCAGTTCCATAAGTTATCTCAACAGCTACAGGATTACACTCTATCCCACCAACTTGTTGAAAATAAGTAAACTGAGTTACTTCCATACCATTTAACCAAACTTCCCAACCAAGTCCCCAAGCACCAAGAGTTGGTGATTCCCAGTTATCTTCCACAAAACGGATATCATGTTGTGAAACATCAAGACCAAGATACTCTAATGATTTAAGATAAAGCTCTTGAATATTATCTGGAGACGGTTTTATTAGTGCTTGAAACTGATAGTAACTTCCAAGTCTGTTAGGATTTTCTCCATATCTTCCATCAGTTGGACGGCGAGACGGTGCAACATAAGCAGTTGCCCAAGGAGTAGAATCAAGTGAGCGAAGAAAAGTTGCAGGGTGAAACGTACCTGCACCAGATGGAATATCGTAAGGCTGTACAATACTACACCCCTGCTTCATCCAAAATTCTTGTAATTTTAAAAGCATCTCACTAAAAGTTATCATTATTTTCCCTTAATTTTATTTCATAAAATGAAGGAAACCCTTCATCTAATTAGTCCGATAAAGGAACAAGTCCCTTTATCTTCGCTTGCGCCGCTGAGGCGACTAAAGTTATTTTATAAATTTGTGGAATTATACCATCTTACAAACTATATCGCCTATTTCTCTGTTTAAAGATGAAGCTACAACTCCACATTTTACCTTTAGTAAAAAACAAATTTTATCTCTATGTGAGGGGCTTAAACACTCATAGTTTCCCATACCTTTTGATATTACCAAATCAGCTTCATCAAATAGCTTTCTAGCATGTGGATTTGCACGAGTATAAACAAATCCTGGAGTATTTACTCCGCTATCAACCAAGTCACATAACTTATCAAATCCACACTCATGTGCCTCTTTCATAGTAACATCGTTTATGATTGGATTTCCTCTTACCATATAAGAATACGCGGCATGTGGAAATAGCTCTTTTAAAGTTTCTACAAACATATAGTCAAAAATATGTTCACCAACATTATCTCCAAGAATAACTACACTCTTGGCATGTGCAAGTTCAGACTCAAGTTTATCAAAATCATTGTAAGCAAAATCAGTATGAAATATTTTCTCTAACTCTTCTTCTAAATCAAACTCAACTGCAGCTGCTAAATCAATAACATTTCCAGCAACTGCAATTTTTGTAGCAGTCAAAAGCTTATCTTGACACGATGAAAGTTTTGTTTTTAAAAGCGGTATAAATGATAATGCTTTTTGAGTTGAAAGTTCTTTAACCTCATCATATAGGTCTTTTTTATTAGCAATCTCAGCCATCTTTTCATAAACATATGAGGCAATTTCTGGGGGATTATCTTCATATGAGAAATCTTTACTTAATTTCTCAACTGCGGAAGTTAGAGAGGCGGATAGTTTTTTATCTGCATTAATTGCATCTGCAACTTTTGCACTTTGGTTGATTATACAACCAACACAAGCTTCGTCTATTGTCATTTAATTTCTCAAAAATTTATTTTTGGCTTTAGGGGGTTGTAGGGACTTTAGTCCATGCCGTAAAAATGAGCTTTGCTCATTTTAGTATATTACTTAGTATGTTCGTCAATCGCTTTGTTCCACATAAGCTTATATTTTCTTCTCATAAATTCAACTTCTTGTTGAGAAAGTTTTAACTGTTCTGTTAAAGTAGCAATAGTTTTTCTATCTTCATCATAAAGTTCTTGAAGAGAGTTTAGAGCTTCTCTTAAAAATTCATTTTCAGCTTTTACTGATACAAGAGTTTCATCTTTTGCATCAAGAACTTTTTCATGAAGATTTATAATAGTTCCAATAGTTTTTTCAATAAACTCTGGTTGAACTACTAACTCTTGAGTATTTCTCTCAGAGAGTTCTTGAAGTTTTTGAGGAATTACAGTTGTTGTAGCACCTTTTGATGGGTTTATCATTCTAACACCATCTTGAACTTTAACTGTGAGTTTTTCTTTGGCAACTAAATCATCTATAGACTCTATTGAGAGACCTGTTAATTTACTATACTCTTCATCACTCATCCACTCCATCTAAACTCCTTTAATTATATACTGATAATTGTTTCTATCTCTGAAGAATCCATTTCAACTTTTTTAGCTTTAGCAATTCTATCTTCTTTTAGTTTTACAGCTAACTCTTCATTACCAAGAGCTAATATTTGCATAGCAAGGTAAGCTGAGTTTATAGCTCCTGCTTTTCCTATAGCTACAGTAGCAACTGGCATTCCAGCTGGCATTTGAACAGTTGATAATAATGCATCAATTCCACTTAAAGCAGAAGCAGACATTGGAACACCAATAATAGGCTTAACAGTTTTAGATGAAAGTACACCAGCTAGGTGTGCAGCCATACCAGCAGCAGCTATAAAACACTGAGCACCTTTGCTTTCAGCTTCTTGAATATACTTTGCAGTTCTCTCAGGTGAGCGGTGAGCAGAAGAGATAATCATCTCATAATTAACTCCAAAAGCTTCAAACGTGTCTGAACACGATTTCATAATCTCATAGTCACTCTTAGAACCCATTACAATTGATACAAATTTCATATTTGTCCTTATATTTATTATTTGTGAAATTATACATTAATTTCTATTTATTCGGATTCGTTCCCATGTCTAAATTTGATGGAACTCTTAAAAAAGTATATTGTGGCATGTGGATTGGTAAAGTTATTGGGTTTGTATTTCCACTATGTACTGACTCCATCACTTTACCTTTTTGAGTAAGAATTTGTTTTAGTTTTACAAAAAACTTACCATCTTTTTC
>Ga0209345_10006252_pt1 | contig 10851 bp, 7 predicted proteins | sample Cruoilmetagenom7_FD_187294 | JGI IMG/M metagenome (GOLD analysis project Ga0209345, IMG submission 187294) | Oil polluted marine microbial communities from Coal Oil Point, Santa Barbara, California, USA - Sample 7 (SPAdes) (version 2) | ecosystem: Environmental > Aquatic > Marine > Oil seeps ...
CACCGCCACCAAAGCCCGGCCTACCGCCAAACCAGACCCGTTTAGCGTATGGAGAAAGCGATTATCTTTCTCCGCGTGTTTATAGCGGGCATTCATTCGGCGGGCTTGGAAATCTCCGCAGTTGGAGACGGAGGAAATCTCGCGGTATGTGTCTTGGCTCGGCAACCAGACCTCGATGTCATAGGTCTTGCGCGCCCCAAACCCGAGATCACCTGTACACAGCTCAATCACTTTATAGGGCAGTTCCAGGCGCTTAAGAATCTCTTCAGCGCAACCAATCATCCGTTCATGCTCGGCCTCAGAGTCTTCGGGTTTGGTAATAGAGACCAGTTCGACCTTATTAAACTGATGCTGACGGATCATGCCCTTGGTATCCCGCCCCGCAGACCCGGCTTCTGAACGGAAACATGATGTATGTGCGGTCAAACGCAGGGGAAATTTATCGGCGTCAACAATGCTTTCGCGCACAGTGTTGGTCAGGGAAACTTCGGCCGTTGGGATGAGGTAATGGTCTCCTGTTGTTTTGAACAAATCCTCTTCAAATTTAGGCAATTGCCCCGTACCGTAAAGTGCATTGGCGCGCACCAATACCGGCGGCACAAGCTCCGTATAGCCATGCTCTTCGGTCTGAATATCCAGCATGAAAGCCGACAAAGCCCTGTCCAGACGTGCTAATTTCCCACTTAATACGACAAACCGCGCACCGCTCATTTTGGCGGCGGTTTCGAAGTCCATCATGCTGCCATTGGGCGCTTGTAGAGCTTCGCCCAGATCATCATGGGCCTTTGGCTTAAAATCGAATTTTGTTGGCTCACCCCATGTGCGTAGGTCTACATTCTCGTCCTCATCCGCACCGTCCGGCACATCATCAAATGGCAAGTTAGGCAAACTGGCGAGCAGGTCGTTCAAGACCCCCTTCTCCGCCGCGATTTGTTCGTTCATCATGGCGATAACATTTTTGGCGCCGGCCACTTCTGTCTTCAACCGTTCGGCTTCGTCTTTATTGCCCTCGCGCATGGCCATGCCGATTTGTTTAGACGCCGCATTGCGCGCCGCTTCGGCTTCTTGTTGGACTTTCAGCGCTTGTCGCACCAAAATATCTTTATCGGTTATGGTCTTGGCTTGGGGCTCTAAACCTCGCCGAGCCCATGCGGCATCATAGGCATCAGGATTTTGGCGAATGGCTTTTATGTCGTGCATTTTGTTCTCTTTGACTGATTCAATGTGGCTATACAGAAGCCTGGTGCAGGCGGCAAGCGGTGGATATGTTTTTATCTTCTCCTTCCCCCATGAAAAATGGGGGAAGGAATTATTGTCCCCGCTTCGTCATCAAATATGTAGCGAAACTGGCGAGCCAGTGGGAACCTGAATAATGGGTATCGGTGACAGCTTTTAGACCCGTGTCACGATGAACTGCGGCAGCAGCCAACAGAGATGCGCGGCGCGGGTCATTTTCTGGCAATGCGGCGGAGATATTTTCCAAATTCCAAGCCCGGGATAAATTGACCCCGTCCAGATGCACCAATTTACCGTCACTGGCATCTTTGACCACGCCTGGGGCCAACCAGTCGCCTGACCCGTCCGTCGGCAAATTCGGCAAGAACCCCGTCAACCATTTAGCAAATTCGCGCTGCCCCAAAACCCGGCGCATTAAATCTGCTTCGGAAAGACACGGGGACAAGAAATCTTCACCGCTAGGCTCATATGCCAATGGACAATTTTTATCAGATAAATGGTAGGTTTTTGAACGCTCTACCAATAAATCTTCAAGCTCTTTATCACCCGACACACGCGCCGCGTCTAACATCAACCCAAAAGCAAATGCCGACTGGTTATGAGTGCCAAGGCGGATGGGATATGCCAATTTCGGTAACCAATTTTTGACTTGGACGGTTATGACAATCTCCAAAGGCTCCAATGTCGCCAACCACTCATTCCCAATAGGATCATTCCATTCCCTTAGTTCCGCCGTTAGCTGTAACAACCATGCAACCCCGTAAGGGCGCTCATATGATGCCCTGCCCGGAGCTTCGAAATAGGCGACTTCCGCCGCAATATTTTCTGCCGTGAAGCTCTGGGACAATTTGGCGATCGCATCAGCCCGCCAAGCTGCATCTGCTTCGCCCACATTTAACAAGCGCACCAAGAGCCAATGGCCATGCACGGAGGAATGCCAGTCAAAACAACCATAAAACGCTGGGTGCAACTGGCTCGGAGTGCCGACATCTGCGGCACTAGAAAACACATGGCCAATTTTATTGGGATATTCTCGGTGGACGCACTCTAGGGCTAGCTTTGAAAATCGGCCCGACAATTCAGGTGTGAGACTTGTTTCCACGCTTGGGACGTTCGGGGCAATGGTTTCATTGGCAGTTTTCCCACATCCAACGAATGCCAAAGCGGATACAATACCGAGCATCATTAGTTTTCTCATCATTCTTCCTTCTTTTCTTGCTCTTTTATCAAATCCGCAATCGCCGGGTCTTTTATTTTATCGCGTTTTACATCAAATATCCGGCGTAGGAACCCCGGTGTTAATGCAGACAGCGGATTGACGGCAATTTGGGTTTTTGTGAACGGACCTTTGACAGAATAATTTATGGCAAACATGCCCTCGCCTTTCTTGCCGACCATAACATCACCGAGCAGCGGAATATCACCGAGAATAGAATTGACCGTATAAGACGGCACCAACACCCCGCTAAAATCTATGGTCTTTCCGGCAATGCCAATATCCCCTTCTCCGGTCAGGCCAAGCGCGGGGCCAGAAGCGCGGCCATCGCGGACTTTTAACACGCCGTCTTCGAGGGCGAACTGCATCTCTAACTTATTGAATTTAAGCCCACTACCGCCCAACGTATCCGCCATACCCTGCAATGAAGCCAGCGATAAGATTTGCGCAAATGCTGGTGCTTGTACCAAAGTAAAATCATCAAGCGTAACGTGTCCCGATAGCCCCCCTGGCTCCCCGCTCGGTGGTAATTTACCATCAATCGCAAGCTTGCCGCCCTCAATACTATTCAAGCCCAATAGGGTCAGCATAGCCACAGACGCATCGGGTATTTCTACGCGTACATTACGCTGATCACTAGCGCCCTTTGAACCAACTGCCCCGATTTCAGCCAAAAACGCCCCGTCCTTTGTCGCACCTTTTAACAAAGCATGACTTACATGCGCCCCCGTATGCGTAAAATTCGCTTGTGCCTCCGTCAGCACGTAATTTTCGTCCAAGGTGATTTTATCCAGCCTTGCGGACAAATTAATAGGGGCAGCAACCGAACTCGATTGAGTTTTGAATGCCTGCTTGACCCACTGTTCAACATTCAAATATCCCCCATCCAAGTTTAAGGATAGCACACCCTTATCAGTTGGTTTGGCCAAGACTTTCGCATCTATTAGGCCTTCGATCTTGGCCGTCGGTAAATCCAGTGCTATCAACCGGAAATTTTGGGCCAAGGCTACCGAACCTTTGATGTCGAGCCCTTCGGCTTTGACGGCAAGGTTTTCAATGCGACCACCACCGCCCGGCGCCAAAACCAACCGCCCGCTCAGCTTGCCGTCACTGCCTTTGGGCTTGTGCCAAAGACTACCAATATTAACGTCCGCTTCGGTGTAATTTGCGAAAATATCAGCCTGTTGCACCGATAGACCATCGCCTTCTCCGCTTATATGTAGCCCGACTTCACCGCCAAAATGTTTGCGTAAACCAATCCCAAATGCGTCTAGATCATCGCGGGTAATCGTACCGACAAGCGTATATTTCGCAGGTGTATTGCGGTATTCTAGCGGTTTAAGCCAATCCAAAGTCGTTTGCCATTGGCCTAATTTAATTGGACCAGAAACAGCAATGCCGCGTTTGTCGGCTTGCAAGGTTACTTGTCCGTCATTTAATTGGAAATCACCAATACCCACCGGAATACTAACCCCGGTAAAATCGCCGGATAGCTCGTATAAAATCCGGCTTTGGTCAAAATGTTCCAACAAAGGCCGTGTGACGTGTAGATCTATAGCTCCCGCACCCTTAAAACTTTGTGGGTCTATGCCGTAGTTTTTAGAAAATTCAAATGGTTGGAAATTGCTGACCCGTAGCATTTCACTGACCGTTCCTGTGCCTTGCAAATCAATGGTAAAATCACCGCCGTGCGGGCTCAATTTGGGGATATTAACCTTGCCGCTTTTCACGGTCAGTCCGTCGACATTACCAGATGTGACAAAGAAATCCGCCTGATTACCCTGTAAAATACCATATCCGACAGCATTTCGCAGCCAAGGCATTTTGCGCATATAGCGAACTTCGCCATTATTAACATCGAATTTGATATTCAAATGTTCATTGGCTATTTGTTGAGACTTTATATCGTTCTCGTCTAATGCAGCGTGAATTTTGTAATTGGTAATATCTCCGGCTTGCAGAGAGTTTTCAATCCAGTTGCGCGCCCCCAGAGCAAAATCTTTAGGCCAAAAACCAAGCAATTCTTGCTTGTTGATAGTGCCATTTATGCCTCCATCTGCGGTTAAGCTCGTAACATTTCCGTCGTCATCCCTCTTTAGACCCGCAGATAAATCAGTTTTAAATGTGCCAAAGTCCAGCGCTAATGTGCTGAAGTCCAAGCTATTTTCTTTCAAATCAAATGTGCCGTTGATTGTGCTGGGCTTAATATTTAGGGAGCCATCAAACCGCGAACCGGGGTCAAGACGCGCCGCGTCAATATTGATATCAAACCCAACTGGTTGTTTGAAAAACCCGCTAACCCCGCCCGCCGGATTATCCAACCGACCTTTGGCGACTATATCTAGGGCTTGGCTTTCAATCTCCACGGCCTGCACCAATATATCTTTGGCGGCAGCGTCATAATGGGCTTCGATGCGGGCATGGGTAAACGGCTTATATGTTGGCCCAGTTTTCAAACGACCTGCCCCCGCTATCAAGCTAAGCTGCAAATCCTGCACACCGACTTTATCGCCAGTTTCTATGGTGGCATTGACATCCAAAGGCGCATCTAAGCGGGATAAAATAGCTACGGGCCCGCGCACAGGCGCAATGCGTGCCGGGATAAGGTTATTGACGTCAAGCGTGGCAGTGACCTGTTGATAGTCGAGCGTTGTTTGCAGAGCAAAGCTGAATGCGGCCTGCATTTCGGCGTCCATACTTAAGACACCGACGGCATCTAACAGAATATGGTCGTCCACAAATGCAAATGCGCCGTCTATATTGGCAAAGTCCAATTTCACATCGTTATAATTATCGTGAAAATATATGTCGGCATCCCGCACGGTAACATTTTCAATTTGCCCTAACATGTTTTGCCCGGACGCACCCGCTTCGGATTGCCAAATCGCTCCGACATTGCCGGACGTTTCAGGCGTGCCCAATGTCACCTGAATACGTTTGTCCGCAGCGCGAATGACGGTCAGTGCCCCGCCAACAATGTTCAAGCGCACGATTTCCGGCGTCGCTAATATATTATCCTTAATGCGAAATTCACCGCGTATATCTTTGATAATTTGCTCTGCGCCATCCTCTGAGCGGATATGAATACCTTGTGCGCGCACCTCGATCACACGGCGCTCCTGAACCCACCTAGCGGAATAGTCTTCGATTTCAGTGGTTTTGCCATCAAAAGCCTGCGAAAACCAGTGTTCGTAATGGGGTTTAACAAATGCCAAATCCACCGAAGGTCGGTTCATTAATATACCAAGACCCGCTAACCAGATAATAGCCAGCGATAACACAACGCTGCCGAATTCCAATGCGAGTCGCATGAACCACGAACGGACTTTGGGAACATTTGTTTCGGGTTCTTTTATAGCCTCGTCTTTTAGGGACTTGTTTTGGGTTTTCTTTTCGCTCATAGCACAGCCCTATAACCTATGGAGATCATTATGGAAATTGGCCTAAAAACAGGAATGGTCGCACCAGACTTTACATTACCGACTGATGGCAATGGTGAAATTACATTGTCGAGTTTACGCACAAACATGGTTGTCCTGTTTTTCTATCCCAAAGATATGACGCCGGGCTGTACCACCGAAGCTATCGCGTTTAGCACACTTAAAAAAGACTTTGATGCACTTGGAGTGAAAATAATTGGTATTTCCAAAGATTCCGTAGCCCGTCACGACAAATTCATTGCCAAACACGACCTAAATATGACTTTGGCGGCCGATGAAGACGGGAAAGTATGTGAAGCTTACGGGATTTGGGTTTTGAAAAAACTGTATGGCCGTGAATATATGGGCATAGAACGCTCGACATTTTTGATCAGTGCCGATGGTAAAATCGCTCAAGTCTGGCGCAAAGTGCGCGTCAAAGGCCACGCCGAAGCTGTGCTGGAAGCTGCTCAAGCCCTGTAAACTCACATGAGCATAAAACGAAAAGCCATAGAAGTCTTACGTGCCGCCGGGCCAGCCGATAAAATTGCTGCCGCCCACGCGCTAGCAAAACAATGGCGCGCAGGCGATTTGGAAATCACGGATACCGAAGATTTGCAGGTTCCCACTGCCCCCGGTCGGCCAGACAAGCCCGAACTGGTTAATCCGCAAGATGCTAAACGAAGACGTATCGGCTCAATCGAAGGCCGAGCAGCGCTACTTCACGCCATTGCCCATATTGAATTTAACGCCATTAACCTCGCCGCTGATATGATAGCCCGTTACGCAGACAGCGAGCGCATAGCAGATGATGAACGTCGCGCATTTATTGATGATTGGGTGGGTGTTTGCGACGACGAAGCTCGGCATTTCACTATGATCAATGATCGGCTCGGGGAGCTTGAGAGTTTTTACGGCGCCATGCCAGCCCATAACGGACTTTGGGAAGCGGCCATAACCACGTCAAATGACCTTGCCGCCCGTTTGGTTGTCGCGCCTATGGTTTTGGAAGCCCGCGGGCTTGATGTCACACCGGGCATGATCAAGAAACTCATCAGTGTTGGCGATTCGAAAAGTGCAGAAATCCTTGGTATTATTTACGAAGAAGAAATACCCCATGTCGCCGCGGGCACACGCTGGTTCATGCATATTTGTCAAAGAGAGAATCAAAACCCTGAGGAAACTTTCAAGTCATTGTTAGGCATCTACTATAAAGGCACACTAAAACCACCGTTTAATGATGCCGCACGGGCATTATCAGGGATGCCAATTGCATTTTACCAACTATAAATTGGCTCAAGATTAGCAGAATATTAGCTAAACATTAAATACATGATTTTTTTGCATATAAAGCTGGTTTTTTCTTGAAATCTTGTTAAATGTTCTGTCCTATACTGATATATCATCTGGGACGCGTCACAAAACCGGGGAAAAATGCTAGGAATTACGAGATCAAGTTTACACGAGCGTTTGCTAAAAACGTTCCCTGAACGCCAGTTCATTCATAGAACTGGTGGACAGGTAAACTATTTCATTCTGACAACCCGCGCACAGATTATTATCGCATCTGCGGCTCTCTTGGTTGCTGCTTGGATGTTATTTACATTCTTCAATGTTCTTTGGGGGCAAAGCCCGCTGCGGTCTTCGACCAAAGAGCTTATGGTGCAAAAAGCGCAATATGAGCGCTATATGGTTGATATTGAAGCGCAAGAACAAGATGCGCGTGCCCTTTTGGTCAAGCAACAGGAACAATTTGAACTGGCCGCCAAACATTTTGAAGATAAGCACAACACAATCGTCAACATGATTACCCAAGGCGGCATAGTGCCGACCCCCGAAGAACTAAACCCAACTAAATATGCTTCCAGTCAAATTTTGATGGCACCAACAGTTTCCGATGTCATTGCCCGCCAATCCCGTATTGTTTTTAGTGAGCAAGACGGCATGGAAACGGGTACAGTCCTGGATGCCTCTTTGGTTAATCTCGAACTTGACCAAAATAAAATATTGGATTCAGGCGAGGATAAAATCCAAAACCGGATCGAAACAGCCCGCGCTATTTTACGTTCTACGGGCTTACCGCTTGAACAAATCCTCAATAACGGCAATGGCGGCATGGGCGGACCTTTGATTGAGCTTGATGATAAGTCTGTGATGAAACCGGGCACATTTTTGCCGCGTCTTGATGGTATCAAAGCAAGGTCTACTGAGATTGCTTCATTAGAAAGCGCCCTACGCGACGTCCCCCTCGCCTTCCCCATTGACGCCGAGAACTATTTAACCAGCCCTTATGGTCAGCGCAAAGATCCGTTTACCAAGCGCCCAACTATGCACAGCGGTATGGATATTGCCTCTTATAAACTCGCACCGATTGTCGCGACAGCTGATGGTAAAGTGAAGTTTGTTGGAAAGCGCGGTGGATATGGCCGTGTTGTCGAAATTGAACACGGCCATGGGTTTAAAACCCGTTATGCACATCTGGAAAAAACATATGTGAAACGCGGGCAAAAAGTTGAAAAAGGCGAAAAAATCGCTGGAATGGGGTCGTCGGGTCGGTCTACAAGTACGCATCTTCATTATGAAGTGCTCTTTGAAGGCACTACCTATAATCCAAAACTATTTATGAAAGCCGGCCAATATGTTCAGTAAAAACCAACCTTCTGCCAAACCAAGTACCTCAGGTAAACCAGCAGATACGGGCAAGAAAGCGTCTTCACCTGCGCGCACCAAAGCTTCTAATGCACCATCTATTCTCAGCCGTGATCTGGTCATCACAGGCGAAATTAGCACCGACGGTGACGTACAAATCGAGGGCCGCCTTGAAGGTAATATCAAAGCAACTACGCTGACTATTGGCGAGCAAGGTGCCGTGAACGGGAAAATTACGGCTGGCAAAGTATTGGTACGCGGTAAAGTCACGGGCAAAATTGACGCTGGCACGATTGAAATGGCTGAAACCGCCAATGTGCTCGCAGACTTGGTCCAGGACCATTTGACTATCGCCAACGGCGCTTTCTTTGACGGTAAATGTACCCGCAAAACCAAACCAGCAGGTGCACCGAGCAAGCCGAAAGCTTAAATTTGGCTCGGATAACGTCCTAGCTTAATGCCTAACCTAACCCAATTCATACCACGCCCTTCTCCCGGTCAAACCATCTTGTCAGGTGATTATGTCCGGCTAGAGCCTATGGATTGGGATAAGCACGGCACCGACTTGGCTGATGCACTCACCGGCACTGCCAATGATGATTTGTGGACATATATAGGCTTTGGCCCGTTCGAAGACTTGAGCGGGCTGCAAAATGTCATGTCATATGTAGCGGAACAGCTTGGCTGGCAGACTATGGCGATTATCCGGCTTGCTGATGAGAAAACCGTTGGCACGGCCAGCTTTATGCGTATCCGCCCCGAACACGGCAGCGCAGAGCTTGGCTGTATCATATTTAGCAAAGACCTTCAGCGCACACCAGCGGCCACCGAAGCAATCTATCTATTGTCCGCCCACCTATTCGACGATTTAGGATATCGCCGCAATGAATGGAAATGCGACAACACGAACGCAGCTTCCAAACGCGCCGCGATACGCTTTGGTTTCAAATACGAAGGGCTGTTTCGCAATGACCTCGTGGTCAAAGGCAAGAACAGAGACACAGCCTGGTTCGCCATGACAGACGAAGATTGGCCAGCAATAAAAGCAGACTTTCAGGCATGGTTGTCACCAGGTAATTTTGATGCAGATGGAGTGCAACTCAAACCTTTGCGGGATTAGAACACTTGTAGGATGGATTAGGCTTCTTAGCCGTAATTGACCAGAGATGCGCGCCGCACGGTGGATTACGCCAAGAGGCTAATCCACCCTACAAAATTTACGTACTTATCTCTCCTCCAAAAAAAGAGGCGATCTCTTGCGAGACCGCCTTTAGTTTAGTGAATGGGGCGCCTCAATAATGGAGAATGAGAAATTACGGCGCCGGGCTAACCACGATGAGTTTTTCATCGCTTATGTCCGGCGGCGGGATTTCCTCCTTTTCCGTCATTAGACGCTCCTGTACTCTGTTCTCCACACCAGTTAACTCAGTATGTGAGTCCCCAATGGTGGGTGAAGCAGAATTCTGTTCGGCCATTTGCACATTACCCGTTGTTGGCTTTGTGCTTATGGCAGCTATATTTATCTTAGCCATGAGGTCTTCAGCCTCGGCCAGATTAATAATGATTGGTTCAGACGACGGGTCGCCCAAAGTTGAGTTAGTTTTCTTGATAATCAGCTCGTATTCACCAGCAGGTAGATTATCAAAGGCATATTGGCCAAAACTGGTCGCGTAGATTTCGTGCTTATTGTCCGCGTCCGCAATATCAGTCAGAGACAGCCGTGCGCCCTCAAGCCGTTGTTCGCCTTTATTATGGGCACCGTCACCATTTTCATCGACAAACGCAAAGCCGCGAATTTGCCCGCGCTGCACGATGGGCAAAGGTATATCGGTGATATGACCATCGTGAATGCTGGCTTTGGTGGAGACATTCTCTGCCAAACTATAGCCCAGCGGCAGACTACGGCCATCTATTTGCAATTCATGTATGCCGACTTTTATGTTCTGGATAGTGAAATACCCTGACGCATCAGTGCGCAGTGCCATGCGCGAATTGCGCACACGGATTAAGGCACCACCAATACCCTGCTCATCTTCTTGTTTTATGCCGTCGCGGTTTTTATCCAGGAATGCCCGCCCTTTAAGCACACCACGACCGTCGTCTGCGGTGCGGAATTTGCGTTTTTCGTTGAAATCAAACCGTCCGTCGAGGAATAGACCAACCCGCTGGTCACCATCGAGGTTATTACGGTAAGAGAGCCCCATAGACAGGTTTTTATTGATCCGCAGTTCTCGCCCAAGTGACACCGTGAGAAATTTGTCTGTTTTATCAGTAGCTTGCCCCGAAAAGCTCTGCAATATACCCATACTTGCTTTAAGTTTGGTCTTTTTG
>Ga0209345_10006253_pt1 | contig 10849 bp, 11 predicted proteins | sample Cruoilmetagenom7_FD_187294 | JGI IMG/M metagenome (GOLD analysis project Ga0209345, IMG submission 187294) | Oil polluted marine microbial communities from Coal Oil Point, Santa Barbara, California, USA - Sample 7 (SPAdes) (version 2) | ecosystem: Environmental > Aquatic > Marine > Oil seeps ...
GCAAAGGCGCTTGGGCGCTGGACGAGGGCGCACCAGAGGCCACCAAAGGGTTCCTGTTGAACCACCTGATCCACGAACTGCTGCCCACCAAAAAGGACGGTATGCGCTGGAACAACTCAGACCCTGTAACCGGCCAAGCCGCGTGGTTCGATTTGAAAGTGAAGATCGAAAAGGTCGCAGCCCCGGCTGAATCCCAACCTGCCTTCCCACCAATCAAATCACCGGTTGGCAAGGGGCCTAAAAACCTAGCTTGGAAGGTTGGCAAATGACCCAGTTACCCCAAACCACCGACAAAAAACTTGGCCTTGTGATCGATCTGGACACCTGTGTTGGCTGTCATGCCTGCGTGATTTCCTGCAAGGGCTGGAACACCGAAAACTATGGCGCACCGCTGTCTGATATGGATGCTTACGGTGCAGAACCGTCAGGCACATTCCTGAACCGTGTGCACAGTTTCGAGGTTCAGCCCGATACCGGCGGCTGCGCCCAAACCGTGCATTTTCCCAAATCCTGCCTGCACTGCGAAGACGCACCTTGCGTCACCGTCTGCCCAACCGGCGCCAGCTATAAGCGCTCGGAAGATGGCATCGTTTTGGTCAACGAAGACGACTGCATCGGCTGTGGTCTGTGTGCGTGGTCTTGCCCTTACGGTGCCCGCGAGTTGGACCAAACGGCGGGTGTAATGAAGAAATGCACCCTGTGCATCGACCGCATCTATAACGAAAACCTGCCCGAAGTTGACCGCGTTCCATCCTGTGTGCGTACCTGTCCGGCCGGCGCGCGCCACTTTGGCGATTTCGCTGATCCTGACAGCAATGTCAGCAAACTGACGGCAGAGCGCGGCGGCATGGATTTGATGCCGGAACAAGGCACCAAGCCCGTGAATAAATACCTGCCGCCACGGCCCAAAGACACACTGGAAGAGGTTGACGCCTCGGCCCCCATCCTGACCCCTGTCTCAGACACGCCCAAGGGCTTTCTGGGTTGGCTCGACAAAGCATTGGAGGCTCTGTAGATGCATCCCGCCCCATCCGTCATCTTTTTCACCGTCTTCTCTGGCCTTGGTTTTGGCTTTCTGGCGTGGCTTGGCGTTGGTATTCCCGCCCCGCAAGGCTGGGTCGCGTTCCCGTATTATTTCGTCGCCTTTGCGATGGCTGTTGGCGGGTTGATTGCCTCGACCTTTCACCTCGGCAATCCGAAAAATGCGATCAAAGCCTTTAGTCAATGGCGCACCAGCTGGCTGTCACGCGAAGCCGTGATGTCGGTTTTGACACTGGCCGTTATGGGCCTGTTTGCGGCCGCCAACATATTTTTGAACATGCCGATCGCGATCTTGGGTATCATCGGTGCGGTGCTGGCCCTGATCACAGTTTACACCACCTCGATGATGTATGCTCAACTGAAAACCGTGCCGCGCTGGAACCACTGGACGACGTCGCTGTTGTTCATCTTGCTGGCGCTTGGTGGCGGGGCGATCTTGGCTGCGGACAGCCTTGGCACCATCCTGTTCGTCGGTCTAGCAGGACTGACCCAGATATATGTCTGGGATGCGGGCGACAAACGCTTTGCCAAACGCGGCCACACGATGGAAACGGCCACGGGTCTTGGCGGCATTGGCAAGGTGCGGATGTATGAACCACCCCATTCCGGCACCAACTATTTGCTCAGCGAAATGGTCTATGTAATCGCCCGCAAACACGCGATTAAACTGCGCATCATCGCCTTTGTTTTTGCCTATGTTACACCCATAGTGCTGGCGATATTTTCAAGTCTGGTGTTTGGCGCCTATATCATCGCGCTGGTGGCCCATATCGCCGGTCTGCTGGCCCAACGCTGGTTATTCTTTGCTGAAGCCGAGCATGTTGTTGGTCTGTATTACGACAAGCGATGATTATAGACAGTCTCGAAACCCTTGAGCGTGACCTGCCCCCGCGGCTGATCACGCTCAAGGAAACCGACCACTATTCCTAAACCCGCCTTTTGGCCGCTGCCAACACGCGGCCCAAGGGCTGATCAACGAGAGCCAAACCCAACCTCATCAGAGGCAAACATTGGTCCGACACTCCGAAGCAGCGTTAACACAAGCTTGATGCGCGCCCCGTCACCGGCTTTTGGCGAACACTGCGCTCACGCCAAACAACACCGCCGCCGCCACCACAATGCTCGGCCCCGCCGGTGTGTCCCATTGCAAAGACGCCAACAACCCGCCAACACTCGCCACCATCCCGATCAAAACAGCCCCGATCGCCATCGCCTCGGGCGTTCTCACCAACCCCCGCGCCGCCGCCGCCGGAATAATCAGCATCGCCGCAATCAGCAACGCACCAACCACCTTGATCGACATCGCAACCACCACCGCCAGCGCTAACGTCAACACCAGTTGTTCGCGTTTCGGGCTCAATCCCGAAGCGGTTGCCAAATCCTCGTTCAATGTCGCCGTCAGCAGCGGTGCCCAACGCCAGACCAGCCCCACCAGAACCAGCAATGCCCCGCCCCAGATCACCGCCAGATCGCCACGCGACACAGCCAGAATGTCGCCAAACAAAAACGCCGTAAGGTCCACCCGAACCCCGTGCAGGAACGACACCGCGACCAGCCCCAGCGCCAGTGCCGAATGCGCCAAAACCCCCAGTGTGGTGTCCATCGCATGGCCGCGCCGCGCCAATGTTGAAACCACCAGCGCCATCGCCAGGGCGACCAGCAAAATGCCCAGATAAATCGGCAGAGACGCCCCCAACGCCAGCGCCACACCCAGTATCGCCGCATGCGCTGTGGCGTCGCCAAAATACGCCATCCGCCGCCAGACCACGAAAGCCCCCAGCGGCCCCGTGGCCAGCGACAGGCCCACACCTGCCAACATCGCGCGGATCAGGAAATCATCCAGCATGGTCATGCTCCTCATCTACGTGGTCGTGATCACAATGCCCCGCATGTGTGTGCTGATACAACGCCATTGTGCCATGCGTTCCTACCCCAAACAGCGCGCGATATTCCGGTGCTTCGGACACCACCGTTGGTGTTCCCTCACAACAGATATGCCCGTTCAGACAGATCACCCGATCGGACGTTGACATCACCACATGCAAATCATGGCTGACCAGTAGCACCGCACACCCCATCTCGCGCCGCACCTCTTCCAGCAATTGGTAAAACGCGGCTATTCCAGGCTGATCCAACCCCTGCGTCGGCTCATCCAGCATCAAAACGTCAGGCCGCCCCAACAACGCCCGCGCCAACAACACCCGCTGGAATTGCCCGCCAGACAGGGACATCAACTGACGCGCCTCAAACCCCGCCACCCCGACCCGGGCCAACATGGAGGCAATTTCATCCGCACGACGGCGCACAGGTAGCGATAAAAACCGGCGCACCGTCAGCGGCATATTCGCATCAAACGCCAACCGTTGCGGCACATAACCAATGCGCAATCCCCCTTTTCGCGTAATGGACCCCGCGGCGGGATCCTTCGCCCCCAACAGTGCCCTCAACAAAGTCGATTTTCCCGATCCGTTCGGCCCGATCACCGTCACGATCTCGCCAGCTTCAATCGTCAGATCAACGTCCTGCAACACCGACGCCGCACCGTAATTCAGGCTTACCCCTTTGGCAGAAATCAGGCTCATTCTACACACCTCGGACATAGCCCCATGACCTCGACATTCACCCGTTCCACAACGAAACCAGCGACCATTGCGACCTGCTGCACCGCGGCCCGAACATCCTGCGCCACAGCCTCTGCCACCGCGTCACAACTGCGGCATATCATAAACACCGGTGCATGATCTGTTTCAGGGTGCATACAGGCCGCATATGCATTCAACCGTCTGATTTTATGGGCAAACCCGCTCTCGACCAGAAAATCCAGCGCGCGGTATGCGACGGGCGGCTGATCCCCGAACCCGTCCTGCGCCAACCGTTCCAACACGTCATAAGCCCCCATCGCACGGTGGTTCTCTAACAGGATTTCCAACGCGCGGCGCCGCACTGGTGTCAAACGCAATCCATCATCACGGGCGCATTGATCGGCATAGCCCAACACATCGCCCGTGCAGCAGGCGTGATCATGGCTGTGAAACGCAATTTGGTCCGGCACGGCACTTTCCTCTTGTTATATTGTAACGTGTTATAATATACAGACCCTAGACAACATACAACAAGAGGTTTTCTATTATGCTGCGTATCCTGTCGATATTCCTACTGCTCGTTACCGTGCCCGCCCGCGCCGAGGTGCCAAAGGTGCTCACGGACATCCCCGCAGTTCATTCACTGGTGGCACAGGTGATGGAAGGTGTTGGCGCACCCGACATCCTTCTTTCCAAAGCCTCCGATCCACATAATTTTCAACTCCGGCCCTCACAGGCAAGCGCATTATCGCAAGCTGACCTCTTATTTTTTATCGGGCCGGAACTAACCCCGTGGCTTGAGCGCGCCATTGATGGCGTAGGTGTCAAGGGCAAGAAAGTAGAGTTGCTTGAGGTCGAAGGCACGGTTTTGCGCATGTTTGAAGAGCACGCAGAGCATGAAGAAGCCCATGAGGAAAAGAGCGATGAGCATGGACATGAAGAACATGACCATGACGGCCTTGATCCACACGCATGGTTGACGCCGGAAAATGCAATTGTCTGGCTGGATGTTATTGCAGCTGAACTGGCTGAAATTGATCCAGATAACAGCACGGCCTATCGTGATAACGCAAGTGTCGCGAAACAGAGCATCCAGCAGCTGGACACAGAAATTGCCGCTCTGCTGGCTCCAATGAAAGACGTGCCGATCATTGTGTTTCATGATGCCTATGGCTATTTTGCCGACCATTTTGGCCTGTATATTGCCAGCTCGATCCGCAAAGGGGATGCTGCCACACCGGGGGCTGCGCATTTGATGAAGCTACGCGAGGTTATCTCTAAATCCGGTATCGCTTGTGCATTTGGCGAAGAACAGCACGATCCGGCACTGCTCAACAGCTTGTTTGCTGATGCGACCATCAGTATCGGTGCTGCGCTGGACCCCTCTGGCTCTTCCCTTGAATATGGGCCAAAGCTGTATGGCAATCTGATCCGCAAACTGGCTTTGGATATCTCACAATGTCAGCGTAAGTAATACTCCCGCTGACCTTTCTTCTTTTCCAAAATACCTGCGCCGCAGGCAAACGCGCTTTGGCCCGCAGGGTCAAAGCGCTTGGGGCGGCGCCGTCAGGCGGCGCAACCACTGCTCACAGGATCATCCGCCCGTTGCCGCCCGATACCACGCCACCAATACCGCACGGTCCTCGGCCTCCAGATAAGACGCACTTGGCGGCGGCATCGCGTGGGTCACACCAGCCTGCAGATATATCCGCTTGGCTTCAATCGCCACCTGCGCCTCGGTCTCCAGATGCACCCCCTTTGGTGCCCATGGGATGCCGTCATATCCAGGCTCGGCCCCGTGGCACATCGAACAATTGCCAACCACAATATCATACGCATCCTCAAACCCGTCCGCATCAACAAAGCGCTGGATTGACGGGGCAAGGGAAACCTCTTCTTCCTCGGCAACTGTCGCCGTCAATGTCGACAACCAGATGATCACCAGAAACAGCACCGTGGTGGCCGCCCATGTCCAGATCGGCTTGCCTTTGCCCGCATGGGTCGAGTTGAAATAATGCCGGATCGTCACGCCCATCAAAAACACTAGACTAGCGATCAGCCAGTTATATTGCGACGCAAACGCCAGCGGATAGTGGTTCGACAGCATCAGGAAAATCACCGGCAACGTCAGGTAATTATTATGGGTCGAGCGTTGCTTGGCAATCTTGCCATACTTCGGATCAGGCGTGCGCCCCTCTCGCAAATCCGCCACCACAATGCGCTGGTTCGGCATAATGATCACAAACACATTCGCCGTCATGATAGTGGCAGTGAACGCCCCCAGATGCAGCAGTGCCGCGCGCCCCGTGAAAACTTGGGTATAGCCCCACGCCATCACCACAAGGATGATATACAACAGCAGCATCAGCCGCGTGTTATCCTCGCCAAATTTGCTTTTGCAGATCAGATCGTAAATGATCCAGCCAAATGCCAGTGATCCCAGTGAAATCAGAATCGCCTGCCAGACCGGAATATCCAGCACATTCGGGTCCACCAGATACAGTTCAGCCCCCATGTAATAGACCAGTATCAGCATCGCAAAACCGGACAACCAGGTTGTATAGCTTTCCCATTTGAACCAGATCAGATGTTCGGGCAAACGGTCGGGTGCCACCAGATATTTCTGCACGTTGTAAAACCCGCCGCCATGCACCTGCCATTCTTCGCCATGCACCCCTTGCGGCAAATCCGGCGTTTGTCGTAACCCCAGATCAAGCGCGATAAAATAGAACGATGATCCAATCCATGCAATGCCGGTGATCACATGCACCCAACGCACTGCAAATTCCAGCCAAGCCTCCAAAATTACATAATCCATGTCGCGCCCTCCCGTTTTTCCCAGCCTATACCAAAACTGTCTTTTCTGTTAATCCGTTAAATGGCTCAATACTTTCAATAGGAATTTGATAATAGAATGGCGTATATCAAAAATATCAGCATGTTTGTGCGGGTTTACGAGCTTGGCTCGATGTCCGCCGCCGCGCGGGATCAGCGCACTTCGCCTGCTGTGGCCTCGAGCCGGATTTCCGAGTTGGAAAAGCATCTAGGCGTGCGCCTGTTCAATCGCACCACCCGCGCGCTGCAACCCACTGAAAATGGGAAAGTATTTTACACCGGCGCACATAACATCCTGACCGCAATCTCCAATGCCGAAGCCGACATTATCGACGCCGAGAAAAACCCCCGCGGCACCGTTTTCGTCGCCGCTCCGCTGGGGGTAGGCCGCCGGTTCATCGCCCCCTTTGTGCCTGATTTCAAAGCCGCATATCCGCAAATCGAGGTACGCCTGCGCCTGTCTGACCGTCTGGTCGATATCACCGCTGAAGGGCTGGACGTGGCATTTCACATGGGCCCACTGGCAGACAGCTCGCAAAAAATGCGCACCATTGCCACTTGCCCACGCATCTTGTGCGCCGCCCCCGCCTATATTGCCGAACACGGTGATCCGACCGATGGCGACGCCCTGATCCATGACAACCACGCCTGCCTGAACCTGCGCTATCCCGGCGCGCAGGAGTTCCAGTGGGCCTTGCAAACCGATGGCGGCATCAAACGTTATGACGTGTCAGGCCCGTTTGAATCCGATGACGGCGATGTTCTGACCGAATGGGCCTTGCAGGGGCATGGCATCATCCTGAAACCCATGTTCGAGGTGGCCGAGCATCTGCGCAGCGGCGCTTTGGTCCCTGTCGCCAGCGCGACACCGCCACTGGAAACCCGGCTGGTTTGCTTGTATCCGCCGCATAAAATCAAAGACACCAAAGTGCAGCTGTTCGTGGAGTTCATCACCGAACGCTGCAAGGCCGAAATGGCCCGCCAAACGGCGGGGCTTTAGCCCTGAAGGCGTGCCCAAACCAGACGAACGACGGACCGCCGGGTTGGCGACTGGCCTTTCAATTCGGCACTTTATCCCTGCAAAGTTAGCCCAATCTCACCAGCCATCGCACAACCCTCAAATCGCCAGCCCGCTGGGGGCGGTCAGACGATCGTCCGGCGGCTTCGCCTTGATTCCGGACATGCATTGTTCTTCGTCAGAAGCAGTGCGCTTTGCAAAGCCGCTGCCTGAGTGCTACTGATCCAAAAACTAACTCACAAAGGCTTGTGAACGCATTGCTAGCAACAATATCAGCAAGTTGGACAATTTGAAGTCGTCGAATGATAGTTCTGAAATGTAATATCTGAATGCTTACAGACAAGGGGCCCATAGCGACATCAGACTCTGAAAAGCCAGAAGCAAAAGAGCTGTGGAGAAGCCTTGGGCAGCGCGAAGACGATATCTAGTATTGTAAGCAATTTGATCCGGTCCCAACGCGATAGTTCTGTGGGTTGATCGTCAAAACCTCTCGCCCCTAACTTCCCCGATACGTCGAATACCCAAACGGCGACAGCAGCAGCGGCACGTGGTAATGCGACTGCGCATCAGACACCCCAAACCGGATCGGAATCACATCTAAAAATCGCGGGTCCTCCGGCGGTGTCCCCGTTGCGTCCAGATAGGCCCCCGCGTGGAACACCAACTCATAGGTCCCCGTGGCAAATTCGCCCTGAGGTAAAATCTGGCTGTCCGTGCGGCCATCCGAATTGGTGGTCAGGCTGCGGATATGGGTGCGAATTTCCCCGTCCATACGAAACAGATCAATCGCCATCCCTGCCGCTGGCACCCCCCGCGCCGTGTCCAATACATGTGTCGTCAAAAATCCATCTGCCATATCACAACCCTTTTTGTTTCCCCCACCCTGACCTGATCCGGTGCAAAAATCGAGAGACATTATCATCGGGAAGACTTTCAAGAATAAATTGAAAATCCGCACCAATTATTCGTATATACTCATCAAACAATCAGGAGGCACCGTAATGAACCGCTATCCCCGCGACATGCAAGGCCACGGCCAGACCCCGCCCAACGCCAACTGGCCTGACGGGGCCAAAGTGGCGGTGCAATTCGTGGTGAATTACGAGGAAGGCGGCGAAAACAACATCCTGCATGGCGATGCGGCTTCCGAGGCGTTCCTGTCCGACATTTCTGGGGCCGCCCCTTGGCAAGGTCAGCGTCACTGGAACATGGAGAGCATCTATGAATACGGCGCACGAGCCGGTTTTTGGCGCCTGCACCGTCTGTTCACTGGCGCCAACATCCCCGTCACGGTTTACGGTGTTGCCACAGCACTGGCGCGTTCCCCCGTTCAGGTCGCCGCGATGCTGGAGGCTGATTGGGAGATCGCCAGCCACGGCATGAAGTGGGTCGAGCACAAGGACATGTCCGAAACCGAGGAACGCGCTGCCATTGCGGATGCTATTGCCCTACACACCGAGGTCGTCGGCTGCCGCCCCGTCGGCTGGTATACGGGACGCTGCTCGGCCAACACCGTGCGACTGGTTGCCGAGGAGGGGGGCTTTGACTACATTTCCGACACCTATGACGACGATTTGCCCTACTGGATCGAAGTGGACGATCGAGACCAGTTGATCATCCCCTACACGCTCGAGGCCAACGACATGCGTTTTGCCACAGCCCCCGGCTACATCACCGGCGAGCAATTTTTCCAATACCTGAAAGACGCCTTTGACGTGCTGTACGCCGAAGGTTCTGAGGGTGCGCCCAAGATGATGAGCATCGGGCTGCACAACCGCCTTATCGGACGCCCCGGCAAGCTGGCGGGTCTGAAAAAATTCATCGAATACATCCAAGGGTTTGAAAACGTCTGGACCCCTCGGCGCGTTGATATCGCCCGCCATTGGGCAACCGAGCATCCCAACCAGCGGTTTGAACGCCCCAGCCGAATGGATGAGGCCACCTTCGTTGCCAATTACGGCGGTATTTTCGAGCATTCGGCATGGATCGCCAAGGGCGCACACGCGCTTGAGCTTGGCCCAGCCCATGACACCGCCATTGGGTTGCACAACGCACTGTGCCGGATTTTCCGTGTCGCGGATCACCCCGCCCGTCTTGGCGTGTTGACCGCCCACCCCGATCTGGCTGGCAAACTGGCCGCAGCCAAACGCTTGACCAACGAGAGCACCTCGGAGCAAGCCAGCGCTGGCCTCGATGCCCTGACGGATGCAGAACGCGAGACCTTCACCAGCCAGAATGACGCCTACACCGCCAAACACGGGTTTCCCTTTATCATCGCGGTGCGTGACCACGACAAAGCCAGCATCATGGCAGCCTTCCAGATGCGCATCGACAATGCCACCGACGTTGAATTTGAAACCGCTTGCAAACAGGTTGAACGCATCGCGCATTATCGCCTAAAGGATCTGTTGCCATGACTTACGCATTCCCGCAAGGCGGTCTGCCGGACCAATCTGTCAGCCCCGAAAGCACCGCCATTTTCACCGAATCCTACGCCGTTCTGCCCGCCAGCACCATGCGCGACATCGTGACCTCCTTGCTGCCCGACTGGCACAAAACCCGCACATGGATCATTGCGCGCCCCCTGACCGGGTTTGCCGAAACATTCGCGCAATACGCGGTCGAAGTGCAAAGCGGCGGCGGATCAGACGCGCCGGAACCCGACGCAGGTGCAGAGGCCGGGATGTTCATTGCCCGTGGTGAAATGACCCTGACAGTTGACGGCATCACCAGCACGCTGGGCGCGGGCAGCTATGCTTATGTGCCCGCAGGCGCGACGTGGTCGGTCAAAAACAACGCGCCCGACCTGTTGGGGTTTCACTGGATCCGCAAACGGTATGAACCTGCCCCCAACCTCGGCAAACCCGATCATTTCACCACCTCGGACGCAGCAAGTGAATTCCACTATATGCCTGACACCGATGGAAAATGGGCCACACAACGCTTTGCCGACTCCACTGACTTGCGCCATGATATGCATGTCAACATCGTCACCTTCCAGCCCGGCGGCCGCATCCCGTTCGCCGAAACCCACATCATGGAACACGGGCTATACGTGCTGCAAGGCACCGCGCGTTACCTGTTGAACAAGGATTGGGTCGAGGTTGGCCCGGGCGATTTCATGTGGCTGCGCGCCTTTTGCCCGCAGGCCTGCATCGCCACGGGGGACCAGCCGTTTCGCTATCTGCTCTACAAAGACGTCAACCGCCACCCAACACTGGTGCTGCCATGACCCTTCTTCTTTTCATAAATACCTCACGGGGGCGCGGGGGTGTGAAACCCCCGCTCGGGCACCTGCAAATAGGTGCCGCATGAGTGTTATAAAGGCCCAGCCCCTCACCGCCGAGGCATTTGCTCCATTTGGCGATAGATC
>Ga0209345_10006254_pt1 | contig 10847 bp, 6 predicted proteins | sample Cruoilmetagenom7_FD_187294 | JGI IMG/M metagenome (GOLD analysis project Ga0209345, IMG submission 187294) | Oil polluted marine microbial communities from Coal Oil Point, Santa Barbara, California, USA - Sample 7 (SPAdes) (version 2) | ecosystem: Environmental > Aquatic > Marine > Oil seeps ...
CGGCGGTGCCCGTCGAACCGGATCTTGGTGATCTGGGGTACGGGATCGAAGAACTCGGCGCAGTGTTTCCACGGCGGCGGTAAGTTTGTGTGGCCCGTGATTCAGGACTTTGCGTACATGAGTCTTGAGCCGTTGGTGATCGAGATTCCGTTGCAGGGTGCGTTGTCGCTCAACAACATCCGCGTGAATGTGCCTTCGACCTTTACGGTGGGTATTTCCAAGGCGCCGGTTTTGATGAATAACGCCGCGGAGCGGTTGCTTGGGTTGAATCAGAACGCGATCCAGGAGCAGGCGCAGGACATTATTCTGGGTCAGCTTCGTCTGGTGATCGCGACGCTCTCGATCGAGGAGATCAACAAGGATCGCGAGAAGTTTATGAATCTGGTCAACGAGAATGTTGCGGAGGAAATCAACAAGATCGGCCTGACGCTGATCAATGTGAACATCCGCGATATTACCGATGAGTCTGGGTACATCGAGGCGATCGGTAAGCGTGCGGCGGCGGAAGCGATCAACCGCGCGAAGGTTGAAGTGGCGCAGCAGGAACGCGAGGGCTCTGTCGGTGAAGCGGCGGCGGTTCGCGAGCGGAATGTCCGTGTTGCTGAGGAACGCTCTCTCGCGGAGCAGGGCCAGAAGAACGCGGAACAGATGCAGCGCATCGCGGTCGCGCAGCTTGAAGCGCAGGCGGTTGTGGGTGAAGTGGAATCCAAGCGTGACCAAGAGATCGCGGCTGCGGAACGGCTTGCTGAAACCGTCGCGGCGAAAAAACGCGCGGAGCAGGAGCAGCGCGTCCAGGTCGCGAGCGCCGAAGCGATTGCGGTCGATGGTGAGAACAGCTCGTCGGCGAAGGTCGCGGAATCCAACGCGCAGCTCGCCGAGATCCGCGCGGAAGCGAGCAGACGCTCTGATGTCGCTGCGGCGGAAGCTCGCCAGAAGATTTATACCTCGCAGCGTGAGGAAGAACTCGCACGACTGGCAAAGGAACAACTCGCGCCGCAGGAAATCGAGCTCAAGCGGGTTGAGATTGAAGCGGAAGCGGTCGCTGAGCGCGAGCGGCGCGAAGCACGCGGACACGCGGACGCGGTGCTCGCGAAGTACGAAGCGGAAGCGAAGGGTGTCCAGCAGGTGCTTGAAGCGAAGGCGGAGGGTTACCGGAAACTGATGGAATCGTGTGCTCAGAACCCACGCGTTGCGCCGACGCTGTTGATGATCGAGCAACTCCCGGAACTCGTCGCGATGCAGGTGAAGGCGATCCAGAACCTCAAGATCGACAAGATCACGGTTTGGGATTCGGGATCGGGATCAAGCGATGGGAAGGGCAACGCGACGGCGAACTTCCTGAGCGGGATGATCGGTTCGCTGCCTCAGGTTCACGAGCTTGCCAAGCAAGCGGGGATCGAGCTCCCCAGCGCGCTTGGGCATGTGGTGGATGCTGAGGAAGTCGAAGAGAACGATCCGAAGAAAGATTGATCCAACTTCAGTATCAAAAAACACCCCAGCGATTGCTGGGGTGTTTTTGTTTGGATGGGTTGTGGGTTTAATCGTCGAAGTACGCCGCGGCGTCGTCTGGGAGATCCAAGAGGAACGCATCGCGGTCGATGGTTTCTTGGGTCATGTCGTCGTCGAAGCGTCCTGTGGTTTGGTCCGGGACATGGAGCTGTTTGCCTGTCGCGGATTCGGATTTTTTCTCGACTCGGCTGCGCGCACGCAAGATAAGTTTGATGGGGACCTCTCCGAACGGGAGGACCTCGCGGATGCGGTTCATCAAGTAGCGCTCATAGTTGAGTGTGAAGCGGTCGGGGTCGTTGACGACCAGCACAAGGGTCGGTGGGTTGGTTTTGACCTGCGACGCGAAGTAGACGCGTGCTTCGGCGCCGAGTTTGTTGGTCGGGCCGCGTGCTTGGATGATGGAAGCGACGGTGCGGTTGAGCTGTCCCGTTCCGACGCGGGTGGATGCTTGTTCAAAGAGATCGAACGCGACTTCCAGTGCGCTGGTGATGTTCATGCCTTGCTTGGCGCTGATGATCGCGATTGGCGCGAAGGAGAGGCCTTTGAGTTCCTTGCGGATGTAGTCCTCGTAGCGCTTGGGGGTTGCGGGGCGTCCCGCTTGGTCTGCTCCGTCCTTGGCGACATCCCACTTATTGAGCACGATGACGACCGGCTTGTGCGAATCGACGATCAGTTGTCCAAGCTGCTCATCAACCTGCGAGATCTCGGTGGTCGCGTCGAGCATGTAGAGCACGACATCACATCGGCTGATCGCACGCTTGGCGCGGTCGAGGGCGTAGTACTCGATCTTGTCCTGGAACGATTTCTTTCGGCGGAGACCCGCGGTGTCGATCGCGAGGATGGATTTCTCGCCCATCTCGATTTTGACATCGATCGCGTCGCGGGTGGTGCCCGCGATTTCGGAGACGATGACGCGCTGCTCACCGGCGAGGGTGTTGATGAGGGTGGATTTGCCCGCGTTGCGCTTGCCGACGATCGCGACCTTCATGTCGACTTCGGGTTCGGGATCGCCCTCGTATTCCGGGACGATGTCGTAGAGTTTGTTGAGCATGTCGCGGCGGAGGTATTTGGAGGTCGATGAACAGATCAAAGGCGTACCAAATCCGAACGCGGCGAGCTCGTAGGCGTGGGGTTCCCAGCTCGAATCGTCGCACTTGGTCGCGACGACATGGACGGGGGTGAGCTCGGAGTTCTTTGAGCCGGCCTTGTCGCGGCGGCCGAGTTTTTGTTCGCGGAGCATCTGGCAGATCGCTTGGTCTTGCGCGGTGATCCCGGCTTGGCAATCCACTGCGAAAAGAATGATGTCCGCGGTCGAGACCGCTTCTGCAATCTGGGTCTCGATGTCGTGGGTCAGGGACGCGAGGTCCTCGCCGATCTCGTTGTAGCGGGCGCCATCGGCGACATAGACCCCGAATCCGCCGGTATCGGTGAGCTCGATCTGCTTTGCGGATTGGTTCTCGTTGAGGGGGTCGTTGGGGTGCTGGAGGTTGACGACGATCGACAGGCGGTCACGCGTGACCCCTGGTGTGTCGTCAACGATCGCGACCCGCTCTTGGGCGATGAGATTGAGGAGGGAGGACTTGCCGACATTGGGTCGGCCGACGATGGCGATGCGGGGAATGGGCATAGTCGAGGATGATAGACAGCCGCTTTGATTTGTCAGTTGATTGGGGTCGCAAACTTTTGATTTAGCGGGGTTTGCGGCTGTTTGACGCGTGATGCGTGGTCAGCTCATCGATCAGTTCGTGGTGGGATTCGATGATCTGCGTCGCGCCCGCTTTGAGCAGGTCGTCCGCAGGGGTCAGCGACGCGATCCCGATGACCCGCATGTTCGCGTTTCTCGCGGCGGCGACTCCCGAAATCGAGTCCTCGACGACGATGCAGTCCTCCGGACGGTGCCCCATTGATTCGGCGGCGTGGAGGAACAGCCCCGGATCGGGTTTCCATTTCCCGACCTCGTACGCGCTAAACAGCGTTTTCTTGTCTGGATCGGTCCGATGACCAAAGCGGTTGATGAGGTTGGACCCGGTGAGGGTGAGGGTTGCTTTTTTGACCGGCGCGTTGGTGCCGACGCATCGGTGGGGCGCGTCGTCGCCCATCGCGTCGAGGGTATCAAGGAGTTCGTGGATTCCGTTGAGGGCGGGAACGCCGCAAGATTCGATTTCTTCGTACATGCGCGTGCGGTACTGGTCCATGAGGTTTGGGAGTTTGGTCCCGAGGTGGGTTTCGACATCGAAGAGGATGTCGTCGAGGTTGCGTCCCTTGAAGTGGTTGATGGAGTACTGGGTGTCGACTTCCCATCCCGCATCGGTGACGCACTGGGCGAGGACGCGGTTGGTCAGGGGTTCGGTGTCGACGAGCACGCCGTCACAGTCGAAGATGATGAGGTTTGCGTGGATCATGGGTGGTGGTACGCGTTAGACGGTTGTGGGTTCGGGAGCTGGTTCGTTGCCGTCGGCGCGCATGAAGAGTGCGTCGCCTTTCGCGATGGTTTGTCCGACCTTGATCGCGTGCGGTCCTCCCCATTGCGCAAGCTCGGCGAGGGGGGCGACGAATGGGGAGTTCGCGTCGTTGGGATCGGTGAGGTGGTTGCAGTTCCAGTTGCGCCACAGCTCGGCCATTTTTTCGGGCATCGCGGGTGAGAGCAAGAGCGATGCAATGCGGAGCGCTTCGGCGCAGGAGTAGAGGATGGACTGGAGCGCGTGGGTGCCGTCGTCGAGCGTGTCGAGTTGTTTGGCGAGCGTGAAGGGCGCGCAGTAGGAGATGAAGTCATCCACATAGCGGACGATGGAGCGGGCGCTGTCGAGCATGGTTTCGAGGTCCACCTTTGCGAGCGCGTCGGTCGCGCTCGTGGTTGCTTCGTTGATGAACTCTTGGAAGTTGTAGGTCCGGGTCGGGTCATCCACGGCTTTGCCCGCGTTTTCGAGTGCTTTGAGCGCGGTTTGCAGGGATGAGCCATCGGGGAAACCGAACTCGCCGTTGCATGTTGCGGGGACGGTGCCATCGAAGTATTTGTGGACCATGTTCCCGACTCTGCTGGTGGAGTTGCCGATCGAGTTGGCGAGGTCCGCGTTGTAGACCTCGATAAAACGAGAGTGAGCGAAGTCCGCGTCGTTGGCGCCCAGTGGGCCTTGGGTGGTGAGGAACCAACGCACGGCATCGAGCGAGTATTTTTCCGCGTACGCCTGGAGAAGATCGATCTCGATGAAGTTCCCGAGCGACTTGGACATTTTCGTGCCCTCGGCGATCCAGTACGCGTGTGCATAGACAGTCTGCGGCGGTTCTTTCCCCAGCGCATGGAGCATCGCGGGCCAGATGATCGCGTGGAACCAGAGGATGTCTTTGGCCATCAGGTGTGTGACTTCGCCGTCCCAGTATTTGTTGCGGTCGTCGGTGTCGACTGTTGTGAGGTAGTTGCACAGCGCTTCGATCCAGACATAGATCCGGTGCGAATCGTCTCCCGGCATCTTGATGCCCCAGTCCGCGTCGCCTTCTTTGATCTTTCGGCTGACGGGGACCTTCATGAGTCCTTGCTTGAGTCGACCAAGGACCTCGTTTTTGCGTGCGCTTGGGAGGATGTTCACCGCGTCGTTTGCGAACTGTTCTTCGAGCCAGCTCTGGTAGTTGTCGAGACGGAAGAAGTAGTTTTGTTCGATGCGTTTTTCGAGAGGCTTTCCGGTGACTGGGGAGTTGTATTCGTGCTCTTTCGCGACCATCTCCGTCAGGTATTCTTCTTGGGACGGGTCGTACCAGCCCTCGTAGTCGCCAAGCTCGATGTCTCCCTGATCGAGAAGCTGCTGGATGTAAGCGGAGGCTTTTTCTTTATGCCGATCTTCGGTGGTGCGGACGAAGTCGTCGTTGGAGAAGTTCATGAACTCGAATGCGGCTTTGAAGCGATCCGCGTTGATGGTCGCCCATTCGTAGGGGGTTTTGTTGTTCTCGGCGGCGGTCTTGGAGACCTTCTCCGCATGCTCGTCGGTGCCTGTGAGGAAGAAGACATCGCGTCCGACCAGACGCTGGGCGCGTGCGGCGACATCGGCGATGAGCGTGGTATAGCAGTGTCCGATATGCGGACGATCGTTCACATAATAAATCGGGGTGGTGATGTAGTACGGCGTTTGGTTGGCTTGGTCTGATCCCATAGTCGGGGATTGTAGATCAGGGGTTGATGAGAGGGGGTGGGGGTGTGTGTATTTCAGAACGGGCGGTCTGTATGGTGGAATAAATTGTCCTATCGTTGTGCATTGTGGGGAATAGTGTTCGGTACGGTTCAGTTGTCATATCTGTTGAGAGGCGGGCGAGTTGGAACGGAAGAAGTTTGAACAGCTCGCTATGCAGCATCTCGACGCTGTCTATCGCATGGCGTTCCACCTGAGCCGGGACGCGGATGTGGCTGATGAGTTGGTTCAGGAGGTCTATGTCCGTGCGTTCCGTCCTGGGACGATCGAACGGTTTGAAGATAAAAGTGCCGAGGACGATTTTACTTCGGGCACCGGAGGCATGCGTTCGTGGTTGTTCGCGATTACGCACAATGTCTTCTACTCGAAGATCAAGAAGGACAAGCGGCGACCAATGGCGGTCGAGCAGTTCTTCAACGAGTCGTCTGATGAGTTGATGCCCGATGAGGCGCCGCCGGTGTATGACCGGGCGTCGCTGGATTTCGAGCATGTCGACGAGAAGCTCAAGGAGGTTCTCTTCGGATTGAAAGAGGAGTACCGAGAGGTGCTGCTGATGTGGGCGGTCGATGGTCTCAAGTACCGCGAGATCGCAGAGATTCTTGATGTCCCCATCGGGACGGTGATGAGCAGACTGCACAGGTCTCGCAAGGTTCTGAGCGATGCGCTCATGAGCGACGAGAAAGCGGTTGACGATCTAGGTTTGAGGGTGATGAGCGGCGGGCAGAACAGCAATGACAAATGACACCACTGACAACTCGAACTCCGGCACCCCAAACCCGGACTACAAGCCCGACCTCAATGCTGAGGAGCTGTGTATCGCGGCGATGCTGCGTGCGTGTGCGGATGGGGAGCTGTGCCCCGAGGGGTGCGATCGGCTCAAGAAGTACCTCGCTGAACACCCTGAGGCGCAGGCGCAGGTCGCGTTTGAGAAGAATTTGAAGGGCTGCTGTGATCGTGTGATGCGCGAGCCGGTGTGTCCCGATGCGCTCCGCGCGAAGATCCACGCGATGGCGGGCTCGGCGATGAGCATGCACGCATCCAACGAACAAACCCGGCAGAAGAGCTTCTGGCAGCGATCTCCCGTGATGAGCGCGATGGCGGCGGTGCTGGTCATCGCGGCGGGCGCGTTGATCTGGCAGAGTTCGTCGCTGATCTCCAAAGGTGGCGGTCTTGGAATCTCCGAGACCACCCCGGTCGCGTATGCCGAGCGGATCGGCAACTTTGTCGCTCGTGAGCACATGCGGTGCTGCGACGAGAAAGCCGCGGCTCAGAAGCTGGTGATCGATGATGTCGATCAAACGACTTCGTATTTCTCAGAGAAGTTCGCCAAACCGGTTGTGTCACCTGTTCATCTTGAGGACGGGTCTCAAATCCGGTTCTACGGCGGCGGTGATTGTCATGTTCCCGCGACCAACTCATCGGGGCATCTCCGCTTTGATGCGGTCGGTCCTGATGGCCAGGTTGTACCTTTGAGCTTGTTCATTGCTCCGGACCCCGGATTCCTTGGGATCGAGGAAGGCGTGACCTATGTGCTCGACTCGACCAAATGCAGCGAGCAGGGCGCGAACCTGTTCGCGTGGGTTTCCGACGGCGTGATGTACCTGTTGGTCTCTGAAGCCGACGAGACGATGTGTTCGAGCGTGCGTGGGATGATGAACGCACCCGCTGAAGTTCGCAAGCTCTGAACGCCGCGTATTTGGCTCAAAAACGACATAATTGATCACGGACTTTGATTCAGGATCGGTGGAATGCCGATTGGTATCTCGTGTGAATCTGCTGTTCGGAAGGGTATTGCGCGAACCGGTGGGGGGGCGCGTCGAGTATAATGAAGAGATCGGAAGGAATTTTCAAATGAGAACTCAACCAACGGCAACCCTGAACAAACTCATGCTCATCGCGGCGGTGGGCGCGGCGGCATGCTTTACTCCAAATGCAATGGCGCAGAACGCGCTGGGGGATGGGCGAGGACTCGAAGCCAATCCGCGTCAAGGGTCCAATGGCCGCAACTACCGGCCACCAAGCTTTGAGAAGGAAGTCGCGTTCCGCAACGCGATCGCAACGGGCAACGCGCCGGGCGGGCTGAGCTTCCGGGGTGATTTGGGCTACCAAGCTCCCGGTGAGTTTACTGGTGAGTTGGGGTCGGACTCGCTGTATTCCTTCCGCAGGGACTCGCTGTATTCTGGGCTCGCTGGGATGGGGATCCGCGGGACCGATGCGTTGCAGTATCAGTTCGCGATGACAACCGGATCACGCGTCACGCAGAACCTCATGGGGAACCTGTCGGTTTCCCGTTTGGGTGGTGCGTCCTCAGCCTCATTGAACGGCGGATACAACGATCCGGGTGACCCGCTTGCGATTGATTGGGTTTCGCTTCGTGACGAGGGCACCGGTGTCAGCGGGACGCTGCGTTCGACATCGAGCTATGCGTCGACCAACGGCTTGACCCCGGAGTTGATGTCGTTGTTCCCCAAGGGGATTGAGCGCGAGCGGTACGGGATTGTCGCGTCGCCATTGATGGGATTGGTTGCGACGCCGATGACCACGGAGCAATCGCTCCAGACCAAAGCGGATCTCGGCGCTCCGGCAAAGACTTCGTATGACAGTGTTCTTCCGAGTGTCCGCGAGCGTGCGAAAGAGGTGCTCGAACGGCGCAAGGAGGATACTCCCGACAGCAAGCCGGGCACCACACCCGACAGCAAGACTGGCACCACGACACCGGGTAACACAGGTCGCACGACGGATCCTGCTGAGCTTGAACGGATGAATGATACCTGGATCAACCAGCAGATCGAACAACTGCAAAGGCAGCTGCTCGGTCTCCCGGCTCAGGTCGATGAGAACGCCCCCGTTGAGGTTGTTGTTCCTGGGAGCACATCATCGATCCCCAGCGCTAGGGACGGGATGGCGATCCGTGATCCGATGCGTCCAAGACGCAAAGAGGATGCGGTCAACAAGGAGTCCGACGAAGTCGGTGGTCAGACGATCAGCTTTGATCGCGGTGAATCCGGAGCGGGCAACTCGATGTACCAGATTGACCCCGACACACTCGAACTCATCCGTGGCAATGGGAAACGGGTGACTTTCTTTGTGGATCCGAGCGCGGAGCTCCGGAATATCTACGGCGAGCATATGAAAGCCGGCGAGCGGCTGCTCTCTGAAGGCAAGTACTTCGATGCCGAAGAACGGTTCACCCATGCGCTGGGCATCCGGCGCGGCGATGTAACCGCTCAGGTCGGACGCCTGCACGCGCAGATCGGTGCTGGATTGGTGACCAGTGCATCGGTGAACTTTCAAACATTGATGAGTGAACACCTCGAGATCGTGTCACGGCGCTACGACGGAAAGCTGCTTCCTGATGAGCAGCGTGTACGCCAGTTGATCACAAACCTCCGGGAGCGTGCGTTGCTTGACGAGCGTCCGGCGTATGTTGTATCCGAGCCTTCTCGCGTTCGGGTCGCGTGCGGAATGATGATTGCGTACCTCGGGTACCAGATTGATGATGAGCAACAGATGTCTGATGGATTGTCGGTCGTTCGCGAGCTGGGAACGGACGCGGATAAACGCTTGGTCCGGTTGCTCGAGACGGTGTGGGGTGCTGTGATTGATGCGGAGGGTGGCGGATCGGGCCAGAACGGAGCGTACCAGAGCGGAAGCGAGCTTGAGCCATGAGTCCAAACTTCGGCGGGTTCGGAGTGGGGGGCTCAAATGGGAGCAGCGGCGGATCGTTGAGGGACTACTGGACGGACGGCTCGGTCGCGCGACTGTGCGCCACACTCAGTGACCTGACCGGCGTTCGCATCGAGCTGCGTGATGAACGCGGGATCGTGCTTGATCCCGATCAAGACGCGGAGTTTTTCGGTGGACGCGTCGAACCAATCGACAGCGGCGCGACCGTGTTCCCGGTCCGGATTGGTGGAGATTCCGGGACCGTGATCGGATCGGTCGTCGTGGGAAGCGATGAGCAGTCTGAGTCTGGTTCTGGTTCTGGTTCTGGCTCTGGTTCTGGGATTGGTGTTCAGTCGGGCGTGCTGATTCAGCGGCTTGGCGAACTGATCGCGTCGATGGCCGAGGAGATGTGCAACGATGTTTCTGAGCTGCGCGTGCGCGTCAAAGAAATCGAAGTGTTGTATCGGCTCAACGCGCTGCTCGTCGCAGGGGGGCGTGTCACCGAGACATTGAAGCTCACGCTCGATTCGGCGCTCGATGCGTTGAATCTCGAAGCGGGCGCGATCATGCTGCTCCCAGAGGATTCGGAGGGCTTGAGCCGAACGGATCTGGAGGATGAGCTTGAGCGGAGCGCATCGGTGGGGTTGAGCAAGGAATGGTTGTCTTCGCCGCTGCCTTTGTCGGAGGGTCGAGAGATTGACCGCGCGTCGCTCGACGGCAAGGTGATCACCATCCAAGACCTGCACACCGATGAACGGATTCTTGCGAGTGATCAGGTGGTGGGTGAGGGATTGAAGTCGTTTATTGGTGCGGGGATGGTCTTTGGTGGTCGCCCGATCGGGGTGATCCGGTTGTACTCGCGGGCCGAGCGTGTGTTTACGGGTGCGGAGTGTCGGTTGATCCGGTCAATCGGACAATCGGCGGCGATGGCCGTGGAACAGGCGCGGCTGATCAAGATGAAAGCACGCGAGCGCCGCACGCAGCGTTCGCTCAAAATTGCGGCAACAGTCCAGAAGCGGATGATGCCCGACCGATTGCCAGCCGTCGAGAACCTGGACATCGCGGCGCGTTTCCGTCCGAGCTACCAGATCGCGGGTGATTTTTATGATGTCTTTTCGGTCCGCGACAAGATCGGGATCATGCTCGGGGATGTGGTGGGCAAGGGGATCGTCGCAGGATTGCTGATGAGCGCCGTCCGTGCGACGCTCCGCGCGTACGCGGAACTGAGCGATGATTTATCGAAGGTCATGGAACGCACCAACGAAGCGATCCATCGCGACACAACCGTCGCGGAGTTTGCGACTATCTGGTACGGGGTGTTCGATCCAGAGACCAATGAGTTGTCGTGGGTGACAGCGGGGCATGAGCCAGCGGTGCTGCTCACGAGGGGGACGGACGGCAAGTGGTCTTATGAGATGTTCAAAGGCGAAGGGCTTGTCGCGGGCGTCCAAGACAACGAAGAGTATGTCATGGAACGGACAATCCTTGCGCCGG
>Ga0209345_10006256_pt1 | contig 10846 bp, 8 predicted proteins | sample Cruoilmetagenom7_FD_187294 | JGI IMG/M metagenome (GOLD analysis project Ga0209345, IMG submission 187294) | Oil polluted marine microbial communities from Coal Oil Point, Santa Barbara, California, USA - Sample 7 (SPAdes) (version 2) | ecosystem: Environmental > Aquatic > Marine > Oil seeps ...
GACCAAATGGAGCAGCATATGTATATGCCAAGCAAAAAGGAGCAACCGAAGAAGATATTAGTTATTTAGATTACGGTTTACGCAGCTTCTCAAAAGTATTAGACAAGCACTTTAATCTTCAAACACAACAAATACAAGGTGCTGGTGCTGGTGGAGGAATGGGAGCAGGAACAGTTGCATTTCTAAACGGAAAATTATTACCAGGTATAGATGTTATAAAACAAATAGCGAGTTTTGATACTAAAATTAAAAATGCAGATTGGATTATAACTGGCGAAGGCAAATTAGATATCCAAACCCTATCCGGAAAAGCCTTGAGTGGAGTTTTAACTTCAGCAAATAATAATAAAATAAAAGTTGCTGTTTTTTGTGGAAGTATAGATTTGGTATCTGAAGAATTAAATAAAATGGGTATTGATTACAGTGATACTATTCTAAACCATGCATCTAGTTTAGATGATGCTCTAACCAATTCAGCACATTATTTAGAATATATAACTAAGAAATTTATAGTAGAAAAGTTGAAATAGATAAATACCGTATATATCGTCAGATAGTAAATACCTCAAAATTTTAATGATTACTAAAACACAACTTTTACTATAATGTTCTGCGTTATGTAAATGAGCTTTGGTTAAAAGCGAAAGTTATTACTACAGTTTCTTGAAAAAAAATATTTTCAAAAGTTTCTTCTGCAATGCTAATGAAATCGAATTTGTGAGATAAGTTTGAGCATAGTGAAACCAATTTCACAAAGAGATTCACGAGTTCCCATTTATCAAATAGAAGAGAGCGAATAAACACTTTTTAAGCGACGAGCCTGCACTGAGCTTGTCAAAGTGTAGGAGATGTATAATGTGTGTGAAATGGTGTTTAGATATATTTGTTGTAAACTACTGTAGATTCAGATTTATATAATATATATGGAATATCTAATTATTTAGAAAAACCAAAAAGGACTATAAAACAAATAAAAAAACTTCGTTTTCATTTCTTTTAAAATGATAAAAATCATATCATAAAGTAAATATAATAGTTAAATTATACTCGAATTATTTTACTAAACTTACAATTTAAAATGGAAAACCTTATAACAAACATTTACGAAGTTACTCAAAGAGATGAAATTGTTATCATTCTTTTTAAAAGTGACGTTTTTGAACTACTTTGTAATAGAAGTAATAGTGAATCGCTTTTTGAAATTCTTAACAATTTAAAAAGAAATCATAATATAAAAGCATTATTATTTACAAACAAGCCAGGGTGTTTGGGAGATGAAATTTATGACAAATTTTTAAAGAAAATAATGTTTGAAGAAACTATAAGCAATTATGCTGAAACATTAAATTTCGCTGAAAGGAAAATTAGAATCAAAGAAATAACAATTTTAAATCGTTTTGTTAAATATATTAAAGAATACAATAAATTAACTTTCACTGCTTTGACAGGTAGTATAGTTACTCCTTTTTTTGGGTTAACAATGGCTACAGATATAAGATACTTGACACCAGAAGCACACTTCTCACTAGCTCATAATAAACATGGATTACATCCTAGTGGTGGACTTCCTTATTTTTTAGGAAATCAATTAGGGCAAAATAAGGCAATTGAACTGTTATTTTCAAAAAAAGTTACAGCAGCAGAAGCTTTAGAATTAGGTTTAATAAACAAAGTTATTAAAGAAGATAATTTTTTAGATAATGTAGTAAATGAAATCAAAATGATTACTAGATTTAATGAGTCGGTATTAAATAGCACTAAAACGTTGACATCAAATACGATGGATACGTTATCTAATTATTTTGATTTTGAAGAAACTTATAAACCTTAAACTTGATTTTTTATTATTCTTATGAAGTTCTAAAGAATTTAATAACTTTAAACCTTCAACGGGGATTAATCTATACATATACAGTGTATTTAAAAAATCAATTGCTCCTTTATTTTTTTCAATATTTTCAAAAATATTATCTGAAATCAGAATTTGATAAATAAGATTATAAGAGTGGCTTAACTCTTCTGAATTTAACTCTTCTATTTAATATTTTTCTGCTTTACTCCTTAATATATTTTTTGTAAAATAGAATTATATCAGACACTATAATTTTTAATGCTTTTTTATAAATATTGGGATAGATTTTTTCTTAAATCATTATAATAAGATGGAGATATTGCAACAATGAATGGTTTTAAACAATTAAAAAAACAATTCAGTTCTATTATAGCGTTTAAGGAAACAGCAGAACAGTTTTTAACCTTTAATTCGATTTCTTTTATTTAAAAATTATTAATTTCATTAACTAAATCTTCTTTGTTTAAAAAGTGATGAAAGATTGTCTTCTTAGAAATACTACATTCAGCAGCTAAATCAGCCATTGAGATCACTGTTATACCATTTTTTAAAAAGAGGTCACTTGCTTTTTTAATGATTGTATTTTTATTAGACACTTTATATATTATTAGCTTTTCTTTTTTGATACTTGTTAATTTCTTTAACCGTAGTTTTTTCACCAAAATCAATTAAAAAGTCTGCTTTATGAAAATCAAATGTATCAGCTAAATTATATGGAATATTAATGACTATATCTGGTTGATACATCGCAATATTCATTTTTGCAAGTTTATGAAGCATTGCTCTAGTGGTAAACTTTAAAAGAGAGAAATAGCCTAAGCTATTAGTGGTTGTTGCATTATTATAAATATCTTTCTCTTTGTTTGAGTTTATCGAAATTTTATTTCCATACAAATTCACTACAACTAAAATATCATTTGAATTTCTTTTTACGTGTTCAATAGGAACAGGGTTTAATACACCTCCATCTACCAAAAACGTATCCTTATATTTAACTGGAGTAATAATTGAAGGTATGGAAACGGATGCTCTAATTGCATCGTAAAAACTACCTTTGGTAAATACTACTTCTTTTTCATTTTTTATATCAGCAGCTATGGCAGCAAAAGGAATATTCATTTTTTCAATATCAATATCTGGAATAATTTTTTTCATCTTATTAAAAACTTTATTTCCTTTTATTATTCCATTCGATGATAAAGTGAAATCCATTAGATCCCAAATATTCTTTTTATTAAATGATTTTATCCAATCTGTATATTGATCTAAATAATTCATAGCATGTAGACCACCAATTACAGATCCTATAGAAGAACCAGAAATAGAGGTTATTTCAAAACCATTTTTTTCGAGTTCTTTTATGACACCAATTTGAGTAAGGCCTCTTGAGCCACCACTAGACAAAACCAATGCTACTTTTTGTTTCATATAATTAATTAGAAGTGGAAGAAACTATTCTTAGTTTTCTTTCACTAGATCTGTTTTGCCTATTGTTAGTAAATAATTAGCCGTTGTTATTTTATAACTGCTTTTTGCATCTATTAAATAATCTTTTGCTTCTTGTGCTAAAGCTCTTGCCTCCAATAAATCTGAAGTATTTGTAATACCAGCTTCAAAAGTGTCTTCTAATTCTTTTTGATATTCTAACGATTGTTTTAATGATGTTTTTGCAATTTCAATTTGTTTGTAACTAATAATTAGATTATTGTATACTTTTGTCATTTGTAATTGTAAAAGTTCAGATTTATCTTCTAAATTGTTTTGTGCTATTTTGATTTTTATATCTTGTTCTTGTAGTTTTTTAGAGCCTCCCCACCAATCTGATATTGGAATGGATAAAGTTGCAAAGGCTAATCCATAAGTGTTATTTTCTTCAAATGCACCTAAGTACATACCACTTGCTCCAACAGCTAATTGGGGAAGATATTCTCCTAATACCATTTTCTTTTGTAACTCTTCTGCTTCAATAGCTTTATTAAGCATTACATATTCTTTACGATTTTCTAATGCTTTATCTGTTGCTATAAAATAACTTTCTGGAGGGAGTATAGAAACAATAGAATCATTTACATTAATTGATTGACTATAAGCGATACCAATATGTTGACAAAACACCATTTTAAGCATTTCTATACCATTGTTTAGTTTTAACTTATTAACTTCAATCTTATTTAATTCTAATTTCACTTTAAGCAAATCACTTTTATTTATCAAACCTGCATCATAATAATCCTGCACTTCCTTTTGCAATCTAAGTAATAACTTTTCATAATTGTTAAGTGTTATTTTTTTTTCTTTAAGTGCTACCAAATTCCAATAATATTCTTCGGTAGTTGTTAAAACTTGATCTGTCGATAGTTTTAATTGTTCTTGGTTAATATCTATGCCTAATTGAGCTAGATTATTTCCATTTCGGATTTTTCCACCTGCATAAATAGGTAGTGTAGCTGTAAGCATAGCGGAATTCATATAATCTAATGATTGAATACTGAGTGATGGCACATAAGCAAATTGTGTTGCATTCGGTAGATTTGCTGGATTACCATCATATACTGGTAAATTCATTTCGGGTGTTTGTATATCTAACAAATAATCTGACGAACGCAATGCAAAACCTGATGCACTTACTTTTGGAAAAAAATTTGTAAAGGCATTTTCTTTTACTTTTTCGGAAGCTTTGAGTTTATATAGAGCATCCTTAAGATGCTTATTATTCTCTAAAGCAAGAACTTTAGCAGAGTCTAGTTTTATATTTTGCGCTGTTAAAGGCACACTAACTAATATAAATCCTAAGATGATGTATAAAATTATATTTTTCATTTAAATATTTTATTCTGTTATTATTTTATTCACCTCTTTTTTACTTGTAGATTTCCAATAAAGTACAGGTAGTATTAACAAAGTCAAAATCATACCTGTAATTAAGCCAAAGAATATTACGGTTCCTAAAGGTGCCCATAAAGAAGACTTACTAATAATCATTGGTACTACACCGATAGCTGCTGCCATTGAGGTAAGAAAAATTGGTCGCATTCTTCTTTTTCCAGCAGCAAGACCTGCATCTTTAAAAGACATACCTTCATTTACTAATTGATGTGCATAATCAACTAGGATAATACCATTTCTAACGGTAATACCCATTAAACCCATAATGCCTATAAAAGAAGTAAATCCAAATTGATAGCCCATAAGATATAATCCTAATCCTGCACCAAACAAACTTAAAAGCATTGTAGACATAATAAGCAATGATCTTCTTATGGTGTGAAACTGAAACATTAGAATAAAGAAAATAAGAAGTATACTAACTGCCATTGACTTCCCCATTGGTATAAAATTTTCTAAAGAGGCTTCATAATCACCACCATAAGTAATATTCAAATTTTCAGGTAATGGTATTTTGCTAATATCAGGATCAACTTGTTTTAAAAGCTTCGATGCAACTACACCTGTTTTTAAGTCGGCCATTACAGTTAAAGTTCTAACTCCATTTCTATTTACAATGGTACCCTCTGTAAAATCGGGAACTAATTTTCCTATAGAACGCAATGGTAGTGATTCTAATGTTAAAGGTGAGGTAACATATTGATTATTCAAATCATCTATACTGTTTTTGAAGTAATCCTCTTTAGTTAGAATAACATCTATTGGATAATCTTTTTCCCAAACCGTAGTTACTGGCAGACCATCTAAAGATACTAGTAATGACGAGGCTACTAAAGATTTTGCATATCCCAATTTATTAGTTTTGTCTTTATTTAATTTTACAGCTATTCCTTGCCTTAGTTCATCCCAATCATCTCTAACCCAAGAAACATCTTCTTCTTGTTTTAGTATTTTTTTTACTTTTTCAGCAACTTGTTTTAAATCTTTAATATTATTGGAAGAAATTCGTATTTCAATTGGAGCTTTATAGGTTTCCATTGCGAGTTGTTTCCATTTTACGTGAGCTTCAGGGAACAATCCGTTGTAATTTTCATTACATTCAGCAAGTACTTCAAGTGTGGACTCATTAGATGTAGTATTAACTAATATTTGTCCATAATTTTTAGCGGGTAAATGAGGTGCATATAATGCATTAAATCTAGGAGAACCATTGCCTATAAAACTAGCTATATTAGTTACTCTAGAATCAGCTTGTAATATGTTTTCTAAACTATCGATTACACTTTCTGTTTTTTCTATCGAATAACCTTCAGGTAAATAGACTTCGACAGAAAACTGCTTTCTGTCCATTTCTGGAAATAATTTTTGATCGATGTTTGCTAAAAACAAAAAACCAGCAGCAACTGATAAAACCCCTGCGAGTATCGTAAGTTTAGGATTTCTAAAAGTAAAATCTAAGCCCTTGTTATAAATGTTTTGTAACCGGTCTAATACGCTTTTTCTTTTTTGTTTTCCTTCTATATGTAAGCCCTTTTTAATAAGTAAATAGTTGATGAAAGGAACAAGTAGTATCGCTACAACCATTGAAACTGCCAGTGCAATACTTATTGTAATAGGAAATGTTCCTACAAAATCACTTGCCATACCCTTAAGAAAAATCATTAAAGGTAAAAAGGACATTGATATTGCTAAAGTAGCTGAAAGTACGGGTACAAAGAGTTCGTTTGCAGATTTCCAAGCTGCGTTCCAAGGTGTTTCTCCTTCGTCTAGTTTTTCTAAATGATTATCAATTACTACGATAGCATTGTCGACAACCATTCCTAATACTGTTATAAGTGCAGCTAAGGTTACAATATGCAGTTGAATACCCACTAGTTGCATTATTCCAATAGTTATTAAAATTGAGACAGGAATTGAAATTGCGGCGACAGTCGCTACTCTAAATGGCAGAAAAATTAATATTACAATAACAACAGCGATAATAGCAAACATAAATTCTACTAAAAAATGTGAAATAGAATCATCTACAACTTCAGGTAAATTTGAAATAATATTAATTTTCACATCATCATCAATTCGTTTTGAATATTGTTCTAATATTTTATTTACATCTTCTCCAAAGTGAACAATATTATTCCCTTTTTGCATTTCTAAAGACAATAGCAATGCGTTATTGCCATTATTTCTAATATAATTGGTTGGTTTTTCATACCGTCTTTCAATAACAGCTATATCCTTTAATCGTATTACATTACCTAGAGGATCTGAATAGATTATTTGCTCTTCAATATCTTTTTCAGATTCATATTTTGGAGGTAAATGTATGGGGATGTCCAAATCTCCATTATCTAATGAACCTGAATAATTGATAGCATTTTGCAATTGAAAAGACCCTAATATTACTGATGGCTTAACATTAAACTTATTTATTTTTTCAGGCTTTATATAGATATAGATATATTCTTTTTGAACTCCAAATCTTTTAATTTTTGAAACAGAATTTAATTTTCTAACTTCTGATTCTAAGTCTTTTATAATTACTTCTAATTCTCTGTAGTTTTTTTCTTTAGATGACATTGTAATTAATAAAGCTGAAGTGTCACCAAAATCATTACTTCCTATTAATGCCAATACATCTTTTGGTAGTTGCTGTACTTTAAACTCTTCTAAGCCTAACCTTAGTTTTGACCAGAATTTATCAGCATTTCTAACATTATCATTAAGCTCTACGTAAATAATCATCATTCCTTCTTTGGAATGAGAATAGGTTTTAGCTTTTTTTACTTCTTCATAACCAAACAAGTAATTTTCAACTTTTGTAGTGAGTTGTTCTTCCACTTCTTTAGAAGTATGACCAGGATATATACCAACAACGATTCCTTGGCGAATTGTAAATTCTGGAAATTCTCTTCTTGGCATATTTTTAAGCCCAAAAAAACCTAATACCATCATTACCGCAATTATAGATAGTATAATTTGGTAATGCTTCATCCCAGCTTCTATAAAACTATTTTTTTTCATTTTAAAACTTTATTTATACTTTAAAAACAGTTTTTGTTAAAAAGTTACTTTTTGATTGTCAGTTATTTTTTGCTTGCCATCAACAACGATTAAGTCTCCTTTAGAAATACCAGATAATATTTCTATTTTATTATTGACAAAAGAACCTAATTTCACTTTCTTTTTTGAAACAATTTTTGAGTTTGGATCTACAACAAATACATAATTATTTCCATCTTCATCCTTAGTTAAACTTTGATAAGGAATAGTAATGATATCTACTTTAGGATTCATTTTAATTGTAACATCACAGGCCATCCCAGGCTTTATTACTCCATTTTTGTTTGCTACAATAATTTTAACATCATACGTTTTAGAAACTGTATTTGCTACGACACCAATTTTATCTACTTCCCCTTTATAAATTTCACTGCCTAATGCGGGAATACTAATATCTGCGGATAGATTTTTATTAAATTTATTAATCTCATTTTCTGGAACAGCAATTTTAACATATACATTATTAATAGAGACTAGGGTTAAAATTGGTTCGCCAGATATTGCAGATTCACCTATTTCTACATTTCTCTTACCAATATAACCTTTTGAGGGTGCTCTAAGTAATGTGTTAGATAAATTTTGGTATGCAATTTTATTTACTGACTTTGCTTGTTGCAATTTAGCTGTAATTTCTTGCCATTTAATCTCGGGTAAACTTCCTTTATCGTAAACTGTTTTTAATCTATTATATGCATCCTGCGCCTGTTTTTCTGTTGCAGTAGTACCCTCATAAGCAGTTCTGTACGTACTCTCGTCTATCCTAGCCAATATTTTTCCTTTTTTTACAAAATCACCTTCCTCAACATAAATATTAGTTATTGTTCCAGGTAATAAAAAACTTAAAGGAGTTGTAATAGTTGGTGTTATAGTACCATTATAAGTAAGTGAACCGTCTAACCCATTTGCACTTACTTTACTTACGGTTACTTTAACCAATTTGTTTTCATAATTGGTTTCGGAGTTGTTTTGCTTATCTTTTCTTTGGCAACTTTGCGACAGCAGTATTAATGCCATTGGTAATAACCATTTTATTTTTATTATTAATTTACTTAGTGTCATCATTATATAGAATTATTATAATTGTATGTTTATTATTTTATAGTCCGTTTAGTGTAAAAAAAATTAAGAACTTAATCCTTTAGTAAAAATATCTGAAAGCCCATCAAAAGAAGGAAGATAATCATCATATTTTTCTTGAACGAATAGGGGGATTTCTAATCCCTTTAATACCATAATATATATATCTACAAGTTTGTTAATATCAGTCTTAATTAAAAATTCTTCAGAATCTATCCCCTGGTTAAAAATAGTTCTGATGTTTACTTTTTCCCATTCATCGAAATCTTTTCGGATATCATCAATAAAATCAAAATGTTCAAAAAAATCTGCTTTCAAAGTTTCATTGTAGGTTGAAGCTTCGTGTAGGATTTTCATTCTTATATTAAAATAATTTTTAATTTTTTCAGAAGCATTAAAAGTATCGTCTGCAATAACTAAAGATAATTGCCTTTTTAGGTTTATTATTTCTTTTGATACAATTTCTTTAAAAAGATCCTCTTTACTATTAAAATGATAATATAATGAACCCTTTGCCTTTCTTGCGGTTTTAGCAATTTCATCCATTGAGGTTTTATGAAAACCATACCTGCTAAATAATTTACTTGCTACACTTAAAATTTTATCTCTTGTATCAATTAATGCCATAAGATTATATTAACAAACTGACTATTTTAGTTTTGTAGTACAAATGTAATAATAAAATGCGAACCTTGTACATAAAGTATTCTTGAAATTCAAAATTGGATAACCTGTTAAAACGACCTCATAAAACTTTGGCTATAACAATAGGAGAGAGGAGCGTAATATTTTAGGTTATCCAAATGCAATTATCCTGTGGATTATTGTATTTGTATACAACACTAAAGCTGTTTTAAGTTTCTATTGGTATTTAACTAAAAATGTACACTGTACATATTCTTAACGCTAAGTAATCTAAAATATAGCGAATGAGCCGTTAACTGTTTCCAAAATATTGTGTAGCCTTGAATTTTTGTTCTAGGTATTTAGCTCTCGCTAAATAGTGTTTCAAGACACTTTTTAAAAAATTGATTGAGTATCAATTTTTAAAATACTTAATAATGAAACACGAAAAAAGGATTAATTGGAGCTCTCAATATAACAAGTGCAAAGAATTTTATTTTTACTCACATATTTAATTATTTTCAAAAACTTCAAATGTGTTCGTGAATCTCGTAAAAACTCGATTTCATAAAATTTATGCTCTTGTGGCATCCACGAGAATCTCGTAAATTTTTTTATTCCGTCCATTTTATTGAATACGCGATTTTTAATAAGAGCAAAAAGGTTAGCTTTTATTTTGGCGCTGGCAAGCGATGGATAATTACTCGCGTTATTTCTATTTAACAATATGGAGCTCGTGAAATCGAAGATTTGCTTTCCAAATCAAGATTCGGCAAAGCCAATGCTTCGCATTTGTGTTATAAAACAATCGAGCGTTTGGTAGCGGCAACTACAAGTCTATGATTTGTAATCATGAACACAGATTTATAAAATAGTAAAGCTGTGAGTAATTTTACATAACGGCTAATTATAGATACAAATAAATTATTAACTGTGCGTAGCACACCTCTTATTAGTTTAATGACCCAAGTTCCAATTATTCTTATGAACACGAATGCTTCTGGGATATTTTACATAATACTACATTATAGCTATCAAATGGATAAACCACTCTTATTAACAAACAATACATTTGTACTATAATGTTCTGCGTTATGTAACTTGAGCTTTGGTTAAAAGCGAAAGTTGTTACTACAGTTTCTTGAAAAAATTTATTCTAAAAAGTTTCTTCTACGAATGTTAATGGAACACTTTTTACACGACGACGTAGGAGGGAAGTGTAATGTGTGTGGAATGAAATAGTTATAATTAATTCAAGTTTATTTAAAAAGTTGATTGATATTTACCTTGTAAAGTTTTCCTATTGGCACAATATGATCTAAAATATGAATTCTATTTCCTTCTATG
>Ga0209345_10006257_pt1 | contig 10846 bp, 6 predicted proteins | sample Cruoilmetagenom7_FD_187294 | JGI IMG/M metagenome (GOLD analysis project Ga0209345, IMG submission 187294) | Oil polluted marine microbial communities from Coal Oil Point, Santa Barbara, California, USA - Sample 7 (SPAdes) (version 2) | ecosystem: Environmental > Aquatic > Marine > Oil seeps ...
ACCCGCCTTCATTCACTAATTCCTCTCTGAATTGTTGATTATTCTTTGCATCACGTGTCTCAATATTTAACGACAATCGCTTAATAGCACGTCTAACTTTGACACAAAAAGGACAGGAATAAAATTGGTACAATTTCATACTAGCCGTTTGAACATCAATTTCCTTTTGAATATATTTTTCCCTAACCATACTTTTAGGAGTAAAAACCCAGTTAAAAAACAAAATAATTGAACCTAATATTTTTCGAATAATAAACATAAATTTGAGATGTATTAATAAAAGCGCATTATGTCTGAATGGTATGTTTTTCTCTAGATATTTTTGCTATTGGAGATAATAACTTCCAACTTTAATATATGTTATTAAATCGTTTGACATCAAATTGACATCTGCTATATTGATAATCCAAATTGATTCACATTACATTGTATTTACTACAAAATGCTCCTAATCACATTGACTCAAAACTATATTAGAGGTTAATTATTATGTACATTCGAAATTTATTTGCGGCTTTAATTACCTCATTATTTATATTAATTTTACACTCAGAAAAAACCTTTGCTGTAAACTTTAGTCAAGCAATAAATGGAGTAGTAGCAACAACAGTTATCATTAATGAAGTCGATGCCGATCAAGCTAGCACTGATGCCTCTGAATTTATAGAACTGTACGATGGAGGCGTTGGTAATTCGAGTTTAACAGGCTTATCTATAGTTTTATACAATGGCGATGGAGATGTATCCTATCGTGCCTATGATTTAGATGGGTTAACTACAAATGCCAATGGCTATTTTGTCTTATGTGGCAACGCAGTAAATGTAGCCAATTGTGATTTAGATGTATCAACTAATACCAATCTTATTCAAAATGGTGCTGATGCTGTTACATTGGTTGTCGGTGATGCTACAAGCTATCCCAATGGTACTCCAGTGTCAACAACTAACCTTATAGATGCACTTGTATACGATACCAATGATGGGGATGATACTGGTTTATTAATATTATTAAATGCTGCACAACCTCAAGTCAATGAGGACAGTGGCACTGACTCTACTGTAGATTCAAATCAACGCTGTGCAAACGGTACAGGTGGTGCAAGAAACACAACTACTTATACACAATTTTTACCTACGCCAGGCACTGAAAACTGTGTTTTGCCAACACCCGAACTTCTACTTTCCGAAATTGTCGTGACTCCAACAGGCGGTGAATACATAGAAATATACAACCCTGGCGACATGACAGTAGATTTAACCAACGTGTATTTAACCGATGCAACTTTTACAGGTAGTGATTATTATTATAACATTGTCATTGGCTCAAATGCTGGTGGTGGTGGTTTTGGTGATTTCCATGCCAAATTCCCTGCAGGCGCAATGATTGCAGCGAATGAATACCAAACCATTTCGTTGGCAGGTTCTGATGACTTTTCCGCAATTTATGGCATAGACCCAACCTATGAACTATTTGAAGACAATATGGCATCAGATGCTATTCCAGATATGCAAGAAGCCATAGCTGGAAGCATCAGTATGCAAGGCGGTTTAACCAACGGTGGAGAAGTTGCCGTTTTATATTACTGGGATGGTGCCAGTGATTTAGTAGAAGATTTAGATTATGCGATATGGAGCGATACTGATGAAGCTGTTGATAAGTCGGGTGTTTCAAACAATGGTTCCATGTACGCTAATGATACACCTATTGCCAATCAAGACCTTATTTCTGCTTCAGCTCATGCTATTGGAGAATCCTTTTCAAGGTTTGACTTAACAGAAGGAACTGAAACACAATCAGGCGGTAATGGCGTCCAAGGAGACGATGAAACATCTGAAAACTTAAGTGTGACATGGGGGATTGAAACAGCTACACCTAATCAACCTGCTGTCGGACCAGCTGCTATTGTTATTATCAATGAATACCAAGCCGACCCAAGTGGATCAAATGGTGATGCCAATGGTGATGGTACAATTAACACTACACAAGATGAGTTTTTTGAAATGGTCAATGTTTCAGGTGGGGATTTAGATGTATCTGGCTGGACTATGGCCGATGGTGCAAGTGTTAAACACACCTTCCCTATGGGGAGTATTATTCCTGACCAATGTAGTGTGGTAGTATTTGGAGGTGGAACTCCAATAGGAAATTTTGGTTATTCTGAAGCTCAAGTTGCCAGTACTGGCAGCCTCGGTTTAAACAATAGCGGTGATTCTATCACCATTAATAATGGTACAACTGACGTCGCATCTATATCCTTTAATGGGTCATCAAATGATAACCAATCATATACACTTGACCCAGACATAACCAGTCTGATGCCACATGTTGAACATTCTGGAGCGACGGGTTCTGGTGGTTCTCTATTTTCACCAGGTACACAAATTAACGGTACACCATTTGCAGGTTGCCCTGCTCCGCCGCCTTTAGTGGTTAATGAATATCAAGCTGATCCTGACTCTACCAATGGTGATGCCAACGGTGATGGAGTTGCGCATTTTAGCGATGATGAATTTGTTGAATTAGTTAATACAACTGGCGCTGATTTAGATGTTTCTGGCTGGACTTTGTCTGATGGAGTTGGTGTAAGGCATATATTTCCTGCCGGCACTATGGTTGCTGATCAATGTAGCATTGTGGTCTTTGGTGGAGGAGCTCCTGCCGGAACATTTGGCGACAGTGTCGTACAAACTGCCAGTACAGGTGGTCTCGGATTAAACAATAGCGGTGATTCAATCGTTATTAACAATGGTACTACAGATGTCGTGAGTTTAATGTTTCCTATATCAGATACTAATCAATCTTATACTCTCGATCCTGATATAACTGGCATGTTGCCTCATGTACAACATACAGCTGCTACGGGCTCTGGTGGCTCATTGTTTTCTCCAGGTACTTTAATTGATGGTACTCAATTTACAGGTTGTATCATACCTGAAGTTGAAATATTTGAAATTCAAGGCAATACAGATGTTTCCCCATTTGCAGGGCAAGTTGTTAGAACATTTGATAACATTGTAACAGCAATAGCACCCAGTGGATTTTCTATGCAAACTCCTAATGTTCGAGATGATATGGATAGTGATACTTCAAATGCTGTTTTTGTCTTTACTGGAGTAGCACCAACGGTTGCAGTTGGCGATCAAGTCGATGTAGAAGGTGAAATAGCAGAGTTTTTTGCATTCACTGAATTTACCAATAACCCAATTGTTACTATCGACAATTCTAGTAACACATTACCCACAGCAATTATATTTAATGCCAATACACCTTCACCTGACCCAGCTAATCCAAGTTGTTCTGTTGGCCTAGAATGTTTTGAGAGTATGTTAGTACAAATGGACGGAACAGTAACCAGCGCCAGCCAAAGCTTTGGAGTTGATCCCATAGCAGAGGCCTTCGTAGTTGCACGAAACAGTAGAGCCTTCAGAGAAACAGGAATTGAATTTCCTGGTTTGGCAGGCTTACCAGTTTGGGATGGTAACCCTGAAATATTCGAACTTGATCCAGACAAATTAGGTTTGCCCAACACGACTCTTAATGTAGGCGATACATTTGTTGCGACTGGCGTTATTGGTTTTGAATTTGGAGATTATGAATTGTGGCCGATCAGTTTAAACGTGTCTCCTGTGACTCCATTCCCCACTCCTGTCAGAGCACCATTAGCTGGTGAAATGACAGTGGCTTCATTAAATATGTTTAGATTTTTTAATGACATTGATGACCCTGAAGTCAATGGTCGAAATGACTCCGTTGTCAGCACTCTAGAATATGGTGTAAGGCGTACAAAATTTGTCAATTACATACGCGATGTATTGGGTAATCCAGATATTATTGCCGTTCAAGAAGTTGAAAACATTGTTGTTTTAAATGACCTTGCTGATGATATTCTGGCTGATTCTGGCACCGTTTATTTGCCACAACTTATTGAAGGCAACGATATAGGAACCATTGACGTCGGTTTCTTAGTTCGTAACACAGTAAGTGTTGACACAGTGACTCAATTAGGAGCTGCAGAACTAAACACCTTTGACAATTCAATACTTCACGATCGTCCACCATTATTGCTAGAAGCTAGTTATATAGCTAATGGTATGCCTTTTCCAGTAGCTGTATTTTCCATTCATACACGCTCACTAAGTAAAATAGATGATCCTTCTGATGGTGCTAGAGTCAGAAGTAAAAGATTACAACAAGCACAATCAATTGCAACTATGGCACAAAATTTTCAAACTTCTAACCCGAATACTCCCATGACATTAGTTGGTGACTTTAATGCATTCGAATTCACTGATGGTTATGTTGATGTAGTTGGACAAATTAGAGGTGTTGCTGTTGCAGCTGATAATTTGATTTCTGATACCAATTTAGTTTCACCTCCATTAACAAACCAAGTATTAAACTTACCTGCAGCAGATAGACATTCCTTTAATTTTAGAGGTAGTTCACAAGTATTGGATCATGCACTTACTTCAGAATTTACTGATACATGGGTAAGAGGTTTTCAATACGGTGTAGCAAATGCCGATGCTCCAGAAAGTCAAATAGGTGTTTCAACAAATGCTATCAGGTCATCTGATCATGATGGGTTTGTACTGTTCATGATGACTGATTTTGATGCTGATACTGTGCCTGACGATCTTGATAATTGCCCTACTGTCGCTAATACCGATCAGTCAGATATTGATATGGATAATTTAGGTGATGCTTGTGATAGTTGTGATGCAACAGCTAGTCCAATAATAACAGTAATCAGTCAGACATCTACAGAGATCACTGGGACCATAGAACAATGTGCAGGTATTAATTCGATTGATCTAGATATTGGTTCAACTAATATGTTATTCAACTCGTCAGGAAATCCTGGTGATACTGTTTGGACATTTACTTTAACGTTAATTGATCCAAATATTCGTGGTAGCAGTTCAATTACTATTAATGGTACGACAACCTCAACAATGAGCATGGTTTTTGATTTATTTGGTATTCCAAGAGTCATTCCAACGAGCAGCATGTATGGCATGATGGTTCTTATATTGTTTATACTTTTTGCGGCCAGTTATTTCCGCAGAAGGAATAGCATAATATAATAGAGATAACTTTGACAAAGCCGCCGTTAAGTAATTTACGGCGGCTTTTTTATTAGAATAATGGCAATAATTTTTTTATACAATAAATGAGAGTTTTGTATAACCATGTGGATAAAGAATAAGGTAGAGAAAATTTGTCTAATCGAACTTTGAAAATCGCATGTAATAACTTGCTATCACCAATAACCTTGGTGATAAATTGGTAATTTAAATCATTTTTTACAAGTCACAATCTACTTGATTTTCAGGCATTGCTTCAATAAAAGCTTGTTGCTTTAAACAATGTAGATTAATGATACATATTTGAGGATAGTCATCTAAACAGACGTTAAAGCGATTAGCGTTATAAACCTGTGCGACTAAAAAAATATCAGCAACAGAAACTTCATCACCAAAACAATAGAGACCAGAACTCTCTTCCAACTGCTTCTCAATAGCAGAAAAACCTTGATGAATCCAATGAGCATACCATTTATCAACTTGTTCCTGTTGCCAATCTTCGCTTTTTAAATACTTTAATACACGTAAATTGTTTAACGGGTGAATATCACAAGCGATACTTAAAGCCATTGCTTTGGCTTTCGCTTTTTGTACAGGTGTATTTGGATAAAGAGAGAACTTTGGAAAAGCATCATCTAAATATTCAATAATCGCCAATGATTGAGTTATCACATCCCCATCATCGTTTTCTAGTGCTGGTAACAATGATTGAGGGTTAACTTTCTTGTAATCCTCTTTTAACTGCTCACCACCACCTTTAACCAAATGAACTGAAATAGTTTCATACTCCAATTGCTTGATATTTAAAGCAATTCTTACTCTGTATGCGGCAGTGCTTCGCCAATAGCTGTATAGTTTCATATAATTCTCAAGTTTTTTTTCTCGCAGAGACGCTGAGCCGCGAAAAAATATTTTAAGCTTTTACTATCGTATTATGAATCGTACCAAAAATATTATCACCATTTTCGGCAAGCATCTTAATTTCTATGTCATCACCAAATCTCATAAATGGCGTCACAGCTTTGCCATCTTTAATGATTTCTAATACACGTTTTTCAGCTAAACATGATGAACCCAATGATTCATCTTCGTTTGCAATCGTGCCTGAACCAATCATGGCACCAGCAGCTAATGGACGTGTTTTGGCAGCATGAGCTACCAATTGTGCAAAGTTAAATTGCATATCAATTCCCGCATTAGGAAAACCAAACCATTCTCCATTCAAGTGACTGTGTAATGGTAAATGTACTTTAGTATCAACCCAAGCATCTCCTAATTCATCAGGTGTCACAAAGAATGGCGATAGCGATGTAGGTGGTTTAGATTGAACAAACCCAAAACCCTTACCTAATTCAGCTGGAATCAAATTTCGCAATGAAACATCATTAATGATACAAATTAACTTAATATGTTTTGCAGCCTCCTCAACAGATGCACCCATTGGCACATCATCTGTTATCACAGCGACTTCTGACTCAAAATCAATGCCATAATCTTCACTTGTCACAACAACATCAGCGTGTGCGGCTAAAAAGCTATCACTTGTTGCTTGGTACATTAATGGATCTTCTAAGAAACTTGGTGGCATTTCAGCACCACGAGCTCTTCTTACACGTTCAACATGTGCTAAATAGGCACTACCATCTAAAAACTGAAAACATCTTGGTAAAGGTGCATTTAACATTTTTGTATCTAAATCAAACACATCAGTAATTTCATCGTTGTTTAATTTGTTATAAACTTCAGTCAGTTCAACAGATACTTCTTTCCAGTTATCTATTGCTTCTTGCATAGTAGTAGCTATGCTTTCTACTATCACTGCTGAACGATTATCACTACTAACGACAATTAATTGTCCGTCTCTTGAACCATTTTCTAATGTTGCTAATTTCATATTATTTTCTCTTATAAGATGGGCCCTGCCCATAATTTGTCTTTTCTATTTATTTCATGATGGACAGGGCCCATCTTACGTTTTTTGTAGTGGCTCCCCTTGTGGGTGCCTTTGTTTGAATTAATCCAGTATTGACAGCATTGAATTAAATCATTTATAAATATAACGTTTTGTATTTTACCTAATATCGCAGGAACCCACAAGGGGATACACTACGGAGTTATTATGCAATTTTCCAGCTATCTATGTATTCTTTCCATTCGGTTTGTTCTAATTCGTTGGTTATTTCTAAAGGATCTCTTGTATCAATCATCACAGCCACTTCATCGGTCATGGCGTTGTCCTGTTTGAAAGCCTTTTTCATAGCCCCAGGGTGTGGGCCGTGTGCAAACCCTTGTGGATGATAAGTGATCATACCAGGATGAATATTATCACGTGAAAAGAAGCTTCCCATATGATAAAACAAGACTTCATCATAATCATCATTGTTATGAAAAAATGGAATCTTTAACGCTTTATCCGCCGTCTCAAATAGTCGAGGTACAAAAGTACAGATAATAAATCGGTTACCCATAAAAGTCGTATGTGCCGATGGCGGTACATGATATTTATGACTCATTAATGGTGAAATATCTCTCCAATTTAATTTAACTGGCATAAGGTTTCCTCTCCAACCCACTGCATCTAAAGGGTTAAATGGAAAAACTTGGCAACTCATTTTGTTTCTGTGTTTAATTAATACTGACCATTGTTCTTCATCATTTTGTTGTGCTTTAAATGCATCATTTATTGATGGAACTTCTAAAACAGCAGGATCAACAATGGCATTAGGTCCGAGTAAACCTTTGTCTGGAAATTGATAATGGGCATTGGTACATTCCATCATTAAAATCTCACAAAGTTCAGCCAATTCAAGTCGCCACCTAGTACAGCGCGGCAACATAAAATAATCACCTTCTGATAATTTAATATGACCATAATCACAAAAAACTTCAAGGTTACCTTTATGTATAAATAACAACTCATCTCCATCTGCATTACTGACAAGATGATTCATGCTTTCATCCATTTTTAACATACGTACCTTAATCGATGCGTTATGCATGATAATAGGAGATTTATACGGGCTTTTTTCTACATCTATAATTTTTTTGGTATCAAATGCTCTTGGCTGTAATTCTCCTTCAAAATCTATCCAACCAGTTGGCATATTCTTATGGTAAAAATGAGCAACGGGACCAAAAAACCCTTCTTTACCTACCTCACGTTCGTAGGTTCCTTCGGGTAAATCATAATGGGCTTGTTTAGCAACCTTACCTTCTTTTTTAAACGTTTGAATCCAGTTCTTCATTCTAAAAATCCTCGTTCCTTCTGTTCTAATTCAATAGATTCAAATAATGCTTGGAAATTACCCTCTCCAAAACCTTGATTACCTTTGCGTTGAATTATCTCAAAAAAGATTGGGCCTATGGCATTTTTAGTGAAAATTTGTAACAAAATTTGCTCTCCTGTTTCTTCATCGGCATCTATCAGAATACTATTCTTCTGCAAACGAGGAACATCTTCTTCATGTTTAGAAACACGTTTATCAATAATACTGTAATAAGTTTCTGGTGTAGATAAGAAATCAACTCCTGCTGCCTTTATTGATTCAATGGTTTCATAGATGTTTTCAGTGTACAAGGCGATATGTTGAATCCCTTCGCCTTTATATTCATCAATATATTCATTAATTTGAGATTTTTTATCTGGAGATTCATTTAATGGAATCTTCACAGAACCATTGGGTGAACGCATGGCTTTAGAAGTTAGACCAGTTTGCGAGCCTTTAATGTCAAAATATCTAATTTGTTCAAATTGAAATAAGTCTACATAATATTGACCCCATTTTTCCATATCGCCATAATAAACATTATGCGTTAAATGATCGATAAAAGTCATTCCCCAACCTGTTGGGAATTGATTCATACCTACAATCTCATCAAAGTCATTTTCTAATAATTTTGCATAATTAGGTTTATCTACCAAATATAAAACAGCACCACCAATACCTTTAACTGCAGGTAAATCCAAATCGCCTTCAACAATTTCCGACCCATTATCAACAGCATGTTTTAAAGCTGCTTGAGCGTCATCAAACACAATTGAAAAACCGTTAGCACAAGGGCCATGTTCGCTTCTAAAATCATGCGCGAATGAATCCTTTGTCCTATTCAACATAAAATCTATCCCACCTTGCCTGAATAAGATAATATCCTTTGTTTTATGTTGTTTAATTGCACTAAAGCCTAATTGTCTAAAAAGCTTATCTAAATCATCAGGATTGTTTGATGAGTATTCTATAAAACCAAAACCATTAATTGTATTTACCATTTGTATCCCCTGCTTGAATTTTGGAAGTATTTTAAGCATAATTAGTTTCAAATGAAACTAATAAATACAATTTAGTTACATATGTAACTATTTTAAGGATAATTATGGAACTACAAAAATTTTTACCTTATCAACTTTCAGTATTAAGTAACAAAATTAGCACGGGTATAGCTAAGTTTTACCGTGATCAATATGGTATCAATGTACCAGAATGGCGTGTATTAGTTATTTTATCTGAAACTAATCATCAAACTGCAAAGGATTTAGCTGTTCATAGTCAAATGGATAAAGTAAAAGTAAGTCGAACAATGAAGTCTTTAGAAAATAAAGGTTTGATTATAGAAAGAACATGCAAAGTAGATGCAAGAGCCAGAAGATACAACCTTACAATAAATGGGCGTCAATTAATAAATGAAGTTAAACCCAAAGCACTGGCATTTGAAAATGAATTGATTTGTAGTTTGAATAATGAAGAAATTAAACTGTTTCAAAGCTGTATAAATACGTTAAACCAGCAAGTTGACAAAATAACTTCAAATAATACATAAATTCAATTATTGTACTTGACAACAACAAAGATAAATAAGAAAATCTTCGCCCTCAAGTTATTCGCATATTAGTATTAAACTACTTTGCTAACTTAAAGACAACAATACAAGTGGTTATGTAGCTCAGCTGGTTAGAGCACGGCATTCATAATGCCGGGGTCGGTGGTTCAAGTCCACCTATAACCACCATTGTTCTTGTTGTCCATTTCAACGTCATAAGTTTCCAATCCCAATACTAAAAAATCATTCAATATATATACAAAAACTTGAACTTAAATATTGATAGTTAACAACTTACCTATAATTTTTTAATAAGCCAATAAAAAACCCCAACTATTGTCGGGGTTCTTTATAAAACTCGTTTAGTTTATAAATGACAATTAGTAATTTAACATTACCAATTATAATTTATCAGCTTCAGTTGATAAATAATCAGCAACGCCATCAGGTGTTGCGTCCATACCTTTATCGCCTTCAATCCAACCAGCTGGGCAAACTTCACCATGCTTTTCATGGAAAACTAGCGCGTCTACCATGCGTAACATTTCATCAACATTACGGCCTAAAGGTAAGTCATTAACAACCTGGTGTCTAACAACATTGTTTTCATCAATTAAGAACGAACCGCGAAATGCAACTGCTCCATCAGGAGTTTCTACATCATAAGCTTTACAAGCTTTATGAGTAACATCTGCAAACATTGTATATTTAACTTGGCCAATTCCACCTTTATTTACTGGTGTGTTTTTCCATGCATTGTGTGTGAATTGTGAATCAATTGATACACCAACAACTTCAACACCACGTTTTGAAAACTCTTCAAGTCTATGATCAAAAGCAATAAGCTCTGAAGGGCATACAAATGTAAAATCTAATGGATAAAAGAAAACAACTTTTATCTTACCTTCTGTGGCTTTTTTGAAATTATAATCATCAACAATTT